>JDSH01000024.1_pt1 | contig 72723 bp, 103 predicted proteins | sample 199451 | NCBI WGS metagenome assembly JDSH01 (sample SAMN02584198, study PRJNA231836) | bioreactor metagenome | isolation source: continuous culture bioreactor electron acceptor NO2- transfer2 day 38 after... | place: Germany: Bremen | reverse complement strand
CCATACCGGCGGCAAACAGCATCGCGAACCAGCCCATATAGCTGTAATCGGGTCGCGCATCTTCGCCGCCCAGCCGTATCTTGCCATAGGGCGAGACGATCAGCGCCAGACTGAACAGCACGAAGATATTGCCCGCCAGCATGAAGACCCAGTCGAACCGGCTGGTCAGCGCCGGTCGCAGCCAGCCAAAGAACTCACCCGCCTGTTCGCGGAACACGAGTGCGAAGAAAACGAAGGCCACGATCGTCAGGCCTGAAATGCCGAAGACCGGGTTGTGGATATCCAGGCCCATGACCTGGATGTTGTCCTGGCCGACCTCATATTCGGTCGGTTCTGTATCTGACATGACTGTCTCCCCCCCACTTGTTGTGTGGGGGGGCTGACATGTGAGCCGAATATCTTGCAAATGGCCCCCCCTTGGAATGGACAGATGGGGGGGACCGAAAGCGACATCCGGGTGCGGCATTTACGTCATCCGCGTGGACTCAATTTACTCTTCCATTTATGCGAGAGTCGATGCACGTTTTCGTGGATTGAACTGGTGAATGGATGAAGTAAATGCCCGAACATACAAATAGGCGCGCATTCTTTGCGCTCGGGGGGGTGTCGGCGGTCTCGGCCACAATACTGGGAACAAAACCCGCCCAAGCCGCCGCACCCACCCAAGCGGTCATGGCCGCCCAGGACCGCTACGCCGCCGCACTTGACACGGCCTATCGGAAAACCATCGGGGGGGGCTGATGGAAAGCGGCGCAAAAAGTTCCAAACGCAAGGTCTGGAAGGAAATGCTGGCGCGCACCGCACAGGAAGAAGAGGCGTTCGGCGCGGCGGTCTACGAAAATGTTCCAGGGCTAAAAACCGAATACAAACGCAATAACCGCCGGGGGGGTGCCATCAAGCTGATGCAGAAGGCGGCGAAGAAATTTTATCAGTTGTGAGATCGGACAATCAGATGAACAAACACCCCCCCAACCGCCGCACCCTGCTGACCGCACTGGCACCAGCACCGCCATTGTCGGTGTCATGGCCGCATCCGCCACGCCGGCCATGGCCGAAGACCAGGACCTGTTCGACAAGCTTCTGAGACGCTACCTCGACTTCCTGAACGGGCTGGGGGGGCCAAAATACGACCCCCCCGACAAACCCACCCCCCCCGTCGGCTCGATCGGCATTCGCGGCTAGGTGCAAAGCGTCAGACCGCAGCCCAATCCGAGCGGGCACAGCTGCCCGCGAGACATCATGTGTGGCCGCCCAGTGGGGGGGCGGCCAAGCCGCTTCGAGACAGCTCACAGCACCATCTGGAACCGGGCTGCATCACCAATTGACGGCACAAAGCCAGCGTCTTCATAGAAGGCCTGCGCCCGCGTATTGTGCATCTCGGCTGTCACGGCCAGGAAATCCGCCTCCAGACGACGCGAAAGCTCCGCCGCCTGCACCAGCAACGCCCGCCCCCCCACGCCTTTGCCACGCAGCGGTCGGTGCACGAAGAGGTGATGCAGCTCCATGCCCCCCTCTGTCCGAACTGCATTCGCGCGCGCGGGCAGAGCGCGGCGTAGCCCACCAGCCACCGTGGTGCTCTCGCCACCAGCACCTGCAGCCAGGGGGGGGCCTGCCCCCCCAGACAGTCGCGCGCCAACCCCCCCGCCTGGGTGACCCGTGCCGTGTCGCCGTGATGGCGCGCAAGGCTGCCCACAAGATCTGCCAGCCCGCGCAGGTCCCGCGCGGCCACCGGCCTGATTGTCAGATTGTCCATCTCATACTTCCTTTCTCGGACCCCCCCGAGAGCCGGGTTCAAGAAAGAAAAAGACCGCCCTCGGGGGGGCGGTCTTTCATCTACACATGCTTGCCACCCGTTCTATGAGAACAGGGGGGGATAATAGGCGATGCTGTGCGGCAGTTTGATCATGGGCACCTTGTGGCACAGCTGGCGGGGGGGCCACTCAAGCCCCCCCGCCGTTGTTTTCATCAGGCGTTCACGTCGACGACGACACGGCCCTTGACCTGGCCCTTCAGGATATCCTTGCCCAAGCCCGGCAGGTCGGCGAGCGTCGCGGGCTGCACCATGGCGTCGAGCTTGTCCATCGGCAGGTCGCTGGCAATACGCTGCCAGGCGCGCACACGGTTCTCATAGGGCTGCATGACGCTGTCGATGCCCAGAAGGTTCACACCGCGCAGGATGAAGGGCGTGATCAGCGCGCCGTCAATGGCCGCCCCCCCGCCCGCAAGCCCGATGGCCGCAACGGACGTGCCGTATTTCATCTGTTTCAGCACCCGGCCCAGCATGGCCCCCCCAGCCACGGCATCGACACAGCCCGCCCATTCCTCGCTTTCCAGCGGCTTGCGGGTCACATCCGTCAGCTCTTCGCGCGCGACGATGCGGCTGGCCCCCCCGAGCGATTTGAGATACTCCGCCTGATCCGGTCGCCCGGTGACTGCGGCGACCTCATAGCCCAGGTTGGCCAGGATCGCGGTCGCAACCGACCCCCCCACACCGCCCGCAGCCCCCCCGGTGACCAGGACCGGACCGTGGTCCTTCTCCATCCCCCCCTGGTCCTCCAACGCCATCACCGCCAGCATCGCGGTCAGACCCGCCGTGCCCACGGCCATCGCCTGACGCGTATCCAGCCCGTCGGGCAGCGGCACCAGCCAGTCGGCGCGCACGCGGGCCTTTTGGGCGTAACCGCCCCCCCAATGCGCCTCGCCCACACGCCAACCGGTCAGCACGACCTTGTCACCGGGCTTGTAGCGGTCATCCAACGAGGCCTCGACAGTCCCGGCGAAATCAATGCCCGGGATATGGGGGGGATACTTGCGCACCAACCCACCACCCGGCCCGATGCAGAGCCCGTCCTTGTAGTTCACGGTGGAATAGTCGACCGCCACCGTGACCTCGGCCTCGGGCAGCATGTCCTCGCTGATATCCTCGACGGCGGCGATGGGTTTCTCGTCGCCTTCCTTGCGTACGATCAGGGCTTTCATGGGGGGGTTCTCCTCAGATCCAGAATTTCTCGTGAACGGTTGCGGGGGGGCGCATCCCGTCCGTGGTTTCGACCTCCAGCCGGGTGCCCGCATCCCAATGGGAGCGGTCGACCATGGCGATGGAAACGGTGGTATTGAAGTCGGGTGACCAACCGGCGGACGTGACCTGGCCGACCTTGCGACCATCTGCCAGCAGCGGCCAGATCCCGGCAATCGGGGGGGTCAGTTCACTGCCCGCGATCTCGACCGCGCGGATTTGCCGTTCGGGGGGGTCTGACCGCGCCGCGAGCCCGGCCTTGCGATATAGTCCTTGGGCGAGTTCACGAACTTGCCCAGCCCGATTTCATAGGGCGTGTTGCTGCGGTCCATATCATTGCCATAGGACAGAAGCCCGCCCTCGACCCGCTCGCGGGTGGACGGGCAACCGGCGCGTACCTCAAGGTCTTCCCCCCCGGCGGCGAAGAGCGCGTTCCACAGCGGCATTCCGTTTTCCGTGCCCTCGACATAGATCTCGAACCCGCCCTGTTTCGAATAACCCGAGCGCGCGACGACGAATTCCTGCCCTTCAAAGGCCAGTTTTTTGTAGCGGAAGAAACGAATGTCACGCGCCGCGTCGCCAAAGACCCGCACCATCAGCGCGTCAGCTTTCGGACCCTGTACCGCGAGCGGGGGGGACACATCCGGTTCCCACACACGCACGTCCAACCCCCCCAACGCATCGCGGATGCCCAGCACATATTGCAGGTAATCGCTGTCGGCGAGCGAAATCCAGAAGTGATCCGCCGCCAATTTCACCAACACGGGATCGTTCAGAAGGCCCCCCCCGTCCCGGTCAATCGCAGGCATATAGTAACACTGATCATCCGCCATGCGGTCCAGGTCGCGCGGGGGGGACAGCATGTCCATCAACCGCCGCGCATCCGGACCCTGCACCGCCACCTGGCGCTCGCAGGAAACATCCCAGACCTGAACGTGTTTCTTCAGGTGGTGATAATCCGCCACCTCACTGTCAAAGACAGAAGGAAGGATCATTCGGTTGTAAACCGTGCAGACAGACATGCCGGCCGCCGTCACCCCCCCGTCATAGAACGGGGGGGTGCGGCGCACGCGGCGGGAGGGGGGGAAAATTGATGCCCCCCCTGGTGACTTTGCCATGGGTCGCGCTCCCTAGCTTGGCGGGGGGGGCGGTTAGCGCCCCCCCGGCCCTTTCCAGTCGATCTGACAGATTTCGGCCGACTTGCCGTCGAAATCCCACACCCGGCCAAAGGCGCGCACGCGGCCCTGGTTGGCGGTGGCGACGGTGATGTCCGGACCCATCCAGTATTCGGTGTTGGTGATCACCTGATCTTCGCCGTTCTTGCCGGGAACCGGCTCGATCTCGCCCTTGATGGCGCGACCGACCATCAGACGGCGTTTCTTGCCCTCGGTCTCGAAGGTGATCGGCGCACGTTCAGCCCCCCCCAGGAAATCGCTGACCAGCATGGAAAACAGACCTGTGGTGCCCTTGGCCTTGCCGGTAAAGATGTTCACCAACCCTTCAAAGGCCGCGTCCGAAGCGCGATCGTCGATATAGGCCGCCGCCTTCCAGTTGCCGCGCGCCATGTTGCCGGGGGGGATTTCCAGCAGCAGGCCAATGTTCAGCCCCCCCGACAGGTCCTCGTCACCATACTGGCCCTCGTCGATGCGAATGCCAGCCCAACCCATGCAGTAGCCTTCGGTCGGCGGGTGGTTGCCCAGGCTGACCACACAGGGCAGAACACCGTGCAGTTGCAGTTGAGGATCAGCTCCCCCCCCTTCATGGTCCAGTTGACCGTTCCTACTTCGGCACCATCCAACATTTTGCGTCCTCCTCAGATCAGTGCATTGATGATCACGGCGCTTCCCGCCGCAATCAGCCCCCCCCACCCGAGCGGCCGCGTCAGGTGCCGCCCGATGTCGGGAAGTTTTTCGAAAATCATCACCAGCGTGGCGAGGCCCATGAAGGCCAGGTTCATCACGCCGCCCACAAAGCCCAGCAGCATCAAGGCCCAGCAGCAGCCCAGGCAGAGCGCACCCAGCGCAGGCCCAGTTCCAGCGGATTGCGCAGGCCGGGACGCCAGTATTGCATGAAGAAAGTCAGTGGTTCGCGGCATTGGGTCAGGCAGCTGTCCTTGAGCGCCGAGAACTGATAGGCCCCCCCTGCCCCCCCGATCAACAGCGCGCCGGTAAACCACGGCGTCAAGCTCTGACCGATGGGCGAAATCAGCCCCCCCACGCGGAACAGCGCGATCTGCAAACCCGCAGCCAAGGCCGAGAAGCCCAGCCAGATCAGCAGGTAGCCCGTTAGCAACAGCTGAAACCCGCTGCGTGTCGCCGCGCCCGAATGGATCAGGTCATCATAGGTGGCCAGCGCTGGCAGAAAGGTCGGGGGGGCCATCATCGCCGCCGCCATCACCGCCCACATCGCCGCCACACCCCCCCAATACCCCCCCGTCTGGTCCGGCGTCACGATGCAGAGCGATTGCCAGAACTCGACCCCCCCATAAAGGTTCGCCGCCGCCACCACATCCGGCGGCAGGGCCATGGCATAGAGCGCGCCCCCCCACCCCCCCGCAAGGATCAGGCCGAATAGCGTCAGCCAATGCGGCGCCGCCATGGCGCGAATCCTTGACGAAAGGGGGGGCATTTGTCCTCCATCCCTGAGTCGGTGTATATAATGTCTGACAATTGAATGTCTGACAATTGAAAATATTCGGAGTGACGCTGCGTGAAAACCGACCTGGAACAAAACCGCGACCTGTCCGTGCAAATCGCCGAGGCCATTCGCGATGCGATCATGTCGGGCGGATTGCTGGTGGACGAGCGCCTGCCGTCCGAGGCGGAGCTGTGCGAGAAATTCGGCGTGTCCCGCCCCCCCACCGTGCGCGAAGCCCTGAAACGGCTGGCGGCGCAGAACCTGATCCGCACCCAGCGCGGTGCCTCCGGCGGGGGGGCCTTCGTGAACCGGATCAGTTTCGAGGAGGCTTACGGACAGCAGATCACCACCTCGACGCTGTTGCTTTCCATGAATGAGGTCGACTTTGAGACCGCCTGCGAGGCGCGGTACGCGATGGAACGCGCCTGTGTCGCCCTGTCCGCCGCGCGGCGCACCCCCCCCGACCAACTGGCCACCATGCGGCCGAGATCCACCGACAGTCCCAACCGGGCCTGTCGGACGAAAGCTTCTGCGCCTCGGACGTGGCCTTTCACCGCGCGCTGGTGGATGGGGGGGCAGGCAATCCGGTGTTGTCCTACCAGTTGGCGGGCGCGGTCGAGGCAACGCAGCCGCTGATGAACATGATTACCTTTACCGCCCGCTCGCGCGAGCAGATCGTTGCCCTGCACACCCGCATCGCCGACGCGATCGAGGCTGGCGACGGCGCGGAGGCGGATCAGGCGCTGGCGGACCTCACGGCCTATACGCTGACCCTCGCCGAACAGGTTCGTGCCGCCCGTGCGGCGCGGGCCGGGGGGGGATAGTCCGCCAATCCTGCGCGACGCGACCGGTCCGTCCATGACCTGCGACCGGCCCGCCCTGGATCAGTTCCAGTTGAAGGTAAAGCTCTGCTGGTACTGGCCCCCCCAGCTTTGCGTGGTCACACCGTTGTGGCTCTGCCCGAAATAGCTGTCCAGCCCCCCCTGCACGGCCAGGACCGTGACCGTGCCGCCTTCCGCGTCAATCACCCCCCCTTCGAACAGGGCGGCGGTGCAGATATCGCTGTCTGCGGTAAAAGGCCCGCTGCCCCCCCAGACCGTACCGCCACCTGCGCCCGGCGCGCAGGAACAGGTCATCGGCGACTGCGCCGCATCGAAGGCCCCCCCGCAGGCGGCGACATTGGCAGGCGCACTGGCCTTGCCGCGCAGGATCTCGACGGAGGTGTCATAGCTGCCCCCCCAGCTCTGCGTCGTGACCCCCCCGTTTTGCGTGGATCCGGAATACTGCGCCAGCCCCCCCGCCGATCGGCTGACCAGGATCTTGCCACCGTTCACACCAATCGCGCCTGCGTGGCGCGCCGCCTGGCACAGATCGCTGTCGGCCGTGTAAGGCCCGCTGCCCCCCCAGACCGTGCCCCCCCGGCTCTGATCCGCCGTACAAACACAGGTATAGGTGTCCTGATCGACCGGGTAGCGCCCACAGGCCTCGGACGCGGCTTGCGCCGTTGTCGCCCCCCCGGCCAGCACCACGGCGCTTGCCATGGCTAAAGACTGCATGTTCGCCATCTTCTATTCCTCCTCTGAAACGCATGGGTTCGAAATGACCACGGCCACAGTAGTGCGCTTTTTGCCTTTTTCGCAACCGAGGCGGGTTGAGCTGCGCCGCCAGGAGGCCTATATCTGGTCTGTCCTTCGGGACTATGGACATAAACGCGCTCGTAATAAGCGGATCGGACCCGGGGGGGGCGGTACCCGGCGGCTCCACCAAACATCCCATCGTTGGGGGGGATCTTGGGGGGGCCGAAAACAGGATCGACGGACGTCTAAAGGGGGGGTTAGCTTTGTCTCGGCTGGGTGCCACCGTATCGGCCCGCTAAAGTACAATTGCCAACGACAATCGTGCTCCGGTCGCTCTGGCTGCGTAAGCAGTCCGAAAGATCGAAACTTAAGCCCTTTCGCCTAGCCGCGTAAGGCGGGGGGGTTCGCAGGTACCTGGCAACAGAAACCTGCACTTAACTCCCCCCCTCCAGGACCCGCATCAACTTCGCTTGCGTCGTGGTATTTTCCTGCGCGGCGTCACCAGCCGTTAACCATTCGCCCCCCCTACAGTGTTACCCGAGCAGACTTGACGAGAGATGGAGAGGCCGATGACGGCATTAGACACACTCAAAACCTGGTACGATCGAATCTGGATGCAGGGCGACCTGGATGCGATCGACGAGCTTTTCACGCCGGACACGGAAGCCCGAGGCATGATGGACTTTGCCGTCGGACCCGAAGATTTCAAGGCCCTGGTGCCCGCCTTCCTGGCCCATGTGGCGCTTGAGGAAATCCGCTATGACAAGGTGGTCGAGATGGGCGACTGGGTCTGGGCCACGATGTCGGCCCATGCAACAGCCCGCGCGACGGAAACACCGGTGCATGTGACCGGCCAGATCATGGTACGCATACAGGACGGGCGCATCCTTGAGGCCTACAATCAGTTCGATTTCCTGACCCTTTTCGAACAGTTGGGCTACCTGCCCCCCCCGAAACCCTGGCCCTGTGCCTGTCAGGCGAAGGCGTGGGCCTGCCGGGGGGGGCTTGACCGCCCCCCCCACCGGGTCTGGCACCAAAACACTCATGGGGGGGTTGCGCATCCACCCCCCCGTGAGACCAAGGTTGAAGGAGCGCATCCATCACGACTGACATGAAGGATGCCCCCCCATGCCCGCCTATAGCGAGATTTCGACCACCCAACTGATGCGCCTGATCGGCACCCCCCCGGAAGCTCCGGTGGTGATTGATGTTTCCATGGACGAGGATTTTAACGCCGATCCGCACCTCATCCCCCCCACCGCCATACGCTGGCCGCATGACCGGATCGCCGCGCTGGCCTCAGACCTTCAGGGGGGGCGCGGGACCGTGGTGGTCTGCCAGAAAGGTCTGAAGCTCAGCCATGGGGGGGCCGCCGCACGGCTGCGCGCCGAAGGCCTTCGGGTCGAGGTGCTGGAGGGCGGAAACATGGCCTGGAAAGCAGCCAACCTGCCCCCCCGTGTTCCTGCACATATCCTGCCCGACAAGATCGACGGCTCAACGCTCTGGGTTACCCGGCATCGGCCCAAGATCGACCGCATCGCCTGTCCTTGGCTAATCCGCCGGTTTGTCGACCCTGATGCCCGGTTTCTCTTCGTCCCACCCGCCCAGGTCGTCGATGTGGCCGCGCGGTTCGGGGGGGCCACACCCTTCGACATCGACGGCGTGGCCTGGACCCACCGTGGGGGGGACGGGTGCAGTTTTGACACGATGGTGACCGAGTTCGGCCTGTCCACCCCCCCGGCGCTCGACCGTCTGGCCCGCGTGGTGCGTGCGGCAGACACCAACCGCCACGATCTGGTCCCCCCCGAGGCCGCCGGGCTTCTGGCCCTGTCGGTCGGCCTATCGCGCCAGTACAAGGACGACACGGCCCAGGTGAAGGCGGCAATGCCGCTTTATGACGCGCTGTACCGGTGGGCGCGCGATGGGATCGGTGAAACTCATGATCACGGTGTGGAGCGCATAACATGAGCGCCCCCCCATCACTGCCGGATCTGACCCGCATCTTCGCCCGGATCGGCCTGATGTCCTTTGGTGGCCCGGCGGCGCAGATCGCCGTAATGCACCGCGAACTGGTCGAGGAACGCCCGTGGCTGACCGAGGATCAGTTCCTGCGTGCCCTGTCCTTCTGCATGCTGCTGCCAGGGCCCGAGGCGATGCAGCTGTGCACCTACGCGGGCTGGCGGCTGCGCGGCGTGACCGGCGGGCTGATCGCGGGACTCTTTTCGTCCTGCCGGGCGCAGCCGTCATGCTGGCCCTGGCCCTGGCCTATGCGAGTTGGGGGGGCAGCCTGCCCGCGGTCGAATCGGTCTTTCTGGGCATCAAGGCCACGGTCGTGATCGTGGTCCTGCAGGCCCTGACTAAATTGGCAAAAAGGACACTGCACCAACGGGACCGCTGGGTTATTGCCGCGTTGTCCTTTGTCGCGCTCTACGGCTTCACGGCGCCCTTCCCTGCGGTGATTGCCCTGGCCGCGGCCTATGGCGCGCTGACCGCATCCGGCCCTCCCGAAGACGCCCCCCCGCGCCCCCCCGAGGCCAGCGCCACCCTGCGCACCGCGCTGAGCTGGGGGGGCGCGCTTTGGGCGGCACCTATTGCCGCCGCCTGGGCCGCAGGTGCGCAGACCCTCGCGCAGATCGGCCTGTTTTTCTCCAAAGTCGCCGTGGTCACCTTCGGCGGTGCCTACGCGGTGCTGGCCTATATGACGCAGGAGGTGGTCACTCGTCACGGCTGGCTAACAACGGCGCAGATGATGGACGGGCTGGGCCTGGCGGAAACCACACCGGGGGGGCCGCTGATTCTGGTGACCGAGTTCGTGGGCTTCCTGGCGGGCTACGGGTCCGGGGGGGGCGTCGGTCTGGCCCTGGCGGCCACTGCGATGACGCTCTGGGTCACCTTCGTGCCCTGTTTCCTGTGGATTTTCGCGGCCGCGCCCCCCCATGTGGAATGGCTGACCACCCGCCCGCGCCTCAAGGGGGGGGCGCTGTCGGCCATCACCGCGGCGGTGGTCGGGGGGGTCATCGCCAACCTGTCGCTCTGGTTCGCGCTGCATGTCTTCTTTGCCGATATCATCCGGGCCCCCCCGCCCCCCCCTTTGCCGCAGCCTTGCCGATCCTCGCCAGCCTGAACCTGATCGCCCTGGCCCTGGCCGCGCTGGCCGCGCTGTTGCTGGTCGTGTTCAAGCGTCCCTTGATGCTTGTGCTCGTCTTGATGGCGGGGGGGGCAGGTTGGCTGGCGGGAGCGCTGAGCATCTGACTTCCCTTCCCCCCCCGAATCTCGTATGCTAGTGCCACTGTGAACAGGAAGGCCCGCCCATGTCCGACCGGATCGACTATGGAAATCTGATGCATGACGCGATGCGGAGCCTGATCCGCACCGTTCTGGACGAGGTCGCCGAACGCGGCCTGCCCGGTGCGCATCATTTCTTCATCAGCTTCGACACAACCCACCCGGAGGTCGAGCTTGCCGATTGGCTGCGCGAACGCTTTCCCGAGGACATGACCATCGTCATGCAGCATTGGTTTGCCGACCTTGAGGTGAGCGAGGACGGATTTGCCGTCACGCTGAACTTTGGCGACCAGCCCGAACGCATGTCGATCCCTTACGATGCGATCCGAACCTTCGTCGACCCCCCCTCGGTCGAGTTTGGCCTGCGGTTCGAAACCCAGGAAGATGAGGAAGAGGCCGAACTGGCCGCCGCCGAAGAGGCCCCCCCGGTCGATTTCGAAGAGTTCGCCCCCCCGCCCGCCGCGGACAGCCCGTCCGCGGCCGAGGACGAAGACGAGCCTGAGGACGTGCAAAAAGACGCCGAAATCGTCAGCCTGGACAGTTTCCGCAAGTAAGGTGCCCTCGCACCTGAGCGCCTCTGATCTCCGTCAGGCAATCTCGCCCACCGGCCGTGTCTCCGGCAAACGTTAGCGGTATCCAACGGTATACAGGATTGAACTTTGCGCCGGATCGGCTATGAAGTCGGCAAGCATTCAACAAAGGCGCCGAGACATGACCCAGACCCGCACCGAAACCGACAGCTTTGGCCCGCTCGAAGTTCCCACCGACAAGTATTGGGGGGGCGCGCAGACGCAGCGTTCGTTGATGAACTTCCCGATCGGTTGGGAAAAACAGCCCGTCGCCATCGTACGCGCCCTGGGCGTGATCAAACAGGCCTGTGCCGAGGCGAACACTGCCTCCGGCGCGATGGACAAGAAAATCGGCGACGCGATCGTGCAGGCGGCCTCGGAAGTGGTGGCAGGCAAGTTCGACGACAACTTCCCGCTGGTGGTCTGGCAGACCGGCTCGGGCACCCAGTCGAACATGAACGCCAACGAGGTCATCGCCAACCGCGCGATCGAGATCCTGGGTGGCGTGATCGGCTCGAAGGACCCGGTGCACCCGAACGATCACTGCAACATGGGCCAGTCGTCGAACGACACTTTCCCGACCGCCATGCATATCGCCACCGCCATGTCGGTGCGTGACGTGTTGCTTCCGGGGGGGCTGGAGAAACTGCTGACCGGGCTGGAGGCCAAGCAGGAAGAATTCAAGGATATCATCAAGATCGGCCGCACCCATACGCAGGATGCAACGCCCCCCCTGACCCTGGGCCAGGAGTTCTCGGGCTATGCCCACATGATCCGTCAGGGGGGGATCGCGCGGGTAAAAGCCGCCCTGCCCGGCATCTATGAACTGGCGCAAGGCGGCACCGCTGTTGGCACCGGGTTGAACACGAAAAACGGCTGGGGGGGCGAGGAAGTCGCCGCAAACATGGCGCGCATCACCGACCTGCCCTTCGTCACCGCGCCCAACAAGTTCGAGGCCCTGTCGGCCCATGACGCCATGGTCTTCATGTCCGGTGCCATCGCGACCGTGGCGGGCAGCTGTTACAAGATCGCCAATGACATCCGCTTTCTGGGCTCCGGCCCGCGCTCGGGTTTGGGCGAGCTGATCCTGCCGGAGAACGAACCGGGCAGCTCGATCATGCCGGGCAAGGTCAACCCGACCCAGGCCGAGGCGCTGACCCAGGTGGCGGCCCACGTGATGGGCAACGACGCGGCGATGAAGTTCGCGGGCTCGCAGGGCCACTTCGAGCTGAATGTTTATAACCCGATGATGAGCTACAACCTGCTGCAGTCGATCCAGCTTCTGGGCGACGCCGCCGACAGCTTTACCGAACGCATGCTGAACGGCATCCAGGCCAATGAGCCGCGCATCGACAAGCTGATGAAGGAAAGCCTGATGCTGGTCACCGCCCTGGCCCCCCCGACCATTGGCTATGACAACGCCACCAAGGTTGCCAAGACCGCACACAAGAACGGTACCACCCTGAAAGAAGAGGCGATTGCCCTGGGCTTCGTGGATGAGGCCACCTTTGATTCGGTTGTCCGTCCTGAACAGATGATCGGCCCCCCCAAGGACTGAAATGGCGAAACTCGTTAATCTGAACAAGGCGCGCAAGACGCGTGACCGCGTGAAAAAACGCGCGCAAGCCGATGAAAATGCGGTGAAGTTCGGGCTGACGAAAGCGCAGAAAGACCTGAACAAGACCCGGGCCGAGAAGTCGGCCCGGGATCTGGACGGGCACGAGAAAGAATGAGACCCGAAAAGCATTCCCTGACCCTGCATGGGCACCGGACCTCAGTCTCGCTGGAACGCGAATTCTGGGATGCCTTTCGCGAGATTGCCGCCCAGCGGTCAATACCGATTAACGCGCTCGCCGCCGAGATCGACGCGGCGCGCGGGGGGGTGGACATGGGGGGGCTGGCCTCTGCCATCCGGCTGCATGTGCTGCGGCACTATCGCGGGTTAACCGGCGATTAACCATGCTGGGGGGGGCAGGATTGGGGGGGTATGACGGAACTTCATGCCCTTCTTCCCGCAGATGTTGGGCTGCAACAGGTTTTTGACGCCAAAGCTGCACGCGAAGGCGGTATTGTACGTCGCAAGCGGCGCGACATTGAACGCACCGTTGGTTGGGAACGGTTCGAGCTCGAGTTGAAACGACGCGGCTTTCATGCCGTCGAAAACTCCGGACAAGTTGTTATCTTCTGCAACAACGCTCCGATCAGACAGGTTGTCTGACCTCTCCGTCGGACCAAAAGTTTTCAGAAAGCTTTTGGCAAGACTTTTCTGAAAAGTCTTGCTGCCTCACCCGCGCCGCGTGATCTTCAGCCAGATCCCGTCCTTGCCGCGCACCGTCAGATGCGCCACCGGCATCGCGGGTTTTTCGGCCACCAGCTCAAACCGGTACTCCCGCACCAGAAGCGACAGGATCAGCGGCCCCCCCTCAATCATCGCGAAGGCAGACCCCCCCGGACAAACCCGCTGCCCGGCCGAAAACGGCACATAGCGTCGCGCATGCACTGTTTGCCCTCCGGCGTCTGAAACCGGGCGGGGGGGTCGAATTCATCCGGCCGATCCCAGATCCGTTCATGGCGGTGCAGGTGCCAGGGGGGGCTCAGCACCACCTGGCTGCCCTTCGGCACCGCGCGCTTGCGGAATTCTTCCGGGCAAGCTGCCTCGCGCACCATCATTGGCACGGGCGGGTACAGCCGCATCGCCTCACGAAACACGTCGCGCGACAGTTTCAGCTTGGACATGGTCGAGAAATAGATCTTCTCCGGGTCGAATTGCCGCGCTTCGTCCGCCACGCGGTCCTGCCACTCCGGGTACATCGCAAGCAGATAGAGCGCCCAGGCCAGGGCCGAGGCGCTGGTCTCATGCCCCCCCGCCAGGAAAAAGATTGCCACCTGGTCGACCATCTCTTCAGTATCGAAACACGCCCCCCCCGTCTCCGGGTCCGGCGTGGTCATGATCTTGGTCGCCAGGTCATCCGGCGCGGTGCCCGCGTGAACGGCCTCCATGCGTTCGGCAGTCAGCTGGGTGATCAGCGCGCGGATGTCGCGCGCGGTCTCTTTCGTCTCGCGCCGATGAAAGCGGGGGGGAAACCAGCGTGGCAGGGGGGGCAAGATTGCGCCCAGGTTCACCACCGGCGCGGTGCGTTGATGGTCCTTGAACCGGTCAAAGACCGCGCCCGCCACTTCATGTTCGATCGGGATCGAAAACAGGGTGCGAAAGATCACATCGGCGGCGGCATGGCTGGTCTGCGCCTCGATCTCGACCGGCTGCCCATCGGCCAGCGAGGCCAGTCGGTTCACACAGGCCACCCCCCCTGCGTCCCACATGGCCGGAAAGACCTCGCGCACCCGCCCTCCCTCGAACGCCGGGTCGATGATGCGGCGTTGGCGTTTCCAGGTCTCGCCATTGGTGATGAAAACAGAATTGCCCAGCAGAGGCGCCAGCCCTTCACGCACGCGGTCGCTTTTCGGAAAATCATCCGGCCGCCCTTTCAGTACCAGGTCCACCAGTTCCGGGTCGTTGCACATGTAACTACGAAAGAAGGGCGTGCGGAACTCGGCCATCCAGGCACGGTAAAGATGCGCGGGCTGGGCCGACAGGATATCGCGGCGAAACAGTTTCATGTAGCGCCAGAGCGAAACTCTGCCAGCGCGCGCCGGGGGGGGTTTGGGGGGGGCAGGTTCATAGTGCCATATCGGTGTATTTCGACACGGGTCTGTCAATGCGACTTTTCGACGGGGGGGCACGGGTTTCGAACCGGGTCGCCAAAGTCAACGGGCCGGCGGTAATGCGGAAGTAGTCATAGTCCTTCGGCCGGTCGAAAGCGCAGAGATACTGAAAATGCAGCCGGAAAAAGCGCCAGCGCAGCTCGGCCCAGCGGGCCGGGCTGAGCGTCTGGGTAAAGGCCGCCGAGATCACCAGAGGCCAACGCTTGCCCGTTGGGGGGGGCAGCCCCCCCGGACACCGACACCGGGTCGCATAGCGCAAAGGCGCAGCCGTCGCCGGGGGGGGCCGTCACATCCACCCAGGCAACTTCCCTTGCCTGGCTCAGGTCATGCAGATCGCGCCGAAGCCTATGCGCATCGGGCAGGAAGCTGACCATCGGCACCACCTGACCCAGAGTCAGAAACCCCCCCAGTTTCGGCCCCCCCTTCTCCGGCAGCCGTCCATCGCGGATCAGATCGGCCAGGATCGACACGCCAAGATGCGCGCCGGAACTGTGGCCGACCACCAGCACCTCATCCACATCCGTGGTCAGCGCGCGGGCGATGCGGTCGGCAAACACGGCCATCCGGGCCTCCAGCTCGGGCGGGTTCGCGCCTTTCGTGGCGGCCGAATAGCTGTAGTCATGCATCAGGTAGTAGACATAGAGCCTGTTGTCGATCTTGCGAAACCACCTGAGAAGCAGGGTCACAACGCCCAGAAACACCACGCCCCCCCAAGCGGCCAAACCGGCCAAACCGGCCAAACCGGCCAACGGGTGCACCATCCCTGCCCCCCCCAGCGCGCAAGTCCCGCCAGCAGCGCGCCGATCACCAGCGCTAGGATCAGTTGCAGGATAAGCATGCCCACCGGGTAAAGCGCGGCAATGACCGGTCCCTTGCGCAGCCGCATGAGCCGCCTCAGCGCACCGGAGCCGATATAGGTCCAGGCTGTGCGCGCCATCATCAGATAGGTGGCGGGGGGGATCGACAGCTCCATGCTGTCCCGCACGATGTCCGACCAGACCAGAACGTCGAACTCGGCTTCGACCTCGGCCCCCCCGTCCTGGGTGGAGTTGACCTGCCAGCCGTAGGTCTCCGTCCCCCCCTGGCGGCCAATCAGATCAAGCGAATAACCGCAGATCGCCGCCTGCGCCGCGCCTTCCTTGCGGTAAAGCTCGCGATAACGGCGCGGGTGAATCGGGTCATAGCCGGGGGGGATATAGAACACCCGGCGGCGCGTGACCTCTTGCCTGTTCGTTTCTGCCATCTGCCCGGCTCGTCCTTGTCTGACTGCAGACATAGCAGGAAAGTCGGGCAGGATTAAGACCTTACGCGCCTTACCCGATGGCAGCGAGGGCCGGGAAGGTTTCCAGCAGCCAGTAGGAGAAGGCCGAGAAACCGCCGGTCAGCATCAGAAGCCCGATGGTCCACAAAAGCAGGCCCATGATGCGTTCGATCTGTTCCATGTGGCGCTTCATCCAGCCCATCAGCCGGTCAGGCGGGACATGAAGGCGGCAACCAGCAGGAAGGGCACACCCAGGCCAAGCGCATAGGTGCCAAGCAGAATGGTGCCGCGCGCGACGTCGCCCTCGCTGGCGGCCATGGACAGGACCGCACCCAGGATCGGGCCGATGCAGGGGGGGGTCCAGCCGAAGGCAAAGGCCAGGCCCAGAAGGTAGGCCCCCCCGAAGGCGCTGCCGCCGCGGTCGCCCGCGTCAATACGGGCCTCGCGCAGCAGGAAGGGGGGGATGCGGATGGCCCCCCCCACGAAATGCGCGCCAAAAATCATTACAAGAATACCTGCGAAGATATTGAAATAGATCTGGTTTTGCAGAAACATCTGCCCCCCATGGCCGAGGCTGTAAAGCCCAGAAACAGGAACACGGTCGACAGACCCATGACAAAGAACAGCGCCGTCACCGTTGCCTTGCGCGCCGCCGCGCGATCCTCGGTCATGTCGCTCATCGACACGCCGGACATATAGGCCAGATAGGGCGGCACGATCGGCAGCACGCAGGGGGGCTGAGGAAAGAGATACCACCCGCGACAAGGGCGACGAACATGGCGGGCAGAAGGCTCGCGTCAAAGAGGTCGATTCCGAACATGTTCCTCACATAACGATTTCACCGGACAAGGTCACGAGGCAAGCTGTCACAGAGGCGCGACATCGCGAAACCGTGACCACCTGCCTGCCATGGACAGGCGCCGTAGGTGGCCTATGTCAAAAGCATGACCCAGATGACGCCCCCCCCAGTGACGCCTCACGATGAAGACCTCGACGCCATCGGCCTTCTGTGCCCCCCCTTGCCCGTGCTGAAGGCACGAAAGCGCCTCAAAGGGATGGAAAGCGGTCAGGTCCTGCGCCTGCGGGCCACGGATCCGGCGGCGGTGATCGACGTGCCGCATTTCTGTGCCGAACAGGGGGGGCACGAGTTCCTCGGGCAGACAGAAGGCGGCGACGCGACCTTCTATTTCATCCGCCGCAAATAAGCGCGACCACAACGAAAAACGCCGGACCCTCGGGCCCGGCGTTTTCTTTTGGGTCAGAGCGGATCAGCGCCCCCCCAGCGACCACCAGCCCTTTTTCTTCGGCTTGGGCGGCTCGTTGCTTTCCGCCGCCGGGGGGCTTCGGCCTCGGCCACCGCCGGTTCCGGCGTGGCCTCGGTCACCACGATCTGCTCCGCAGGGGGGGCTTCACCTGGCGCTTCGGGAGCCGCTTCGGCCTCTGCCGGCGCGTCCTCAGCCACAGCGGGCGTTTCCTCAGCGACGACGGCTTCGACGGGGGGGGCTTCCTCGGCGGCGGCCTCCGCCGCGGGGGGGGCTTCCTCCTTGGGTTCGGCCTTCTTGCGGCGGGTCCGGGGGGGCTTGCGCTTGGGCTTTTCACCCTCGGCAGGTGTTTCGGCGTCAGCCTCGGCACCCGCTGCAGGGGGGGCCTCTTCCTTGGCCTCGGCCTCGTCCGCCTTCTTGGCCTTGGTGGTCCGCTTTCGCGTGCGCTTCTTGGGCTTTTCTTCCTCGGCCGGGGGGGCCTCGGCGTTCTCCTCAGCTGTCACCTCAGCATCATCCCCCCCGGAGGTTTCGACCGCATCATCGGACTTCTCATCCGCCTTCTTGCGGCGGGTGCGGCGGCGCTTGGGCTTTTCTTCCGCCTCAGGCGCGGCCTCGGCGGCGTCTTCGGCAGGGGGGGCGACCTCAGCCGGGGGGGCATCCGCCGCGGCAGCCTCACCCTGCGCCTCGTCCGCGCCGTCCTCGGCGTTGCCCTCGTCACTGGCCTGGGCGTCCCCCCCCTCGGCCCCCCGCCCGATTTGCGGCGGCGGCGACGGCGGCGACGCTTCTTGGGTTTGGGTGCTTCTTCGCCACCCTCTTCCTCGACGCTGACCACCTCGGCCTCTTCGACCTCGGCGTCGATATCGTTCATCAACGAGGCATCCACGGACACGACCGGGGGGGCCTCAGCCACGATACGGGTCGCGGTCTTGAACTTCTCGATCGAGAAATCGGGCGAGATCAGGAACGGGTCCGCCTCGATACGCACGGACAGGCCGTAGCGCGCTTCGATCTGTGCGATGTGTTCGCGCTTGTTGTTCATCAGGAAGTTGATGATGCCGATCGGCGCCTTCAGCAGAACCTCGCGGCTCCGACGACGCACGCCCTCTTCTTCCAGCTGACGCAGGATGTTCAGGGCCAGGTTGTCGTCCGACCGGATCAGACCTGTACCATGGCAATGGTTGCAGGGCTGGGTCGTTGCCTCGATCATGCCGGGGGGGCGCAGGCGCTGGCGGGACATTTCCATCAAGCCGAAGCCGGAAATCCGGCCCACCTGAATGCGCGCACGGTCCGTCTTCAGCTTGTCTTTCATGCGCTTTTCGACAGCATTGTTGTTCTTGCGCTCTTCCATGTCGATGAAGTCGATCACGATCAGACCGGCAAGGTCACGCAGGCGCAGCTGGCGGGCAACCTCTTCGGCCGCCTCAAGGTTGGTCTTCAGCGCCGTTTCCTCGATCGAGCCTTCCTTGGTGGCCCGGCCAGAGTTCACGTCGATGGCAACCAGCGCCTCGGTCACGCCGATGACGATATAGCCGCCGGATTTCAGCTGCACGGTCGGGTTGAACATGCCCGACAGGTAGCTTTCCACCTGGTAGCGCGCAAACAGCGGCATGCCTTCCTGGTAGTTTTTCACGTTCTTGGCGTGGGACGGCATGATCATTTTCATGAAGTCCTTGGCGGTGCGGTAGCCCACCTCGCCTTCGACCAGGACCTCGTCGATCTCGCGATTGTAAAGGTCGCGGATCGAGCGTTTGATCAGGTTGCCTTCCTCATAGATCTTGGCGGGCGCGATCGATTCCAGCGTCAGCTGGCGGATCTGTTCCCATAGGCGGAACAGGTATTCATAGTCGCGCTTGATCTCGGATTTGGTGCGTTTGGCACCCGCGGTGCGAATGATCAGCCCCCCCGCGCCCTTGGGCACGTCGATCTCCGCCGCGATGTCCTTGAGCTTCTTGCGGTCGGTGGCATTGGTGATTTTGCGGGAGATCCCACCACCGCGCGCGGTGTTGGGCATCAGCACGCAATAGCGACCGGCCAGCGACAGGTAGGTGGTCAGGGCCGCGCCCTTATTGCCGCGTTCTTCCTTGACGACCTGCACCAGAAGGATCTGGCGTACCTTGATCACTTCCTGGATCTTGTACTTCTTCGGGCGCGGCTTGCGGCGGGTACGAATTTCCTCGGCCACATCTTCTTCGGCGACCGATTCAATCTGGTCGTCCTTTTCGGTGGCGTCGAGGGGGGGTTTGTCGTCCTCGTCGTCATCTTCGTCGTCGCTGGCCTCATCCGAGCCGGTCTCACCGGCAGTCTCGGCTTTCTCGTTGGCCTTGCCTTCGCCCGCCGCGTCATCCGCTTTCGCGGCTTCGGCAGGTGCCTCGGCCTCGGCCGCCGCATCCCCCCCTTCGGGGGGGCCGCGGGCGCGTCGGTCTCAGCGGCGGCTTCGGCTGCCGCGTCCGACGCGGTATCGACGGACGTTTCCGCCTTGACTTCATCGGGATCGGCCACCGGGGGGGTTTCTTCGACCAGATCCATCGGCGAGTGGCCCTCGGCCGGGTCCGCACCGCCCTCGTCCAGGTCGATCACATCCATCCCTGCGGGGGGGGCTGCGTCCAGTTCCTTGGTCGCCACCGCATCGTTGGACTTGCTTTCCTCGGCCCTGGATTTCGACCGTGACCGGCGCGAACGGCTGCGACGCGCCTTGGGCTTCTCGTCCTCGGCGGCCATTGCTTCCGCATAGGCCTGTTCCTCGGCCAGCAGAGCTTCGCGGTCCGCGACCGGGATCTGATAATAATCCGGATGGATTTCCGAAAACGCCAGGAAGCCGTGACGGTTTCCGCCGTAATCGACAAAAGCGGCCTGCAGCGAGGGTTCGACGCGGGTTACTTTTGCCAGGTAGATATTGCCAGCCAGCTGGCGTTTGTTCTCAGATTCAAAATCAAACTCTTCGACTTTGTTTCCGTCGACCACCACAACGCGGGTTTCTTCCGCGTGGGTGGCATCGATAAGCATCTTCTTTGCCATGTTGTCCAATCGCACCCGAAGATCGGCCTGCCCCCCCTCCTGGCGGAGCGGCGGGGGGGGACTTGGGGGGGTGACTTGTCAGGGCGAGAGACGGCGCGGCGTACGGGACGAAGCTGACCGGCCCTGGGACCGCTCCTTCGTTGTGCTCGTACCTCTCGCGCGTCATCGCGTTTCTTCTCCGGCGTAGCGGTCGGTATTCGTGAGGTCTTGCCCCCCCATGACCGGCCGTGTCGCCCATTCTACGCCCGTGCCGTGTCGCGCGTCACCGCGCCACGTTCGGGCAAATCATTCAGCCTTTCGGCTCTCTGGCCGGACCCTCGGACATCTCTCGCCCGTGGTCTCCGACCCTCTCGGTCTGCCCTGCCCCCCCGCGCGGCGGTCTGCGCCTGCAACGGAAAGGTCAGCGAAACTGTCAAGCGGACACGTAACACGTGCAAGACCCGCCTTAGGCGAACATAAGGTCTGGCGGGCAGGAATGACAATGGCGAAAATGCGCCAATTGCATAACTTCCTGTCGTCCCGTTGATTTTGCTGCGCCGTTCAGTACAGCCCACCCGAGGACAGCGAGCCAAAATCCGCCTTTTCCGGAATAACGACAACCTCGCCGTCCGAGGTCACGACCTCTTCGCCTGTGTCCGGCTGCACCGTTTCCCCCCCCTCGCCCTCGCCTTCCCCCCCGTAGAGGAACAGCGGCAGGTTCGAGCCCATGGCGAAGCCGCCGTCGAACATGACGCCGAACAGAGGTTCCTCGCCGTCGCGGAAATACTCGGCCACCACATGATCTCCGCCAGCGTCGTCGGGCAGGCGCGCACCGGTGAAGCGGTCGATCTTGATGAAATGGCCGCCCTCGGGCACATCAAATGGCCCGCCGCCGTACTTCGCCACGGCCTCGTCCATGAACTGGTCGAAGACCGGGCCACACATGCCACCGCCGGAGGCTCCGGCCATGGTGCGCGGGCGGTCATAACCGATATAGCAGCCCGCCACGATGTTCGAGGTAAAGCCGACGAACCAGGCATCCTTGGCATCGTTGGTGGTGCCGGTCTTGCCCGCAACGGGCACCGGCAGGGTCACGCGCCCGGCCGCCGTGCCACGCTGCACCACGCCGCGCATCATCGAGGTCAGCTGATAGGCGGTGATTGCATCCATGACCCGTTCGCGGTCCGAGGTGATCCTGGGGGGGCCATAACCCGCGTCCAGCGCCGCCGTGCGGCAGTCCACGCAGGCGCGCTGGTCATGGCGATAGACCGTGCGCCCCCCCCAACGGTCCTGCACCCGGTCAACCAGCGTGGGCTCCACCCGCTCGCCACCATTGGCGAACATCGCATAGGCCGCGACCATGCGAAACAGCGTCGTTTCTTCGGCCCCCCCCAGCGAGTTCGCCAGGAACGGGTTCATCCGGTCATAAACGCCAAAGCGTTCGGCATAACTTGCGACCAGGTCCATGCCGATCTCCTGCGCCAGGCGCACGGTCATCAGGTTGCGCGACTTTTCAATGCCGGTGCGCAGGGGGGGCGTCGGACCATAGAATTCGCGCGAGGCGTTCTGCGGGCGCCAGATACCGGCCCCCCCGGTATCAACCTCGATCGGCGCGTCGATGATCACCGTCGCAGGGGGGGAAAAGCCGCTGTCCAGCGCGGCGGCATAGACAAAGGGCTTGAAGCTTGACCCCCCCGGCTGACGCGTGGCTTGGGTGGCGCGGTTGAACACCGAATGCTGGTAGCTGAACCCGCCCTGCATCGCGATCACACGACCGGTGTTCACATCCATCGCCATGAAGGCCCCCCCTTGTACCAACGGCACCTGACGCAGGGTCCAGCGGATGAAGCTGCCATCCGCATCCTTGGTCATGGCGCGCACCAGCACCACTTCGCCTTCGCGCAGCAGGTCGCCCGCCACGCGGGCCTTGTTCCCGGCGGTCTCGGTCTCTTCATCCCAGCGGCGTGCCCATTGCACGTCCTTGGCGGGAATCCAGTGACCGTCCTCGTCTTCTTCAACACCTTCGATACCGATCCGCGCATCATTATTGCCCACCTGCAGCACGACAGCGACGTGCCAGCCGGGAATGTCACGCGGCATCTCGGTCTCGGCCAGGGCCGCCCGCCAGGTGGCTTCATCCGCCCTCTGCTCAGGGGGGGTCAGCGTCACGCCGGTCGGCCGCCAGACACCGCGCTCGCGGTCGTATTTCTCAAGCCCCCCCGCGCGCAGGGCGGCGGCCGCTTCCAATTGCAGCTCGGGGGGGTCGACCGTGGCGCGAATCGACAGACCGCCATTGAAAAACTCGTCTTCGCCGAAGTTGCGCGACAGCTGGCGGCGGATTTCATCGGTGAAATAGTCGCGCGCGGGCATGGTCGACCGGAACGAAGGCACATCACCGGTCTGAACCGTGCGGATCGGGGGGGTCGCCACGGCGGTGTCATACGCCGCCTGGGTCAGATACCCGTTTTCCTTCATTTCTTCGAGCACGTAGTCCCGGCGGCGCAGCGCCTCGTCATAGTTCTTGGCCGGGTTGTAACTGTAGGGGGGGGCCTTGGGGGGGTGGATGGCGAGGAAGGCGGCCTCTTCGGGTGTCAGGTCTTCCAAAAGCTTGTTGAAATAGCTCTGCGCGGCAGCGGCCACGCCGAAGCTTCGCACGCCCAGGTCGATCTCGTTCAGGTAAAGCGCCAGGATCTCGTCCTTGGTCAGCACGCTTTCCAGACGTACCGACAGGATCAGTTCCTTGATCTTGCGTTCGATCCGACGGTCCGATGACAGCAGGAAGTTCTTCACCACCTGCTGGCCGATGGTGGAGGCACCGCGAATGCCCTTGCCCTGTGCGGCTTCCACCGCAGCCGCAGCAATGCCGCGAATATCGAACCCCCCCTGGTGCTTGTAGAAATTCTTGTCTTCGGCCGAGATGAAGGCCCATTTCACCAGGTCGGGGGGGATCTGTTCGGGCGGGGGGGTGTACAGACGGCGTTCGCGGGCGAACTCGTCCATCAGGCGGCCTTCGCTGTCGTAGATGCGGCTGATCGTGGCCGGGGGGGTGTAGTTGGACAGCTGTTCGTGGCTGGGAAGGTCCAGTGAATAGGCATAGAACACGCCGCCGATCAGCAACGCGCCCATGAAAATGGACATGGTGATCCAGGTAAAAATGGACCCAAAGAAACCAAGAATGAAACGGACCACGCGCGCCCCCCCCTGTTGTGCCACGTCTGCCCCCCCCTATATCGGGTGGGGGGGACACGGGGGGGGTCAAAACCCCCCCTGAGCCGAATTTTCGGCGCAAAAATGCCGGTTTGACACGGGATTTACGGCTGCCCTTGCCCGGTCCGGACCCGCCTGTCACGAGGGGGGGGCATGAGCAGTCCCGAAATGATCCTGGAAACCTATGAGTCGGTCGCCGAGGCTTTGCCCGCGCCCGCAATCGCAGCCTGTTCGAGCGCAAGTGGCTCGACCGGTTGCTCAACCACGCCCCCCCGGCCCGCCTGCCCGCGCGCCGCGTGCTGGATCTGGGCTGTGGTCCCGGCCTGCCGATTGCGGCATACCTGTCGGACCGCGGCTGCGCCGTAACCGGCGTGGATGGGGGGGCGGCGTCGATGGTGGCGCTGTTTCGCCAGAACCTGCCCCCCCGCGCGACCGGCATCGAAGCCGACATGCGCGGGCTGGAATTGGGCGAGCGGTTCGAAGTGGTGCTGGCCTGGAATTCTTTCTTTCACCTATCCGCCGAGGATCAGCGCGGCATGTTCGCCACCTTCGCCGCCCATGCCGCGCCGCGTGCGGTGTTGATGTTCACCTCGGGTCCCAGCGCCGGTGAGGCCATTGGTGAGGTCGAGGGACAACCGATCTATCATGCCTCTCTGGCCCCCCCGGAAGAATATCGCAAGCTGTTGGTGGACAACGGTTTTGCGCCGATCTCCTTCACTCCCGAGACCCGGAGTGCCATGGGCATTCGGTCTGGCTGGCGCGGTACATGGGCTGAGCCCGCCTCTGCCAAGAGGTTCCGCCCGGCGGCCCGATCGCTGACGCGATCCGGTCCCCCCCGGTCGGGGGGGCGTAGCCGCGAGCAGGCTCGCGGCTGTCGCTACGCTCCGGTTCCGGGCTTTCGCGGTTCCGGGGGGGGAACCGCAGTCGCGGCGTTGCAAGCAAACACCTGCTCCGGCGGGGGGATATTTCAGGAAAGATGAAAGCTCAGTCAGCAATGACCTTGGCGGTCTGAGTGCCAAGCCCGTTGATGGTCAGGGTGATCTGATCCTCATCACGCAGATAGGTGGGCGGGGGGGTCATGCCCATGCCCACGCCCGGCGGGGGGGTGCCTGTGGCGATCACGTCGCCCGGATGCAGGGTCATCAGCTGGCTGAGATAGGAAATCACCTGGCGACGGAGAAGATCATCTTAGACGTATGGCCCGTCTGCATCCGCCGCCCGTTCACGTCCAGCGCCATGTCCAGGTCCTGCGGATCGCCAACCTCGTCCGGGGGGGTCACCAACCACGGACCAATGGGGGGGCCGAATGTGTCGCAACTTTTGCCCTTGGTCCATTGGCCCGCGCGTTCGATCTGATATGCGCGTTCCGACACATCATTGACCAGCACATAGCCCGCCACATGATCCAGCGCGTCCGCCTCTGAGACATATTTCGCCGGTTTGCCGATCACCACGCCCAGCTCGACCTCCCAGTCGGTTTTGACCGAGCCGCGCGGCAGGCGGATCGCATCATGTGGCCCGCAAATCGCTGAAGTCGCCTTCAGGAACAGGATCGGTTCGGGCGGCGCGTCCATGCCGGCCTCTTCCGCGTGGTCAGAAAAGTTGAGGCCAATGCACAGGAACTTGCCGACACCTGCGACCGGAGGACCCAGGCGCGGTTCGCCATCGACCAATGGCAGGCTTTCGGGGGGGTCCACATTCGGCAGGTTGGTCAGCACATCGCCCGACAGATCCACCACCACGCCCGACAGGTCGCGCAACCGCCCGTGCCCGTCCAGCACACCGGGCTTTTCCGCACCCTCTGCCCCCCCAAATCTCACGAAACGCATCGCGGCCTCCTTCTTTGCGCCGACCCTACCCGCGCGCGGGGGGGCGATTGCAACCGCCCTGCCCGCATCCTATGTCTTGGCGGACAGACAATTTCGGAGCTCCCATGAACCGCGCTTTCCCCCCCTCGCCCGTTTACGACGCCAATGCCACTGCCGGGGGGGGCCAGCCCCCCCTGGGCGACCTGCCTGAATGGGATCTGACCGACCTCTACGCAGCCCCCCCGGACGCGCCGGAGCTGGAACGGGATCTGGACTGGCTGGACAGCGCCTGCCCCCCCGACTTTGCCGCCACCTATCAGGGCAAGCTCGCCGAGCTGGATGCGGCGGGCATGCTGGCCTGCATTGACGCTTACGAGAAAATCGACATGACCTCGGGCCGGATCATGTCCTATGCCGGTCTGCGCTATTACCAGAACACCACCGATGCCGAACGCGCGCAGTTCCTGCAGAACTGTCAGGAGCGCATTACCGATGCCTCCGCCGCGCTGGTCTTCTTCACCCTCGAAATCAACCGCATCGAGGACGCGGCACTGAACGCGCTGTTCACCGCCGATGCCTCGCTGGCCCGCTACAAACCCATCTTCGACCGGCTGCGCGCGATGCGCCCGCACCAGCTGTCCGACGAGCTGGAGCAATTCCTGCACGACCAGTCCACCGTGGGCGCCGCCGCCTGGAACAAGCTGTTTGACGAGACCATCGCGGGGGGGCTTCTGTTCACCATCGACGGCGAGGAGGTCAACCTCGAAGCTGCCTGAACCAGCTGACCGAACAGGACCGCGCCAAACGTGAGGCCGCCGCCCACGAACTGGCGCGGGTGTTTGGCGAGAACGTCAAGACCTTCGCCCGCGTGCACAATACGCTGGCCAAGGAGAAGGAGATCGAGGACCGCTGGCGCAAGATGCCCACCCCCCCGCAGACCGGGCGTCACCTGTCGAACCATGTCGAGGCCGAGGTGGTCGAGGCCCTGCGCAACGCGGTGGTCGCGGCCTATCCCAAGCTCTCGCACCGCTATTACGAGCTGAAACGCAAGTGGCTGGGGGGGCTGGATGTCATGCAGGTCTGGGACCGCAACGCGCCCTTGCCGATGGAGGATGACGCGGTGGTCAACTGGGACCAGGCGCGTGCGACCGTGATGGAGGCCTACGGGGGGGCGTTTGACCCGAAGATGGCCGAACTGGCCGAACCCTTCTTCGACAAGGGCTGGATCGACGCGGGCGTGAAACCGGGCAAGGCCCCCCCCGGTGCCTTCGCCCACCCGACCGTCACCAATGTGCACCCTTACGTGATGCTGAACTACCTGGGCAAGCCGCGCGACGTGATGACCCTGGCCCATGAGCTGGGTCATGGCGTGCATCAGGTGCTAGCGGCGGATCAGGGCGAGCTTTTGTCCTCGACCCCCCCACTGACGCTGGCCGAAACCGCGTCGGTGTTCGGCGAAATGCTGACCTTCCGCAAACTGCTGGACGCGGCCGAAAGCCCCCCCGCGCAGAAGAAGGTGCTGCTGGCCGGCAAGGTCGAGGATATGATCAACACGGTCGTGCGCCAGATCGCCTTTTACGACTTCGAATGCAAACTGCACGCCGCCCGTGCCGAGGGCGAGCTGACCCCCCCCGACGATATCAACGCCCTGTGGATGTCGGTGCAGGCGGAAAGCCTGGGCGAGGCCTTTGAATTCATGCCGGGATACGAGACCTTCTGGGCCTATATCCCGCATTTCGTGCACTCGCCCTTCTACGTCTATGCCTACGCCTTCGGCGACGGCTGGTGAACGCGCTTTATGCGGCCTATGCGGAAGGCGACCCCCCCGACTTCCAGGCGAAGTATTTCGAGATGCTGCGCGCCGGTGGTTCGAAACACCACTCAGACCTGCTGGCCCCCCCCTTCGGCTGGACGCCTCGGACCCGGCCTTCTGGGACAAAGGTCTCAGCATGATCTCCGGCTTCATTGACGAGCTGGAGGCGATGGAGGGATGAGGACCCCCCCTGCCCTCCTGATCGCGCTTCTGACCGCAACGCCGCTCAGCGCGGCGTCGCTTGTGGGATCATGGACCTGCGATGCAGAACAGACGTCACCGCCTGGTGGAGACGGTCTGCATACTGTTCGGGTTGAGTTAGTGTTTCACGAGACCGGTGAACTGGACCAGGTATTCAGCTATACCAGCAAGTATTCGGAGATTGATTTCACGACCACCGTGACGGCGATCACCCGCGAAACCTGGGTTTTGGACAGCACGACCCTGACAACAGAGGTTCAGGACGTGATCGAGGTCACGCTCACGTCGGAACCGAAGATGCCAGCGGGCCCGGTCATTAAGCAGTTGACCCAAGACCTGAAGACCCAAGAACCATTCTCGACCGGGCTGACCTTTCTGGATGAAAACACCTTCCAGGCACCATTCGGTCCAGGCGATCTCACTTGTCGGCGCGAGAATTAAGCCTACGCCCCCCCAACATGGAATGCAAAGCCAAATGACCGCCCTAACCCTCCGCCCAGCAAAACCAGCAGACGCCGCCGGGATCAGTGGTGTTCTTACCGCCCTCGTGACCGCCGGAAAACGCACGAAATCGGCGGATGAGACGTTTGCGCTTACCCATTACGTTGAAGATCCCGAGCGGCTGCAATGCACCGTCGCGGTGGATGCAGATGGCACCGTCCTGGGCTTTCAATCGCTGAAACGCGCCACGCCCGGCAATGTCTATGGCACACCCATCGGCTGGGGGGGCATCATCGGCACGCATATCCACCCCCCCGACGCCGCCCGGCGCGGGGGGGTGGGCAAGGCGCTCTGGGCGGAAAGCCTTCGCGTGGCGGGTACGGCCGGTGTGCCTTCCATCGAGGCGTTGATCGGCGCAAGTAATCTTGAGGGCATCGGCTATTACGAAGCCATGGGGGGGTTTCGCACCTATCGCCTGGAACCCGGCGGGGGGGTCGGCAAACGGTTCGATCTGGCCTTCCGGCACAGGGGGGGCTAAGCATGAACCCCCCGGCTTCATCGACGCGTTGGAGGCGATGGAGGGGGGGGAAACCTAGCGCCGGTACAATCTGGTCGAGAGGAACCCGTTGATCGCGTGGCAATTGTCACGGTCAACAGGGGGGGCCGAGAGCCGCGCGCGGTGGCAGAGCGTTCCGTCAAACACGGCCTCAAGATTGCCGACATTCCCCCCCCAAACGTCGAAATACAGAACCTCAAACGTGAACGGGTTTCCACGACTGGTCCAGAACGGGCCGCTCATCCCCCCTTGGGAAGATAGAGCATGTCGCCAGCCTGAAGCACGCTGCCCTGCCCTTGCTGTTGCACCAGCAAGAGCTCGAAACTGATCGTATCCCGGTTGGGGGGGGCCTGCGCATCGGCAACGGCTTGAATGGCGATTTCATAGCCCAGCTGCACCGGGTCGAACTCGCCCGCATGCACGGGCCCCCCCGATAGCCGCTCGATTGTCACGACCTGCCAGGACTTGGGCCCGCCCCCCCGCCAATTGGCATCGACCTGCCCGACCTCCTGCGCATGGCCCTGCCCGGACCCGAGGCAGACCAACAGAAGCGTCAGGACAAGACACAAACCGCGACCACGCATGACCTCAGGCTAGCCCATGGCGCGGTGGGGGGGAGGCAATCTCGAGGCAACCTGGCCCTGCGAGAGGATGGGGGGTTCCCGCCTTCCGCCTGCAACCGGCGGGGGGGATGGCAAGCGGGTGATCTGCCTCGCCCCCCCCTGATCCCGTTCCCAAATGGAAAACCCCCCCGCGCCCAGCCGGACACGGGGGGGGTCTGTTTTCGAAGGCCATGCCCTTACAGGTTCGGGAAGTAATCCTCACAGTCGCCGTCGCGGTACACATCCGCGGTGCAGCAATGCAACCCGCCGCCGAAGGCATAGGCGTCGCGCAGTTCAACCTCGACCACCTCCATACCCAGCTTGTCCATCTGTTCGGCCTGGTAGACTTCGGATTTCTCGACGCAGACGGTTTTCGGGTCCAGCACCAGCACGTTCATGGAAAGCCAGGTTGAAGAATAGCACAGCGGCGGCGGGGGGGTGTTGTGGGCGGGCTGGGCGGCGTCGACGATCTCCCAGCCGTTCTTTTCGAACATGCCGCGCTGTTCTTCCGGCAGGCGGCGCTGCGGGTTGTTCACGATCAGACCGGGGGGGCGCAGAGGCGTGAAGGTCGCGTCGATGTGGATCGGATAGGGATCGCCGGGGGGGAAGTTCACCGTATGCACGCGGTGATCGGGGGGGAAGTGGCGGCGCAGCCATTCGATGCCCTTCAGGTTCGTGGTGAACCCGTGCTGCACCACCAGATCACGGCCGAAACGCAACACGTCAGCGGCGTCGAACAGCGGTTCTTCCTCGGTTGTGACAAAGAACTTCTCGGCCGCCCATTCCAGGCGCTTTTCGACACCGATCTTCTCGGACAGGTAGTCGGGGGGGTGGTAGTCGGCGTCGGTCAGGCGCGGCTTTGGCGCAGCCTCGTGGCGGAAACGCGGGTCTTCCTCCCAGTATTTCTGCAGAAGCGGGCGGTAGTTCAGGTACTCGAACCAGCGGCAGCGGTAGGACATGGTCGCTTCCAGCATCTCATGCCCCCCCACGGTCAGCAGCACATCGCGCGGCGGCATGCAGCCAAACTGGCTGTCGGTGTGGAAGTCGGGCGTGGTTACGGGCTGGGAGTGATCAATCGACACAGGACGGTCCACGCGAATGCCACGTGCCCGCAGCTGAGCGGCAAAGTTGTCCAGCAACTCGTTTGCGCGATCAATCGTCTCCTGCGGACGGCGGCCCCCCCACTGGCCGCGCATGTCGCTGTCCTCGGGCACTTTCGCGTCCAGAGCGGGTTCCTCGGGCGGGATGTGACAATCGTCCGCACGGCCAACGATCACATGGCGCAGCGTGTCCCATTCATTCCAGCTTTTGACTTCGGTTTTGTCCGGCGACCAGGCCATAGGTGCCTCCGTTTTTTTGGAGACAAAGGCGGGGGGGCCCTCAATCTCCCGATTGAAAGTCCCGGCGTACAGGAGCGTGGTTCGGGTATGAGAACTGCGTTCTGCGGCGACGCCATCGCCGACAAACCCCCCCGACCGGGATATACCACCGACCAAGCTGCGGGGGGGAAGATCATTTGCACCTCTTGCAGGACGTTTGCCCGCCCCCCCCGAGATTTCCCCCCCTCTGCCAGCAATTATGACGGCTCGTCACCTTCCACGCCTGCGGCGTTCTCTCAACTTGACATTGATCATCACTTGGGTTGAGTCATACGGCAAATCTACAAGTCAGATTAGAAGGAACCCGCCGTGAATTTCGCCAAATCCCTTTCCTCCACCGTGGTCGCTGCAACCTTGCTTGCAGCACTTCCCGCCCTGGCTTTGCCCAATGGCGTAACCCGGCAAATCAAGGTCGACGGCAGCTTCCGCGAGGGCGTGCTGACCTGGACCGCCACCGCCCCCCCAAAGATGACATACGCCTACAAACTGATCACCGTGGACGGCGTGATCGAAGTCTGCGGTGCCTATGCGGTTGAGCGCGGCCCCCCCAGTTCCTCCTTCACCCAGTTCCTGCGCGACAGTTCTTACCGGATCAACGGCAAGCGCGTTATCAAGGGGGGGTTGAAATACTGGAACCGGGTGAAGATTGACGCGCTCGACACTGCCGTGGCCAATTGCAAGAGCACCGGTATCCCCCCCGCGAATGCGGCAACCGGTGAAAAGGCTATCTACTGGTCGCGCCGGTCCTACCGAATCTAGTTTCCGGGTCTCTTGCCTTCTCGACTCAAAACGCGCCCTGCTCTTTGTGGGGGGGCGCGGATGGGGGGGCTAAGCGCCCCCCCAGGCCCCCCCAAGGCAATCACTTCGCCGGACAGAAAAGCCCGACGGTGCCCTCCTGCTGCTTCACCCTTTATCTTATCAAAGGCGTGCAAACTTGCGCGACCAGATCCGGCGCGCTGCGCCCCCCCTATTTCAACTGACTGTCCTTTGACCCGCGCCGGTTGATCCCCCCCGGTCGGGTCTTGAAGGCCGCATCCCTGTCGCGCACGCAGTCGATGCACAGCTTGACCCCCCCCGGCAGGGCCTGACGCCGGGCTTCGGGGGGGATGGGTTCGTCACATTCCGCGCAATGGGTCAGGCTTTCGCCAACCGGCCTGGCCTTGGCGCGCATGCGCTCCAACTCCTCGTTGATCGAGGCTTCGATCTGTTCGCCAACCGCGCCGTCGCGGCTCCATCCGCCTGCCATGGGCACCTCCGTTCAGGCCATCCAGCAAAGAGCGAAACCGCCGCGACGTCAAGCTTTGTCCGGAACCCGCCCTGCCCTAGCCTTCACGCAGGTTGAAGGAGGGGGGGTTCATGCGCACATTCGGCAAGTGGTTGGGTCGCGTTCTGCTGTTGGTTGCAGTCGCGCTGGCGGGGGGGTTCTTTATCTTTGCGCCGGGCTATGTTGAACATGGCCGAAATGGCGTGACAGATTATCCGCCGTTCGAAGTCTCTGCCGAGGCGCAGGCCCTGCATGAGACTCTTGTAATCGGCGACTGGCATGCCGACAGCCTGCTTTGGAAACGGTCGATCCTGGACCGGGCCGACCGCGGCCACGTGGACCTGCCGCGCCTGCGCGAGGGAAACGTGGCGGTGCAGGTCTTTACCGCCGTGACAAAAAGCCCGGCGGGGGGGCAGAATTACGAAGCCAACACGGCGGATGCGCGGGACAACATTACCTTGCTGGCCATCGGGCAGCTCTGGCCCATGCGCACCTGGCAGTCGATCTATGAACGCGCCGCCTACCAGGCGCAGAAGTTGCAGGCCGTGGAGGCCGCCGCCCCCCCCGAGCAGTTGAAGATCATTCGCACGCGCGCAGATCTGGACGCTGTTCTGGCCGCGCGCGCGGAAGGCAGCCAGATTATCGGCGGCATTCTGGGCATGGAGGGCGGCCATCCGCTGGAAGGTGACATGGCGAACCTCGACCGGCTCTGGGACGAGGGGGGGTATCGCCTGATGGGCCTGCAACATTTCTTCGACAACGAACTGGGCGGATCGCTGCACGGGCAAGGCAACCTGGGGGGGCTGACCGAGTTTGGCCGTGCCGTCGTCACCCGCCTGGTCGAAGAAGGCTGGATCATCGACCTGGCCCATTCCAGCCCGCAGGTGGTGCGCGACGTGATCGACATGACCGAGGTGCCGCTGGTCGTCAGCCACACCGGGCTGCACAGCCATTGCGAGACAAAGCGCAACCTGCCCGACGCATTGATGCGCGACGTCGTGGCCTCGGGCGGGGGGGTGATTGGCATTGGATACTGGGCCGATGTGACCTGCGACGACAGCCCCCCCAAGGGCGTGGCCGCAACGATCAGGGCAGCCATTGACGCGGTGGGAGAAGACGCGGTATCGCTGGGGGGGTCGGACTATGACGGATCGGTCACCACCGGGTTCGACACATCCGACCTGGCCGCATTGACCCACGCGTTGATCGCGGCGGGCCTGTCCGAGGTACAGATTTCCAAGGTCATGGGCGGCAACATGATGCGGGTCCTACGGGCGCGGCTGCCACAGTAATGCCGCCTGCCCCCCCATGGCTCAGGCAGACACCCCCCCCGCAGCCCCCCCAGGCGTTTGGCGTCGTACCCTACCAGGGCGGCGCGTGCCATGACCCGGTCGAAGAAGTCCGGAGCAAAGCTCGAGATATTCTGCCGCTCCAGATACCACCACAGGTATTTGGCATAGGGGGGGCCGTCAAAGGCCAGGGCCCTTGGCAGGGCTTCGGCGAAATCGTCCGGATGGGCAAGGTTGATGGCAAAATGATGAAAATCGCTTTTGCCAAACAGGATCGCGGGAGTACGGTGGGCAAAACCCTCGAAACTGGCGGCCGAGCTGATCGACACGGTAACCGCGGCCTGGTGCAGCATGTGGTGCAGGTTTCCATCCACCACCTGGATCGCACCGCCCTCGGCTTTGATACGGTCCAACGCCTTGACCATGCCCTTCAGACCCGCCAGCGGATGCGGTTTGACCACGACAGGCGCCCGCCCGACCCTGCGACCACCGCCCGCAACATGCGTTCATAGGAAAACACGCGTGCGCGGCGGGTCAGATCGCTGTTGCCCTGCCCGAACACCAGGATGGCCCCCCCTTCGGGCAGGGTTACCAGATCGCCACCACGGCCATAACGGGACCGGCCCGGCCCCCCCAACTTCTCCAGCTTGAGTTGGTCCATGAGAGCCCTGGCGTCCTTCGCGCGGACGGTTTTTGGATCGAACTCTGCTTTCCGGATGAGCTGTCCGCCAACACACCATCGGGATCGACCTGCCAATACGGGTCGATCATGGCAATGGTGACATTCAGCACGCCTTCTCCCTTGATGAAGCCATTTTGTACGAAATGCAGATTGCCATCGTCAGGCGCGCGATCTCCATGGATCAACGGGTGTTCGGCAATGCGCAACCGCGCGCCGCGTGCAGAAAACTCATCCCAAAGCCGTTTGAAGAACACCCGAGGTCCACATTGATGGAGGGTGGTCTGCAAATAAGGCAGAAGGTGAAGGACGATTTCGCCGGGCATGATGGGGGGGCAGCATAAGCACCCCCCCCAATTCAACCTTCAAGCGACTCCGCACCGGGGGGGCTTGAGCACCCCCCCGGCCCAGATCCGCCCACCCGCCTCAGGCGCTTTCCAGAAGCCCGCGTTCTGCGGCCAGCTGCTGCATGCGTTTTTGCAGCTTCTCAAAGGCGCGCACCTCGATTTGACGGATGCGTTCGCGGCTGACGCCATAGACCTCGGACAGATCCTCCAGCGTGACCGGCTTGTCCTCCAGGCGGCGGCGGGTCAGGATGTCGGCCTCACGTTCGTTCAGCACATCCATGGCCGAGGCCAGCATCTCGCGACGCACGTCCAGCTCGTTTTTCTCGGCGTAATCACCGGCCTGGTCGGCATCCTCGTCTTCCAACCAGTCCTGCCATTGCATCGCGCCTTCGCCATCCGCCGAGACGGTTGCATTCAGCGACGCATCCCCCCCGCCCGACATACGGCGGTTCATCGAGATCACCTCGTCTTCGGTCACGTTGAGGTCGTTGGCGATACGTTTGACGTTCTCGGGCCGCAGGTCGCCGTCTTCCAACGCGCCGATGCGGGCCTTGGCCTTGCGCAGGTTGAAGAACAACTTTTTCTGTGCGCTTGTCGTGCCCAGTTTCACCAGCGACCAGGATCGCAGGATATATTCCTGGATCGAGGCACGGATCCACCACATCGCATAGGTCGCGAGGCGGAAGCCTTTCTCCGGGTCAAAACGTTTCACCGCCTGCATCAGGCCCACGTTGGCCTCGGAAATCACCTCTGCCTGCGGCAATCCATAGCCGCGGTAGCCCATCGCGATCTTGGCGGCCAGGCGCAGGTGCGAGTTCACCATCTGATGCGCCGCTTCGCGGTCCTGATGGTCGACCCAGCGTTTGGCCAGCATGTATTCCTCTTCCGGCTCAAGCATCGGAAACTTGCGAATTTCCTGAAGATAGCGGTTCAGACCGCCTTCGGGCGTCGGGGGGGCCGGCAGGTTCTTGTAATTGCTCATGAACTCTCCAAGGATCTCACTGTCATGCGCTCGAATGTATCGAGGCTTAACATTCATATGGGGGGGATCCACCCCCCCCACCGTTCAAGGGGGGGCGGACCCGAAAGTCTTTCACATTATGAACCTTATGCGCGAAGATCAAAAGGCCGGAAAGCCGGACCTCACGGCGATGTGCACAGGGTTACAACCCGGTCAGAGCGTGGCGATGCCTTCCTCGGCCAGCACGCCATTGGCATAGGCCTTGGGGGGGAAATCCAGCGCCATGGCCAGTTCGTGCAGCTCGCTGACCTCTTCGGGATCCACGGTGCCATCTGCTTTGGCCACCGCAATCGCGGACCGCAACAGCAGTTCCTTCCCGGTATCGTTCAACCCCCCCGGTGCGACCTCGGCGACATAGTCGGTCACGGGTCGCTGATCCTCACGCGCGGCCTCCAGTTCGGCGGCAATATCGGCCGAGTCGATCTCGCGCTTGGCGATGTTGGAAAAGGCCTGGGTGATCTGGGCGATCTCGGCATCGTCAACCTCGCCATCCGCCAGCGCCAGCTTGAACATCACGCGCTTGGCGGCAACCGAATAGGCGGCCTCGAACTTCTCGGCCTGGGATTTCGGATCGAAGTCCAGCACCCGGTCGTTGAAGGTCGCCTTGCAGCTGGTGCATTCGACATATTGACCCAGCTCGCTGGTCTTGAACAGTGGGATCCAGTAGAGCGTGAACCAGCGGGTTACCAAGACCTGCCGGTAGCCGCGATAATCCCCCCCACATTCCGGACAATAGAATTCGCCCTGCCCGATTTCCTTGTGGCGACCCCCCCGCCAACCCCCCCAAACAATGAAAAACAAATTCCTGCTCCCAGAACGATCCAATCTGCGTGCATCAACACATATTCCAAACGTGGAAACAAGCTCTGTCAGCTCGCTTTCAGGCTGGCGATCAAATCCGTCATGTCCTGTGGCATCGGCGCGGCAAATTGCAGCTCTTCTCCGCTGACCGGATGGGTAAAGCCCAGCGTGGCGGCGTGCAGGGCCTGACGTGGAAAGCTGCGCGCGGCGTCGATGGCGCTTCGCCCACCGCCTTGGCATTCAGCTTGCGCCGCCCGCCATAGGTCTGATCGCCGATCAGCCGTGGCCCGCATGGGTCATATGCACGCGAATCTGGTGGGTGCGGCCGGTCTCCAACCAACATTCGACCAGCGAGGCCTGCGTCGCTGTCCAAACCGTTCCACCACCCGCGCGCGCGTCACCGCGTGGCGCCCGCCCGTGAACAGCACCGCCTGACGCTGCCGGTCGGTCTTGTGGCGGGCCAGCTGGGTGGTGATCTTCAGGATGTTGCCGGGCTCGAAGCTGACGCCCTTCACCCCCCCGGCCAGACGCGGATCGGCATGGTCCGGCACGCCGTAGACCACCGCGTGATAGTGACGTTCCACCGTGTGCTTTTCGAACTGACTGGCCAGCCCCCCCTGATGGGCGGCATCGGTCTTGGCCACCACCAACAGGCCCGAAGTATCCTTGTCGATCCGATGCACAATACCGGGGGGGCGCGCAACGCCCCCCCCGACACCCGACAGGTTCCCCCCCCGAAATGATGCAACAGCGCATTGACCAGCGTGCCGCCGGGCGAGCCGGGTGCCGGGTGCACCACCATGCCCGCAGGCTTGTTCACCACGATCAGGTCATCATCTTCAAAAAGGATATCCAGCGGGATGTCCTCAGGCCCGATATGGCTTTCCTCGGCCTGTGGCACGGCGACCTCCAGCACATCCCCCCCTTCGGCCACGCGGCCGCGCGGATCGTCCATTACCTCGCCCCCCCCGCGTCACCGCCCCCCCTTCGACGATCAGCTTGGCCAGGCGCGAGCGCGACAGGGCGGCTTGCTCTGGCACATCGCGGGCAATCGCCTTATCAAGACGCTTGGGCGGGTTTTCCCCCCCGATCACGATCTGAACCACGGCTGAGGGCTGCGCGGAGATGGGAGCGGACATGGACGATACTCCGATTGAGGACCCCCCCGGCACGCCGCCGCCCGGTCTGGATGGCACGGTCCGGTTCCTGAAGATCCTTGTCACCACGCTGACCGTGACGACCATTGTGGGTCTCATAGTGCTGATTTCGGTGATTGTCATGCGGGTTCAGGACATGGGGGGGGCGCAAACGGGGGGGCCTGTTTCCTTCGATCAGCTGACCCTGCCCGACGGGGGGGCCGCCGCCATCGGCTTTACCAAGGGGGGGCGCGGCTGGCACGCGGTCGTGACCGATGACGACCGCATCCTGATCTATGACAGCGAAACCGGCACATTGCGCCAGGAAATCACCGTCGAAGGCGGGCAATAGCCCAGGCTGCTCAATGGCGATTCACACTCCTTTAGGACTGATCATGCACCCTGCGTGCATGCCAAATCCACGGAGGGACAGCATGACAGTCAAATCAATCCTGATCGGATCATTTTTCGGATCCATCGGCGCGGCCTGATCGCAACCGGGGGGGCTCAGGCGGCCAGCGTCGCCAGCAAGGCGGATGTGGATGGGGGGGTGCGCGATGCGGCCTTCACTGCGGTCGAAGATATGGGGGGGCTCGAGGCGGCCATGGCCCATATGGGCGACCCGGCCAATGGCATGCTGGACCTGGCAGGTGCCGGTCTGCACACGTTTGCCGTGACCCGCAACCACATCATCATCTTCGATCATTCCGGCCAGACCGACAGCGGCATGGACCTGTCCGAATTCCTGATGCCTGACGGACGGCCAATTACCACCTGGCTGGTAGACTGGGCCCAGACCGGGCCAACGGGCGGCGGCGGGGGGTGATGGACTTCCCCCCCCACCCCCCCGGCACGTCAGAGCCGGGCGAGGCCTATTTTACCTGCCGTTTTCTTGCCGATGGGGGGGACACGCTTCTGTGTGCCGGTGCCTGGAACATGGCCGGCTGAACCTTCGGGCCGACACAGTTCAGCGGTCCGCGCAAATCTCTCAATCTTTGGGGGGGAGATGGTACCGACACCCCCCCGGCTCGAACGGGGGGGGACCTCTTGATCCACAATCAAGCGCTCTAACCTACTGAGCTATGTCGGCACGCCCGGCGGATGTACCCGGCCCGAACAGGGTTTGCAAGGGGGTGGGGGGGTTGAAAAAAACTCACCCCCCCGCGCGTAAGCCCTGCGCATACGCCAGAAGGAGGCCACCATGGGCATCAACTCGCAAAGCGAAATCGCCGCGGATCTGCAGATCGGACCGACCGACCAGGGCATGGTGCGCATCTTTGTTGCCGGTGGCGGGTCGAACTTCCGATGGACTTCGACCCGGAAGAGGCGATGGAAATCGCGGATGAGATTCGGGCCGCCGCACAGCAGGCCGAAGCCATGGCGGCGAAGGGCAATAAGTAAGCCCGCCCTACCCTATACATGCACCTCACCGGGGGGGCCGATCAGCTCAAACCCAGTGATCTCGAACTCATACAGCTCCGACCCGTCGGGCTTTTCGGCGCGGGCGATCAGCTTGCCGTCCCGGTGAAACACCGCATGCGCCGTGTGCAGCGCGCGGTAGCACCAGTCGCCATCGGGGGGGTAATAGTATTTGATCATCATCAGTTGCTCCTCCTCAAAGTGCCGTTCTAGGTCATTGGCCCACTCAGCGCCGCCACACCGGGATCGCGATAGGCGTGCAGGCGGCGCGCCGCATGTTGGGCGAACTTCTGGATCAGCACCTTGCGCCGCGCGGGGGGGGCCAGTTTGTCTTCCTCTCCCATGCGAAGAATTTCGGCATCGTACTGATCGGCAATGATCAACCCCCCCGTCCCATCCGGCAAAAGCTCGGTCGGGAATGCCGCGTCCACCGCCCAGAAGTATCGGTCGCACCACTCCAGATAGCCCTGCCACTTGTTGTCCGAGGTAAAATCCGCGCGGCTGGATTTGCACTCGATCACCCAGACCTCTCCCTTCGGCCCCCCCAGCCCCCCCATCACATCGACGCGCAAACCTCGGGTGGGCACGAATTCCTCGATCGAGACGAAGCCATACGCCAGCAGATGGCGGGCCACCCCCCCACGGGCAAGAAGCTGGCCGGGTTGGAGAGCGGTTTCAGTCATTTTCAAACATGAACAAGTCGTGAACAAAAAGTCAAGCGGCCCGTTTCTTCCCGATAATCAAAGCATTCAGGCACCGTTATTCGAACGTCGCTTCCCCCCCTTGCAGCCTCGCCCCCCCCAACCGCCTATCTACGGCTCTGGCGGTTCTGCCCTTCTCGTCACCATGAGGTAAAATTCCGGTGGCCTTAAGCAATTCCGAGGGAGCTGGCTCTGTCATGGCCGTGGCCACGTTACCCGGCACCCACCTGTATATACAGGTCCTCGGGAATTCAGACCTCGACGGCTGCGTGCGGTTCCGCCACTCTTTCCCCCCCCGCCGCAAAAAGAAAACGCCCCCCCGTACTGACGGGGGGGCGTGGCGGTGGGGGGGGTGAGGAACGCGTTCAACGTCGGTGCAAATGGCCCCCCCGGTTCACCTGGCCGTGGCGCGGGCGGCTGTTCGCCGTGGCCTCGACCCGTACCGGAATATCGGTTGCCACAGGAATGCGCGTACCGCGCGTGGGCGTGTCGTCCTTGACCTCCATACGCATGATGGTGATGGCAAACTGAACGCCTGAGAAGATGATACCGTTGAACATAATCAACATGATCACCGCAACAAACCCCCCCATGTCCGAGGTCGAAATCAGGTGCCACAGGTTGCCCACATTCGCCCAGAGCAGCAGCGCCACGAAAGCCGCAGACAGGGCGAAGCCGACCAGGACCTGACGGATGTAGAGGCGCACGAGTTTGGGCATGGGTCGCTCCAAGTTTGGAATCACTCTATTCAGCCTAGAGCATATACGCGCGAAGGAAAGGGGGGGCGGCATGTCACATCTGCGTATGTCGGCCGACTTGCCCCCCCCGACTTGACCTATGTCGTGGAAGCCCCCCGCTCCGCCCGCCGCATGATGCGCACGACTCACAAAGCCCGGAGCCCGACATGACCCTGCCCCCCCGCCTCACCGCCCTGATCGCCCTCATCGCCGCCCCCCCGGCCCTGGCCGAGCCGGTGGTTCTGACCGACGAAGACACCTTCCGCGCCTATGCGGTCGACCGCCCGATGGGTTTCGGCATCGGCGACCAGGAGATCCACGCCGACGGATCCGTCACCGGCGAGGTCTACGGCCCCCCCGGCAAATTCACCGGCACCTGGGCATGGCGCGAAGGCTTCTACTGCCGCGTGCTGGACATGGGCGGCGAGGTCACGCCCGAGGACTGCATGGTGGTCCAGAAAGTCGACGACAAAACCATGCGCATGGTGCGGGAACGCGGTGCGGGGGGGCGAACGTATGAGTTTACGTTCAAGTGAGGAGTGACCAAAACGAGCAGGAGTTCCGCTTTCCGGCGGGTCAGTAGCACTCAAAACACAAAGGCCTAGAAGAGTTCCACTGGGGGGGAAACACCTCTGCGGAGATCAGAGCAGATGACATCGTTTCGGGTGCCGGGCGTGCGGGTCTATCTGTCCTGCACCGAGCATCTCCAAATGGAAGATATGTTACTTCGCCAGAGTCAGCCTTTTAGCTGGGTCGGTTGAAGCCGCCATCTCGTAGCCATCGCCAAAGCGCCCAAGCAACACCCGAAGCACAAGCAAAGAAGTGTCAGATATTTGACTACAAAATGCGCCCAAAAAGAAAATGAACTGACAGAGACCCACGTACCCGGCTGATCTCGTAGCATTATCAGGTGCCGACTACTCTCTATCTTTGCATCGACAACGACACCGCCAATCCAGAAGTACTCACCGATTGCAATGGCGAAAGACGCATAGAAGCCAATCACCAGAAGCCTTCTGCAGTTCACCCTCAAAATCAATACCTCAGAACGCCTCTGGCTTCACTTCCCGCGCCATGTGGTCCAGCACGGCATTGGCGAACTTGGCCTCATCCCCCCCTTCCGGGAAGAAAGCCTTGGCCACATCGACGAATTCGACGATCACCACCTTGGGCGGGGGGGTGGACGATTGCATCAGCTCGGCACCGGCGGCACGGAACAGGCGCGCAGGGTCGGGTCGATGCGGGCGATTGGCCATTTCGCCACCAGCGCGCGGTCGGTCGCCTGGTCGATGGCCGCCTGGTGGTTCACCGCGTCCTCGATCAGCTTACGAAACAGACCCGTGTCGCCTTCGGCCATGGTGTAGTCGTCGAACTCCTCGCCAAAGCGTGATCTTCGAACTCCACCCGCACCCGGTCCACGGTCTGGCCGGTCTGCTCCATTTGATAGAGCGCCTGCACGGCAAAGAGCCGCGCGGCCGATTTCATCTGACGTTTCTGGTTGCCGGACAGGGTCATGCGCTGGGTGTATCCTTCATATCGCCCGCCAGCTTGTAGGTCTCGGGCAGGGTCTTGAACCCGATGCCCTTGCTGGCGCCGGCCCATTTGCGCGAAAGCGCGACCAGATGCAAGGCCGCAGCGGCCGCGCCGCCGCCTTTGTTCTGATCATTCACGTCCGCGCGGACCTCGGCCTGGGGGGGGCGGTTTTCGACGGTCAGGATGCCATTGCCGATGCACAGGCCCTGAAGGCCCATAAGCTGGATCGCACGGGAGCTATCGTTGCAGACCGTGTCATAATGGGTGGTCTCACCCCCCCGGATCACGCAGCCCAGGGCGACGTAGCCGTCGAAGTTCGACAGGCGGTCGGCCATGGCGATGGCGGTGGGCACTTCCAGCGCGCCGGGCACCTCGACGATGTCCCAACTGCCGCCGACGGCCTCGATTTCCGCCTTGGCACCGGCGACCAGGTTGTCGGCGATGTCCTTGTAGTAAGGCGCGACAACGATCAGGATCTTGACCGGTTTGTCAAAGCGCGGGCGGTCCAGGATGTAATGCTGTTCAGCGGTGGCCATGGTTACTCTCCATAGATCGGGCGCGTGCCGTGATGTTCAGCCCATAGGCATCCAGGCCCACATATTGCGTGTCCGGGCTGTCGGTCAGCAGCACCATGTCATGCAGCCCCCCCATCGAGCTCAGGATCTGCGCGCCCAGGCCGGTGTGGCGGATGGTGCGCGGCCCTTCGTCCTCGTCATCATGCAGCGTCTTGCGCGGCTCGCGGAACAGGCAGACGACGCCGCGCCCTTCGCGGGCAATCAACTCCATCGCGTGGGACAGCTCGCCCGCCGGTTTCGGGCCAAGACCCAGCAGGTCCGAGGCCGCGGTCAGCGCATGGGTGCGCACCAGCACCGGCTCGGGCGTGGTGATATCGCCCTTGATCATCACCACGTGTTCGATGCCGTGGATCTGGTCGGTGAACAGGCGCATTTCCCAGTCGCCGCCGAACTCGGACGTCACCATCTCGCGCGAGGTTTCGCGCACCAGGTTGTCGTGGCGGCGGCGATAGGCGATCAGGTCGCTGATCGTGCCGATCTTCATGTCGTGCTTCTGCGCGAACTCCACCAGATCGGGCAGACGCGCATGGTGCCATCGTCCTTCATGATCTCGCAGATTACGCCGGAGGGGGGTGACGGCCCGCCAGGCGCGAGATGTCCACGGCGGCTTCGGTATGGCCGGCACGCACCAACACCCCCCCGCCGTTGCGCGCGCGCAGCGGGAAGACATGGCCCGGCGTGGCGATCTCGGCAGGACCCGTGTTGTCACCGATGGCGGTGGCCACGGTCAGGGCACGATCGGCGGCCGAGATGCCGGTCGACACGCCCTCGCGCGCTTCGATCGACACGGTAAAGGCGGTCTCGTGCCGCGATGAATTGTGCACCGCCATCATCGGCAGGCCCAGTTCAGCCACACGGTCGGCGGTCAAAGGCAGGCAGATCAGCCCACGCCCGTAGGTGGCCATGAAGTTGATCACCTCGGGCGTCGCCGCATCGGCGGGAATGACCAGATCGCCTTCGTTCTCGCGGTCTTCATGGTCGACCAGGATATACATGCGGCCCTGGCGGGCCTCTTCAATGATCTCCTCGGCCGAGGCGATGGCGGCGGAAAGGCCAGCCTCAACCGGACCCGGCGTTTCATAAGTGGTGCTGTCAGCATGATATGTCCCTTGTGGCCCCCCCAGACGAGGGGGGGTGCGCGGTGGTGCAGACTGTCAGATAACGCAGGCGCGCCCGTGATACCAGTGCCCAAAACGACAGGCTGGCGTGCAGATACGCAGGGTCAGAGGGGGGGCCCATCACGCCCGAGCGGGGGGGCCGTCTGGCCCCCCCGCGAGAGATCAAGCGGGCGCGTTAGCGCCCACCATTTCGAAACATCTAGAACTGCCAAGTGGCCGGGATGAACTCGAACACCTCGCCACGCGGCTTCACATGGCCCACCCCCCCCGGGAAGGGGGGAAGTGATAGCCCAGCACCGCGATCCGGTCCGCTGCCGCCATATCCAGGATCTTGCGCCGCGTTGCCGCCGTACGCTCGCCATCATGGTCGAAAGAGTTATACCAATCGGGCTTGGCGAAGTTCATCCAGGGGGGGTTCGACATCGCATCCCCCCCCAGCGCCATCAGCTGCTGCCCACCGCTTTCCACCACCAGGGACATGTGCCCCCCCGGCGTATGGCCCGGCGTGGCCACCAGGCGCAGCCCCCCGGCGCGACCTCATGCCCGTCCTGGGCCAGGTCCATTCCAACCCCCCCTCGGCCTGCAACGAGTTCACCGCGCCCACCACAAATTGCTGTTCTGCCGGACCAACCCGGTCCACCAGCCCGTCCTGCATCCACCAGTCATATTCATGCGTGCCGATGATATATTCCGCATCCGGGAAAATCGGCTCATCAAAGTCGTCGCGAATGCCCCCCCAGATGTGATCGGGATGCGCATGGGTAATCACCACATGGGTAATGCCCATGGGGGGGTCGATCCCGGCGGCCTCCAGGTTCTCCATCAGCCGCCCGGCGGTCGGCGCAAACCGACTGCCGGACCCCCCCACATCCACCAGCACCTTCACCACGCCCAGCTCGACATAGAGATGGTTGGTGTGGCTATAGCCCGCCTCCGGGTCCAGGTAGTGTTCAGCCAGAAAGGCCAGCCGGTCTTCCTCGGATGCATTGATCCCCCCCTGCCCCCCCGACATGGGGGGGATCGAGAAATAGCCGTCCGACACGATCGTCACCTGCGCCTCGCCCAGAGTGAAGCGAAATTGCGTCGCATTGCCCCCCCCGCCCGGCGGCGTCAATATCGCCGCGCGCGCGGCGGCGGGCATGGCAAAGGCGGGCGCGGCAGCGGCCAGGCGCAATAACTCGCGGCGGGTGGGTTTCAACAGGCTCATCGGGCTCTCCTCATCCGGTTGCCCCCCCAATCATATGCAATTTCAGGAATGCGACAAGAGCGCGCAGGCTAGGGCCGAAAATCGCCGCCGAGGGTAGAAACCCGCCCAGCGACCCGCCTCGGCCCATTCGGCCTCCAGCGCGGTATCGCCGATCACGACAACGCCATCGCCTGGCAGGCCACGAGCAGCGGTCAGCGCCTGCACCTTCGCGCGCACGTCTGCCCAACTGTCGCGCAGGTCAGGCGCACGCTCAGCCACATCAACTACAGGGTTCAAGACATTGAATTCAGACAAATTCAAAGGCGCATGCAACATCGCCAGACGTCCGCAACGCTTGATCTCGCCCAAGGTCCGCGCGCGGTCTTCAGGGATGGTCACGACCCGTGGCCCAACCCTGAGCGCGTTCGAGGAAAACAAAAGCGCGACGATATCGCGCCCGTTCGCCGCCCGGATCGAGCATAGGCCTTGTAGTCGATCCCCCCCAGCTCCTTGGCACGGCGGATGCGCAGGCGCACCACTTCGATGGGCAATTGCGGCAGCAACTCACGACGCGCGCGGCGCCAGGCATAGCGCCGCCAACCCGAGCCACCCTCCAGGGTCGGCCCGTTATTATGGCCGATCCCGCTCAAGAATACTCCGCCAGCCGCGCCACGTAGCGCGCCAACGTGTCGATTTCCAGGTTGATCCGGTCGCCCACCTTGGCCGCGCCCCCCCAGTTGGTCACTTCCTTGGTGTGCGAGATCAGGTTGACGCCGAATGTGTCGCCGTCGACCTCGTTCACCGTCAGCGAGGTACCGTTCAGCGCAACCGAGCCCTTGGGGGGGGCGATGAACTTGGCCAGCTCAGCCGGGGGGGCCTTGAAACTCACGCGGGTCGAATCCCCCCCCTCGCCCTTCATCGCGGTGATCTCGGCCACACCGTCCACATGGCCGGATACGATGTGACCGCCCAGCTCGTCGCCCACTTTCAGCGCGCGTTCCAGGTTCACCGCGCGCCCGACCTCCCAGCTGCCAAGGTTGGTCTTGGACACGGTTTCCGCCGAGATATCAACTTCATACCAGCCGTCCCCCCCCAGGGTCACGACGGTCAGGCAAACGCCGTCCGAAGCGATTGATGCCCCCCCCAGGTCGATACCCGCCACATCATAGGCGGTTTCAATACGCGCGCGCAGGTCGCCCGCCTTCTCCAGCGCCGCAATGCGGCCCACGTCGGTGATGATCCCGGTGAACATGGTCTCTCCTTCAAAGGGTCGGGCAGGTTGTGCGCTGAAAATGCCCCCCCTGCCCGGCCCCCCGCGTGCAACCCTTCCTTAACTGGCCTGCAGCCAAACTGGCAGGCGAACGGGCCTTGGACCGGCATCAAAGGGCCACAAAATGGCCTTCTGCCCATGTTTTAACCACGTTTGACGTGACAAGAGGCGGATTTGCGCGCAAAAGAAAGCGCGCCAACGGGAAGTTTTTTGGCGGAGTTTGGTACGATCGGGATGCAGCACATCACAGGTGAGAACCGACGGTTCCTGTTTTTGCAGGGACCGCATGGCCCCCCCTTCTTCTGGCGCCTGGGCAAAATGCTGCGTGCCGCCGGGGGGGCCGAGGTCTGGCGTGTCGGGTTCAACCGCGGGGGGGATGAGGCCTTCTGGTTCGATGAGGCCAGCTATATCCCCCCCTTTGCCGATGCTCAGGACGCTTGGCCCAACCGCTTCCGCACCCTTCTGGACCAGCACGCGATCACCGATATCGCGCTTTATGGTGACGTGCGCAAGATTCACGCGCAGGCAATTGAAGTTGCACAGGAAAACAACATTCGCATTCATGTGTTCGAGGAAGGTTACCTGCGCCCGTACTGGGTGACCTATGAGCGCGGCGGCGCGAATGGCAACTCGCGGCTAATGGGGGGGTTCTCGGTCGAACATATGCAGCATGTTCTTGCCGATGCCGAACTGGACGTTCCCGAAGCCCCCCCCGCACATTGGGGGGGCGACATGCGCCAGCACGTGTTTTACGGCGCGCTTTATCATTGGTTCGTCATGTTCCGAAATCAGCGCTATGCCGGGTTCAAGCCCCCCCACCGCGATCTGTCGGTCGGCAAGGAGTTCCTGCTTTACCTGAAACGCCTGATGTTGATGCCCGCTTTGGCGGCGAACCGCATCGCGGCAACCCAGCGCATCAAACATGGCGGCTTTCCTTACCACCTGGCGCTCTTGCAGCTGGAACATGACTCGAGCTTTCAGGAGCACAGCCCGTTTTCCACCATGACCGAGTTTCTGTCGCTGGTGATGGAAGGGTTCCGCGACGGCGCACCGCCGCATCACCACCTGGTGTTCAAAGCCCATCCCCCCCTTGAGGATGGGCGGGTAAATTTACGGCAGGAAATCATGCGCTTGGCGGGTGAATTTCAAGTCGCAAACCGGGTGCATTACGTGCGGGGGGGCGGGAAGCTGGCGCAGCTGCTTGATCATGCGCGCAGTTCGGTCACGGTCAACTCCACCGCCGGGCAGCAGGTGTTGTGGCGTGGCCAGCCGATCAAGGTCTTCGGCGACGCGGTCTATGCCAAGCCTGAATTCGTCTCGACCCAGCCCTTGGCCGAGTTCTTCGCCCACCCGACCCGACCCGACAGCCGCGCCTATCGCGACTACCGCCATTACCTGCTGGAAACCAGCCAGGTGGCAGGTGGGTTCTATTCGTCGCGCGGACGCCGCCAATTGCTGCGGCAGGTCGTGGATATGATGCTGGCCGCCGACGATCCCTATGACGCGCTGGCCCAGGGCACCGCGGCACCCCCCCGGCAACAGTTGCGATTGGTGAAATAACCGCGCGAATCGGCGCTGGATTTCCCCCCCCACAACTCCGCGTAGGTTAACAAAAAAACAAAAACAGGCAGATCTCCAGCAAAGGAGCGAGCAGTGAGCATGACTGGCAAAACCTGGACCCACACATTGGCACGTGGCGTGGTCCTTTCGGCGCTTGTCGCCGGTGTGGCGGCCTGTGGCCTGCCCCCCCGAGTCGGCCCGAACAAATCCGAAATCTTCGCAGGCTCCGTCCAGAAACAGGGCGACGCGTTCATCGTCTCGGTCGATGACCGCGTGGCACGCGCCACCGCCGTGGTGCCCGCCCTGGGCTTTTCCGACAGTTTCATCCGGGCCGGCTCCGTGGGGGGGTCGGATACGATCCACGCCGGCGACGTGCTGGGCGTGACCGTCTGGGAAAACGTCGAGGACGGCATCCTGGCCACCGCAGGCGCGCCCGCCGGCCTGGAAGAGGTGCAGGTGGACGGTGCCGGGTATATCTTCATCCCCCCCTACGCAGGCCGCATTCGCGCCGCGGGCAACAGCCCCCCCGAAGCGATCCGCCGCATCATTACCGAAAAACTGGAAAGCCAGACCCCCCCGGACCCGCAGGTGCAGGTGCGCCGCATGGCCGGTGACGGCTCCACCGTGTCGATCACCGGGGGGGCCGTGGGCGGCCAGGGTGTCTATGCCATCGAACGCCCCCCCACCCGCACGCTGAACGCCATGTTGGCGCGCGCCGGTGGCGTGTCCATCGAACCCGAGATTGCCCGCGTGAAGATCATTCGCGGCAGCCATACCGGCGAGATCTGGTTCGAGGACCTGTTCGAACATCCCGAGTTCGACATCGCCCTGCGCGGCGGTGACCGCATTCTGGTCGAAGAAGACACCCGCGCCTTTACCGCGCTTGGGGGGGCCACCGGGTCGCAAAGCCGTGTGGGCTTTGAAACCCAGACCCTGTCGGCCATCGAAGCCATCGCCACCGTGGGCGGGTTGCAAAGCCAGACCGCCGACCGACCGGCGTCTTCGTCTTCCGCAACGAACCGGCCGAGATCGCCAACGAGGTGCTGGGCCGCAGCGATCTGATCGGCGCGCAGCGCATGGTCTATGTGCTGAACCTGACCGAACCCAACGGCATGTTCAACGCGCGTGATTTCGTCATTCGCGACGGCGACACCGTTTATGTGACCGAGGCCCCCCCTTATGTGCAATGGACCAAGGTTCTGACCGCCGTGACCTCGACCATCAGCGGGGGGGCCGACACGCTGTCCAGCCTGGGCCAGAACTGACGGCATGACGCCCGATACGAACAACCCGGCCGCCGGGGGGGGAGACCCCCCCTCGGCGGCTTTGCGTTTACAACGGCGGGTTTCTGACACAGGCCCGCGTGCGGCGCATCCTGGAACTGTCCGGCTGGGACATTTCCCTGGGCCTGCCGGGCGAGGGTGACTGGGTCGGTACCTGGGGGGGCAAGAGCCCGACCTCCGGACGTGGCGAGGCCGTGGCGGCCCGGCGTGACCGCCCCCCCGTGCTGCGGGTCGAAGACGCACTGCTGCGCTCGGTCCTGCCGGGGGGGCGCGAGGGGGGGGAACCTCCGCTGGGGGGGCTGGTGCTTGACGATATGGGGGGGGTGCATTTCGACAGTTCGACGCCGTCGCGGCTGGAACGCATTCTGGCCACGGACCCGCTGGACGACGGTGCCCTTCTGAACCGCGCCCGCGACGCGATGGCGCGCATGCAATCCGCGCATCTGTCCAAATACAACGCCTTCGACCCGACCCTGCCGATCCCGCATCAGGACGTGCCCCCCCATGTGGTGGTGATCGACCAGACGAAGGGCGATGCCGCGATCGAACATGCCGCCGCCCGCGCCAGCACCTTTCGCGAGATGCTGGTCTTCGCGCAGGAGGAAAACCCCCCCGGCGCGAAGGTGCTGATCAAGACCCATCCCGAAACTGCGGCCGGGCATCGCTCGGGTCACTATGGCCCTGACGACAAAGGCCCGAACGTGCATCTTCTGACCGATCCGGTCAGTCCCTGGAACCTGTTTGCCGGTGCGCAGGCGATCTATACTGTCAGTTCCGGCATGGGGGGGTTTGAGGCCATTCTGGCAGGCCACAAACCACGCGTCTTTGGCCAGCCTTTCTATGCAGGCTGGGGGGGGCTCACACAGGATGAAAACCCGGTGGCGCGACGCGAACGCAAGCTGACCCGCGCGCAGCTCTTTGCGGGCGTGATGATGCTCTACCCGACCTGGTACGATCCCTATCGCGATCGGCTTTGCCGGATCGAGGATGTGCTGGATACGCTTGACGCGCGCGCCCGCGCCTGGCGGGAGGATCGGCAGGGCTATGTCGCTTCGGGCATGCGGATGTGGAAACGCGGACCGCTGAATAGGGTCTTCGGCGGGGGGGCAAAGCCGTTGATCTTCGAGGACAACCCGGCGCGCGCGCAAACCAAGGCGCAAGAGACGGGGGGGCGCAAACAGATCGCCTGGGCGGGCAAGGCCGAGGGCGATGTGATCCGGGTCGAGGACGGGTTCCTGCGCTCGCGCGGGCTGGGGGGGGCGGAACTGGTGCCACCCTTGAGCCTCGTGCGCGATGATCTGGGCATCTATTACGACCCGACCGGCGAGAGCCGGTTGGAACGGCTGATCAACGCCGCCCTCGCCCTGCCCGATCCAGCCATCTGCCGGGCAGAGCGCCTGATCCGCTGCATCACGGACGCGCAGCTGTCGAAATACAACCTTGACCGTCCAATCCCCCCGACTTGCCCGAGGGACACCGCATCCTGGTGCCGGGCCAGGTCGAAGATGACGCCTCGATCCGGCTGGGCTGCGCGGACGTGTGCACCAATCTGGCGCTGCTGGAACGCGCGCGGGCCGAAAACCCGGACGCCGTGATCATCTACAAGCCCCCCCATCCGGATGTGGAGGCCGGGCTGCGTGCGGGCCGCATGGACCCTGCGCGCACTGCCGAGCTGGCGGATGTCGTGGCGGATGAGGCCGACGCGATGGCGCTGGTCGACGCCTGTAACGAAGTGTGGACGCTGACGTCGCTCATGGGGGGGTTCGAGGCGCTTCTGCGTGGCAAACCGGTGACCTGCCTCGGTACGCCGTTCTATGCGGGTTGGGGGGGGCTGACGACGGACCTGGGCGTAGTGCCTGAGCGGCGCGCGGCACGGGTCACCCTGGCGCAGCTGACCCATGCGGTTTTGATCGACTACCCGCGCTACTTCGATCCGGTGACCGGCACGGCCTGCCCTGTCGAAGTGGTGGTGGAGCGGTTGGCGTCGGGCGAATTGCCAACTCCGGGGGGGCGGTTCAACCGTATCCTGTCGAAGCTTCAGGGACTCTTTGCCAGCCAGGCGCATCGCTGGCGATAGGAACAAGAGTTTTCTGAAAACTCTTGGCAAATTCCTTCAGAAGGAATTTGGTGTCCGCCGCCAGCGGTGCAGCACGTCACCCCCCCCAAGTCGCGCGTTTCAACCAGCGAGAACCGGGGGGGGCCTCGGCCAACCGGTCCACGCCCATGGCGGCCAGCGACGGTCGCCCCCCCTCGGCCCCCCCCAGCGCGATCCCGGCGGCAAAGCCAATCAGCTCATCCACCAACCCGGCATTAAGCAACGAAGCCGCAAGTCCGCCACCGCCTTCGCAGAAAACCCGTGTCAGCCCCCCCTTGGCCCCCCCCAGTGCCTGCAGCGCGGATACCGGATCAAGCTGGCCCTGGGCCACGCCCACCTCCAGCGTCTCGGCCCCCCCCATGCCCTGCCAGGCGGAGACCAGACCGGGATCGGCACGCCCGGAATGGCAGAGCCAGACCGGAATCTCGCGCGCCGTGCGTGCCAGTTGGCTGTCCAGCGGCAGGTCCAGGTGGCGCGACAGCACCACGCGCACCGGCTGACGGGTCACGCCAAGGCCGCGCACGGTCAGCGAGGGGGGGTCATCATCGCGCGCGGTGCCGCCGCCCACCATGACCGCATCATGCGCGCGCGCAGAGCGTGCACGTAGCGGCGCGCCTCAGGCCCGGTGATCCACTGGCTTTCGCCGGTGGCCGTGGCAATGCGCCCGTCGAAGGAATTGGCAAGTTTCAGGGTGACGAAGGGCCGCCCTGTCGTGATCCGGCTCAGAAACCCCCCCGCGTGATCACGTGTGGCCTCCTCGCGCAGCACGCCCGCCTCGACCTCGATCCCGGCGGCGCGCAGCATGGTGAAGCCGCCGCCGTTCACACGCGGATCGGGATCCTCAAGCGCCACGACAACCCGGGCCACACCCGCGTCGATCAGCGCCTGGGCGCAAGGCGGTGTTTGTCCGTGGTGGGCACAGGGTTCCAAGGTAACATAGGCGGTCGCGCCACGTGCATCGCCCGCCTGGGACAAGGCAACCACTTCACCATGTGGCCGCCCGCCCGGCTGGGTCCAACCACGACCGATCACCCGACCATTTCGCACCAGAACACAGCCCACCGCAGGGTTCGGCCAGCAGTTGCCCTGCCCGCGCCGCCCAAGGGACAGCGCGAGGCGCATGTAGCGGGTGTCGGTCTGGGTCACCTTGTCAGGCTCACTCGTCTTCGGGGGGGCCCACGTTCGGGCGCAGCTCCGACACGAACTTGTCGAAGTCATCCGCCGCCTGGAAGTTCTTATAGACGCTGGCAAAGCGCACATAGGCCACGGTGTCGATCCGTGCCAGCGCCTCCATCACGATCTCGCCGATGGTTTTGGAGGGAATGTCGGTTTCACCCATGCTTTCCAGCCGCCGCACGATGCCAGAAATCATCTGGTCAATGCGCTCGGGCTCCACCGGGCGTTTCTGCATCGAGATGCGGATCGAGCGTTCCAGCTTCTCGCGATCAAAGTCCTCGCGGCGGCCATTCGACTTGATCACCACAAGGTCGCGCAACTGCACCCGTTCGTAGGTGGTAAAGCGCCCGCCACAGGCCGGGCAGAAGCGCCGGCGGCGAATGGCCACGTGATCCTCGGCAGGACGCGAATCCTTCACCTGGGTGTCGATATTACCGCAAAACGGGCAGCGCATGGGCGTCCCCCCCCTCTCTTTCTGTACCGATTGCCTCTTCATATCGGGTCTGATGCCCGAGTTATCCACAGGCACTATAGGCGCGATGCTAGGTCTTGTGTAGGGGGGGGTAATCCGCTCCCCCCCCAGATGAAGATTTTCAGCTGTCCAGTGGGAAAGGTCCGCAAACGCTCCCCCCCCAGGGTCAAGCCTGCGTGAGGACGGCCGCGACCTGGCGGCCATGCGGGTGGTCGCGATGTTCAAACAGATAGATCCCCCCCTGCCAGGTCCCCCCAGCGCCAACCGCCCGTCCAGCACCGGAATGCCCAAAGATACCGGCATCATGGCCGCCTTGATATGGGCGGGCATGTCATCGGGCCCCCCCTCGTAAGTGTGAGTCAGGTAGGCCATTGACGGGTCCGTCGTCGGCGGCACCAGCCGTTGGAAATAGTTGCGCAGATCAGTCCGCACCTCGGGATCGGCGTTTTCCTGGATCAGAAGCGAACAGGAGGTATGGCGCACGAAAAGCGTCAAGAGCCCGTCCTGCGTGCCCTGCCCGTCCACCCACCGGGTCACGTCGCCGGTGAATTCGTAAAGCCCCCCCTGCCCGTGGGTCAGGATCGTAAAAGTGGTCATCTTACCCCCCTCTGGTTCCAGCGCACCACGATAGCGGATCATCAGGCCGATCCCCCCCGGCAAGACCCCCCCCGACACGTCGAAGTGAAACTGCCCGTCCTCGACATATTCAAAGGTCTCGCCCCCCCGCGGCAGCAGAAAGCGCGGCACTGGCAGGCCCAGGACCGACATCCCCCCCACCACCGTGACATACAGCCGTTGGTCTTGCGCCGACAGGGTCATGCGCAGGGTGAACAGCCCCCCCAGGCGTTCGATCAGCACCCGTTCATCCAGCGAGGTCCAGAGGGTCGAGCGCGTGATGTGGCTCCGAACTCCCGCGTCCAGATCGCGCCTTCGTCCGTCGCGTCAGGGTGACTTTGACCGGTACCGCGCCCCCCCCGGCGCTGGGATAGCCCGCCAACCTGCAGATCAGCCGGGCGACCGGGTGCTGCCCCCCCCGGTCAATTTGCGCTTGCCCGACATAACGGCGCGGGCCGGCAAGGTCGTGAAACGCCTCGATTTCGGGGGGGGCAACCTTCAGCTCGCAGGCCCGGATCACACGCAGATAGGGGGGGTCCATCAAAACCCTCCTTCCAGAAACCGCGCACGCAGCGCCGCATCTGGCACCAGACAATTGTCATGGCGTCCGAACAGGCGATAACGGTTGCGGGCAATGCGCAGATACAGCGGCGTTTTCGGCCAGCGCGGGGGGGTCCACAGGATCACCGCGCATATCCGCCAGGGCCAGCCCAGTTCCCGCATCGCGGCGGCAAAGGCATCGGCATGGGTAAACACCCGCCTCGGGCAATGACAAGGTTGGTTTCAAAATCATCGCGCGGAAGGCCAAGCTCCCCCCCATAAAGCGCCTGGCCCAGCGAGGATTGCGCGATGATAAAGCGAAAGCGTTGCGTCCTGTCCTGACGCAGCACGAACCGGAAAAAGCGCGAGCAGAGCACACAGTCCCCCCCATCGAACACGACCACCGGACCAGCATCCGGATGACAGAGCCGCGCGACCTCTGTCCCGCCCCCCCCTGTCCTTACACCTGTCACGAAAAGATCCGCTCCCCCCCCATCTGGTCGATGAAGCTCTGCGCCTTGCGCAGGGTGATTTCGCGTGCCTCATCCTCGGATGCGACCACATCGGCACGCACCATCTGATGGCTGCGCAGCATACCGCCCACATCCTTTTCGATCCGTGCATTGATGCGGTAACCACCCGCCTCACGCACCGGTTCGGGATAGATGCGAAAGCCCTCGTAAAGCTCCGGTTTCGCCCCCCCCTTGCCGGAGGTCCCGCCCTTGCCGCCGAAAAGTTTGCCAAAGAGTGACATGTCATTCCCCCCCAATCTGTCGCACCTGCCCAGTGTGCCGGGCGCGCGGGCGGGGGGGTGCAAGCGGCGAAACCCGGCCGGTCGCCGCCCCCCCCTCACGGGATCGTCACCGGGGGGGGCACGGACCCCCCCCACGTGATAAAATCGCGCCCAATTGGGAGGAAAGCCATGAAACGTATGACAGCCAAGGATTTCGACCAGGAGCTTCTGGATCTTTATGACTACTACGCGCACGGGATCATCACGAAACGCGAGTTCCTGGACCAGGCCGGGCGCTTTGCGGTGGGCGGCGTGACCGCCGCGATGCTTCTGAACATGCTCAGCCCGGATTACGCGCTGGCCGAGCAGGTGTCCTTCAACGATCCCGATATCCTGGCCGAATATGTCACCTACCCCCCTCACCCAACGGCCATGGCGATGTGCGCGCCTATCAGGTCAAACCCGCGAATGCCGCCACCCGCTTGCCCGCCGTTTGGTGGTGCATGAGAACCGCGGCTGAACCCTTATATCGAGGATGTGGCCCGCCGGGTCGCCAAGGCCGGATTTCTGGCGCTGGCGCCGGACGGGCTGAGTTCCGTCGGCGGCTATCCGGGCAATGACACCGAGGGGGGGCGCGAGTTGCAGAGCACCGTGGACCGCAACATGCTGATGAACGATTTCTTCGCGGCGGCCGAGCACCTGATGACCCGACCGGACAGCACCGGCAAGGTGGGCTGCGTCGGCTTCTGCTACGGCGGCGGGGGGGTCTGCAACGCGCTGGCGGTGGCCTATCCGGAACTGTCGGCCTCGGTGCCCTTCTACGGCCGCCAGGCCTCTGCCGGAGACGTGCCCCCCCGCATCCGCGCGCCATTGCTTTTGCATTTCGCCGAGCTGGACGAGCGCATCAACGCGGGCTGGCCGGACTATGAAGCCGCGCTGATCGAACACGGCAAGACCTACACCGCGCATATCTATCCGGGGGGGGTAAACCACGGGTTCCACAACGATAGCACGCCCCCCCGTTATGACGAGGCCTCGGCCGAGCTCGCCTGGTCAAGGACGGTGGCGTTTTTCGAGGAGCATTTGAGAGGGTGAGTTTGCCACGGAGGACAGCGCCCGACCCTGGGTACCGGAGGCATTTGCTCCTTGCTAGCGGGTATTTCTGATCTTGTAACGATTGCCGACCGGCAAAGCCTCGCCGTATTGGCGGTACTTGCGAATAAACTCCCGCGCTTCGATGAGAGACGTGGGGGGGTATCTGACCTGAATATAGACCCCCCCGTGCATCCCTTCCATCGGCACATGCAACTTGTCGAAGTAAAATCCATTCGAAATCAGTAGATCAACCACCCTCCATGCTCGGCGGTCAGAGAGCCGTGGCGGACGAAACCGATGACTGACCCGAATGCAAGAGTCTTCTTGATGGCAATGCGGACAGCTACGGAACTCCATGCCGGTTGCAGGGCGTTTGAAAACGCGCCTGCAACTACGGCAGAGGTATTTTGCCAAGAAACCCTTGTCAGGAGAGCCATCTGGAAGCTTTGGGTACTTCCGTTTGATCAGCTTCCCAGGGGGGGCGGTCATGAGTTTACTGATCCAGGAAACTCCGCAGCTTGCGGCTGCGGCTCGGGTGTTTCAGCTTCCGCAGAGCCTTCGCCTCGATCTGGCGGATGCGTTCGCGGGTCACGCTGAACTGTTGCCCCCCCACCTCTTCCAGCGTGTGGTCGGTGTTCATGCCGATGCCGAAGCGCATGCGCAGCACGCGTTCTTCGCGCGGGGGGGTCAGGGACGCCAGCACGCGGGTGGTGGTTTCCTTCAGGTTCTCCTGAATGGCCGAGTCCAGCGGCAGGACGGCGTTCTTGTCCTCGATGAAATCACCAAGCTGGCTGTCTTCCTCGTCGCCGATGGGCGTCTCCAAGGAAATCGGCTCCTTGGCGATCTTCATCACCTTGCGCACTTTTTCCAGCGGCATTTGCAGCTTTTCGGCCAGTTCTTCCGGGGGGGTCGGTTCGCGACCGATCTCGTGCAGCATCTGGCGGCCGGTGCGCACCAGCTTGTTGATCGTTTCGATCATATGGACCGGGATGCGGATCGTGCGCGCCTGATCGGCAATCGAGCGGGTGATCGCCTGACGGATCCACCAGGTCGCATAGGTCGAGAACTTGTAGCCACGGCGGTATTCGAACTTGTCCACAGCCTTCATCAGGCCGATGTTGCCTTCCTGAATAAGATCAAGGAACTGCAGACCCCCCCGGTTGGTGTATTTCTTGGCGATCGAGATCACCAGGCGCAGGTTGGCCTCGACCATTTCCTTCTTGGCCTGACGCGCTTCCTTTTCGCCCTTCTGGACCTGCTGCACAATGCGGCGGAATTCCGGGATGTCGACGCCGACATACTGACCCACCTGGGCCATGTCGCCGCGCAGACCTTCGATCTTGTCGGTGGACCGTTCGATCAGCGCCTGCCAGCCACGCCCCCCCGGTTTCTCAGCCATACGGTCCAGCCAGGTCGGGTCCAACTCGTAGCCGCGATAGGCTTCGATGAATTCGCGACGATTGATGCGCGCCTGGTCGGCCAGTTTCACCATCGAGCTGTCGATCGACATGATGCGGCGGTTGATGCCGTAAAGCTGGTCGACCAGCGCCTCGATCCGGTTGTTGTGCAGGTGCAGCTCGTTGACCAGCAGTACGATCTCGGCGCGCAGCTTCTGGTATTCGTCTTCCTCGCGTTTCGAGAAACTGTCGTCCTCGTTCAGCGTGGCCGACATGCGCAGGTCCTGCATTTCGGACAGTTTGGTATAGTCGCGCGCGATCAGTTCCAGGGTTTCCAGAACCTTCGGCTTCAGCGCCGCTTCCATCGCAGCCAGCGACATGTTGGCCTGTTCGTCCTCGTCATCCTCGTCGTCATCCTTGGCAATCGGGTTGCCATCGGCGTCAAGCTCGGGGGGGCCCTCGTCCTTCTTTTCGGTGTTGGCGGCGGCGGCATTGGTGTTGGCCGCGGCACCGTCCAGCACGCTTTCCTCTTCCTCGTCGTCCTCCTCCATCTGGTTGCCGAAGGTGGCATCCAGGTCGATGACATCGCGCAGAAGAATGTCTTCGGACAGAAGTTCGTCGCGCCAGATGGTAATGGCCTGGAAGGTCAGCGGGCTTTCGCACAGGCCCGAGATCATCGTGTTGCGACCGGCCTCGATCCGCTTGGCGATGGCAATCTCGCCCTCGCGGCTGAGCAGTTCAACCGAGCCCATCTCGCGTAGGTACATGCGCACCGGGTCGTCAGTACGGTCGAGCTTTTCGGTCTCGGCCCCCCCGGCCAGGGTTACATCGCGCCCACCCTGGGCGGTGGTGGCGACGGCGGTGGTCTTCTGGTCTTCTTCGACCTCTTCGGCCTCTTCATCCTCGATGATGTTGATGCCCATTTCGGACAGCATCGACATCACGTCCTCGATCTGGTCGGTCGAGACCTGATCAGGCGGCAGGACCTGGTTCATCTGGTCGTAGGTGATGTAGCCCTTTTCCCGCGCCTCCGCGATCATCTTCTTGACCGCAGCCTGGCTCATGTCGACCATCGGTTCGTTTTCCTGGTCGTCGTCCTTGCGGTCGGTGGCGGTGTCCTTGGCGGCCATGCGGCTCTCCTTGGCTAGATGTCGGTCGCGGATGCGGTCGGCTGAACGAATCAGTGATTCGAATTGACGAATCATTTCCGTCTTTCACTGATTCGCCAAGTCGATAATCCCCCCCATTTCGATTTGGCGCTTGTTTCCCTGTGGCCAAAGCGCCCTATCCGCGACGGTTCGGCTTTGAAAAACTGAGCTTGCTGAGCAGGTCGTCGAGCTCGCGACGTTCCTCACGATCCATCAGCGCCCCCCCGTTGTCGCCCACGTCAAAGACGGATTTGTCCTCGCCCTCCGAGCGCATCGCGCGGTTGCGCGCCTCGACGGCCTGGGACAGGCGCCAGGTCAGGCCTTCGTCGGCCATGGCTTCGATATCGTGCATCGCGTCATCGGTTTCGGCGCGCGCGCCCCCCGGATCGCATCGAGTTTCGCGAGCTCTTCGGTCAGGCAAGTCGTGACCATTTCGGCATCGTCCGAGTGTCGGATCGCGGGTGCAATGCGGATGTGGCTGGGCCCAAACAGTTTTTCAAGGGCTCCGGGGGGGGCGATTTCATCAATTTTTTTCGCGCAGACCATCGCCCCCCCCTCATGGGCGTGACGCAGGATCAGGTTTTGCAGCATCTGATGGTCCGGCGTGGACATATGCGTGCGCTCGAACGCGCTTTCGACCTGATCGAGCATATCGGGCCGGGTGACCAGAACGGCCAGGATCACCCCCCCCTCGCGCACCAGATCCGCGTTGTCGCCTGCCGCAAGGGCCGATCCCTTGGTGGACTGCTGCACCGGCGCGGGCCCCCCCTTGCGCCAGGGTTTGTGTCCGCCCTTCGCACCGCCTTGTCCCTGCCCACGGTTGCCGCGAAACAGCTCCCAGCGCAGGTCCTTGATCGCAAGCCCATAATGTTCGCGAATCGACGGGTCCTGGATGAGCGAGATCACCTGCCTGAGTTGTTTGTCCAAGGCCGCGCGCCGTTCGGGGGGGCTGTCGAACACCTTGCCCTCGGTCTCGCGTTGCCAGAGCAGCTTGACCATCGGCATCGCGGCGTCGACCAGGGCCTGCATCGCCCCCCCCGCCCCCCCCTGTGCCTTGATCAGGTCATCCGGGTCCAACCCCCCCTCGGGCATGATGGCAAACCGCACGCTCTTGCCCGCTTCCAGCAGCGGCAGCGCCAAGTCGATCACCCGCATGGCGGCACGCAGGCCCGCCGTGTCACCATCAAGCGCGATGATCGGCTCATCCGCGAAGCGCCACATCAGGCGCAGCTGGTCTTCGGTGATCGCGGTGCCCAGGGGGGGGCCACGGTCGCGCCAAACCCGGCCTCCGACAGGGCGATCACATCCATGTAGCCCTCGGCCACCAGCAGGGGGGGCTGCCCCCCCTTGCCCGCCGCCTCCCGCGCGGGGGGCCGTGGTTGTAGAGGCTGCGGCCCTTGTCGAACAGCTCGGTTTCCGGCGAGTTCAGGTATTTCGCATTGTCATTGGGGGGGTCCATCGCCCGGCCGCCAAAAGCGATACAGCGCCCGCGCGCATCACGGATCGGAAACATGATGCGGCCACGGAAGGTGTCATAGGGGGGGTTGCCCCCCCCTTGCGGCTGGGTTTCGCAAGCCCCCCCGCCCCCCCATGATCAGATCCTCGGGCACGGACTTGCCCTTGAGGTGATCCCAGAGCCCTTGCCAGGCATCAGGGGGGGCAAAGCCGATCTCCCACCGCTCCTGCGCAGCCTCCGACAGGCCCCCCCGCCCGGCCAGATACTCGCGCGCCGCCGTCCCTGCCCCCCCGGTCTTCAGTTGCAGGCGGAAGAACTGCACCGCCTGCTCCATCACATCGGCCAGCTGGGTGCGCCGGTCGGCCTTTTCCTGCGCCTTCGGGTCACGGGCGGGCATCTGCATGCCGGCCTCCACCGCCAGGATCTCGATCGCTTCCATGAACGAGACATTTTCCGTCTCTTTCACGAAGGAAATCGCGTCGCCCTTCGCGTGGCAGCCAAAGCAGTAATAGAACCCCCCCTTGCGGTCATCGACGTGGAAGCTGGCGGTCTTTTCCTGATGGAACGGACACGGTGCCCACATGTCACCCTTGCCCTGGTTCGACTTGCGCTGATCCCACATGACCTTGCGCCCCCCCACGACCTGAGACAGGCTCGTGCGGGTGCGAAGCTCATCAAGGAAACCGGGCGGCAGGGACATGCCGGATAATATCGGATTTGCGGAGGGTGAAGGCAAGCGCATCCAAGACTTTTCAGAAAAGTCTTGGCAAAATTCTTCAGAAGAATTTTGTTACCCGCGCGCGGCCACGCCGGTCATGGCCTGGGTCAGCTCATGCACGGCCGTTCGCGCCATCGACCGAAACACCATGATTTCAACCACATCCGCGCCCGTGCGGGTCAATGACATGGTCATATGCCCGAGCTGGCTGCGGGCGGTGTGGCCGCGTTTGAACCGGTCCTCGCGCAGGTCCAGCGGCGTCAGCCGTGCCAGCACATCACGCCAAGCGCCCCCCCCTTCGAGCCGCAAGACCGCCCAGGCATCCGACTGATCCGTCATCGCGAAATCATCAGCCAACGCCGGATCAGGCACCGGTCCGATCAGCATCGCCTGGTTACGCCCGGTCCAGACCGCCCGCGCGGTGGCCTTCCCGGTGGCCCGGTTCGGCGCAGGGAAAGCCATACCATGGGTCTGTTTCAACACCTCCAGCGACGCCCCCCCCTTGAGTGGCGAAAGCGACGAGATTGCCCCCCCCGGCAGAACCTCCGACAGGGTTACCGTTCCGATGGTGACCGGCTCCATCCCCCCCCGGCAGGGCGTCATTTCCACAAGACTAGCCACGCACGCGCCCTCCGTCCGGGTCGAAGAAAACCGGGTCACAGACCTCGCAGATCGCTTCGACGTTCTGACATGATCGACCAGACGCAGCCGTTCCCCCCCGTGCCGCGCCCGCCCGTTTTTCAGAAACCCCCCCAACCCTAGCATGGTGCCCAGCGTGGGCGAGAACCCCCCCACCGAGGTCACATAGCCCTGATCGTTGATCCGTACGGCCTCGTCGCACTCGTTGAACAGATGCGCCCCCCCGGCGGTCAGCTGTTTCACTGCGCCCACGGGTTTCAGGCCAACCAGCTGTTCACGCTCCGGTCCAGACAGGCCGGGCCGCGAGGCCGCCGCCTTGCCGATGCACGCCTTCTTCGCGGACACCATGCGGCCCATGCCGATATCATCCGCCGTCACGCGCCCATGGATTTCCGAATGGGTGATGAAGCCCTTTTCGATGCGCAGCACGTTCAGCGCTTCCATCCCGTAAGGCCCGCCCCCCCCGTAGGCCGCAGCCTGCGACAGAAGCAACCGCCACAACCCCCCCTCACCGTAACGCGCGGGAACCGCAAGTTCGTAGGCATGTTCACCCGAGAAACTGATGCGGAAAAGCCGCCCTTTCACCCCCCCCGCGACGGACACCTCGCCACAGGCCATGAAGGGCCAGGCCTCCGGCTCCAGCGCGTCGTCCAGGACCGCATTCAGCAGGTCGCGTGACTTCGGCCCGGCGACCGCGAATTGCGCCCATTGTTCAGTGGCCGAGACCAGATGCACATCCCAATCGGGCTTCAACACCTGCGCCACGAATTCCAGATGGGCCATGACCTGACCCGCCGCGGCCGTGGTGGTGGTCATGACAAAGTGGTTTTCACCGAAGCGCGCGGTGGTGCCGTCATCCATGACATGGCCATCCTCACGCAGCATCAGCCCATACCGCACGCGCCCGACCTTTAGGGTCGATAATGTGTTGTATAAACGAAATCAAGAAACTGCGCGGCGTCCTTACCTTGAATATCAATCTTGCCCAGCGTGCTGACATCACAGACCCCCCCGACCGCATGACGCACCAGGGTGACCTCTCTGTCGCAGCTCTCGCGCCAGGTCTTTTCACCGTCTGCCGGGAAATAGCTGGGACGATACCACAGCCCCCCCGCCTCGATCATGGGTGCTTTGGCTGCAACGGTCGCCTTGTGCGAGGTGGTGAACCGTTCCGGGGGGGCAAAGCCCTTGCCACGCGCGCTCGCGCCCATGGCAGCGATAGAAACCGGTGTGAAGGGCGGTCTGTAAGTCGTTGTTCCCGTTTCAGGAATGCCCCCCCGCCCCCCCGTCGCGTCCGCCAGCACTGCCAGCGCGTTGACGTTCGAGTTCTTGCCCTGATCCGGTGCCATGCCCTGGGTGGTATAGCGTTTCATATGCTCGACGCTGGAGAAGTTTTCCAGCGCGGCCAACCTCACATCCTTCACGGTCACATCGTTTTGGAAATCCAGCCAGGCACGGCCCTTGCCGCCCTCGCATACCCATAGGGGGGGCGCAATCTCGTAGGGCCTGTCCTCCGCCTGGGGGGGCAGATCAACGAAAACCGACTTCTTTCCAAGGACTTGCAGTACGTTCTTTGCAGCCTCGACACCGCTTGCGAGCGCGCCATGAGTGGTGAAGATACCGGATGCCGCCCCCCCCACGGCTTCAAGCCCCCCCGGAACCATATCGGGTTTGGGCACGAAGGCCTGGAGCATCTCGTTCCAGGCAGGCCGCCCATTCATGTGGCAAGCCAGGTGCAAGGTCGGATTCCAACCGCCTGAGACCGCTAGACAATCCGCATCCAGATGCTGGCGCCCGGACTGGGTTTGCAGAGTTACACCGCTCAGCGCCTTGCGGCCTTTCGTGTCGATCACTTGGGCACCGGTATAGACCGGGAAATCGCCCGCGTTCCACCGTGCCACCTGCGCATCAGGCCGACTGTCGATCAAAGCGGCAACCTCGACCCCCCCGGCGGTCACCAGATCGCGCGCACTGCGATGGGCGTCGTCATTGTTCCCGAACACCGCCACGCGGCTTCCCGCCAGCACGCCGTAGCGATGCAGATAGCCGCGCACGGCGCTGGCCATCATTACACCGGGACGGTCATTGTTGGCGAAGGCCACCGGGCGTTCCAAGGCCCCCCCTGTGGCCAGAATCGCCCGGCGCGCGGTGATGCGCCAGAAACACTCCAAAGGCAAAAGATCCGGGTTTTCGATATGCAGCCCCCCCACCCGTTCGAGCGCGCCAAAGGTGCCGCCGTCATAGGCCCCCCCGGTCACGGTGGTGCGGTTCATCAGGCGGACATTGTCCATCTGACGCAGTTCGAACATCACTTCGTCAACCCAGACCGGGCCAGGCATGCCGCCAACCTCCTCCGCCTCCGATTGCAGACGACCACCGAAGCTCCTTTCCTCCTCGCAGAGGATCACGTCGACACCCGCGCGGCCCGCCGTCAGCGCCGCCATCAGCCCGGCGGGGGGGCCCGATCCGATCACCAAGAGGTCGCAATGGGCAAAGGCCTTTTCCATCGGCGCGGTATCATGATCCATCGACAGCGCGCCCAGACCGGCGGCGCGGCGGATCATCGGTTCGTAAAGGCGTTCCCAGAACTTCTGCGGCCACATGAAGGTCTTGTAATAGAACCCGGCCGAGAAGAACGGCGACATCAGGTCATTCAACCCCCCCAACAGGTCCGTCTCCAACGAGGGCCAGGCGTTCTGGCTGCGAACTTCCAGCCCGTCAAAGACCTCCTGCACCGTGGCCCGCACATTGGGCGTGCAGGCCGCCCCCCCATGGCCGGTGGTGACCAGCGCGTTAGGCTCTTCGGAGCCGGTGGTCATGACCCCCCCGCGCGGGCGGTGGTATTTGAAGCTGCGCCCCCCCATCAGGCGCACGCCATTTGCCAGCAGCGCCGAGGCCACCGTGTCGCCCTTGAACCCGACGATGCCGCGCCCGTCGAAGGTGAACCGCACCGGTTTACTGCGGTCGATCAGGCCCTTGCCTTGTACGCGCATTCTCAGCTCTCCCCCCCGGCCAGTTTAGCGCCCAGGACGTCATGGGTCTTGGTATCACGCGTCACCACCAGCCAGGCACCGCAGCCTGCCCCCCCGTGCCACCATAGTTCCTCCTGCGGGCCTTCGACATTCTCCCTCAGGTGGATGTAGTCGTCCCAGGCGTCGCTCCACTCTTCATCCGTGGGCCGGTCAAGGGCGACGCTCTTGTAGGTGAACTCGCGATGATCACGTTCCCCCCCGCAGAGGGGGGGGCAAGGCAGGCGCATGGTCTACTCCCAACCGCAATGCGGCCCCCCCGAGGCCGGTACAACCGATATGTCACGAACTGGCCCGGCGCTTCGGCCAGATCCAGCGGGCCGCCGCAGCCTCCGCATCACCGATCAGCAGGTAATCGGTGCGGAACTCCAGCGTCTTGTCGTCAAGCCGGGTGATTTCCAGGCTGCCGCCGTCGCATTCCACAGCGCAGCGCCAGCCCGCCTTGGCGGTCTTGTCGGCGTAGCAGAACAGGCTTTGCACCAGTTTCTGCCCGCCAAGCCCCCCCTGCCGGCCGCCTGGCCCTGATCGGCAGCCACCACGACCATATCTGCGGTGGCCGAGATGCCGTCAGCGCCCGGAAAGGCGCCAAACATGATCTTTTCCACCACCTGAGCGGGTTGGCCCATCAGGTGGTCCTTGTCATAGGCACGGGTCCAGCAGCCATCGAGATCCGCCGCCAACGCGGGCGTCGTCATCAGAACCGCAGCCAGAGCCGCCTTAATGTAGGTTATGTTGCGCACCGGTCCCCCCCTCCTCATCCATGAGGCCACGACCGGTCTGAAACCGGTCGAGACGAAGTTTCGCGGCGCTGTCATGCGGCTGGCCCGTGGCCAAGAGGTGGGCCGTCGCCCAGCCAGAGCCAGGCACCGCCTTGAAGCCGCCGTAACACCAGCCGGTGTTCACGATCAGCCCTTCGATGTGACAGGTGTCGATGATGGGCGAGCCGTCCGGCGACATGTCCATGATACCACCCCCCCAGGAGCGCAAGACACGGGATTTTCCGATTGCAGGCATGAGGGTCATCGCGGCCTCCATCACATGTTCGGCCATCGGAAGGTTCCCGCGCGCGGCATAGGACGGGTAGAAATCGAGGTCACCGCCGAAGACCAGCCCGCCCTTGTCGGACTGGCTGATATAGAAATGGCCCATACCGAAGGTGACCACCGTGTCGAGCGCGGGTTTCAACCCCCCCTCGGTGACAAAGGCCTGCAAGACGTGGCTTTCAATCGGCAGGCGCATGCGGCCATGGCGGCGACCTGGCTGGAGCGACCGGCGGCCACCATCGCGACTTTCCTGGCGCGGATCGGGCCGCGTGTGGTCCGCACTCCGGTGACCCGGCCACCGTCCACGTCGATCCCGGTGACCTCGCATTGCTGGATCAGGTCGACGCCACGCTGGTCCGCACCGCGCGCGTAGCCCCCCCAGGCCACCGCATCATGACGGGCGGTGCCGCCGCGCTTGTGGTAAAGCCCGCCGTAGACCGGGAAACGCACATTGTCGAAATCCAGGAAAGGCACATGTCTGCGCACGCCCTCGCGGTCCAGAAGGATGGCGTCATCGCCTTGGTTCACCATGGAATTACCGCGCCGCGCCGCATAGTCCCGCTGCCCGTCCGAATGGAACAGGTTGATGATGCCGCGCTGTGAATGCATGACATTGTAGTTCAGCTCCTGCTCAAGCCCTTCCCAGAGGCTCAGCGACTGCGAATAGAACTCCGAATTGCCCGGCAAGTTGTAATTCGCGCGCACGATGGTGGTGTTGCGCCCGACATTGCCGCCGCCCAGGTAGCCGCGCTCCAATACCGCGACATTGGTAATGCCGTGTTTGGCGGCCAGGTAATAGGCGGTCGCAAGCCCATGCCCGCCGCCGCCGATGATGATGACATCATACTCGGGTTTGGGCTCCGGCTGCGCCAGGCCTTCTCCCACCCCCCCTTGTTGCCGGTCAGCCCCCCTGTTTGAACACGGCCCAGGCAGAATATCGCATGTCACGTCCCTCCGAGTCGCGCCCTCGAGTCACGGTTGAGTGAACCGCGCCCTGCGGGGGGGATTATCAAGCGGGGGGGGCCGCGTACAGGGAATGCCGGTTCGCGACGAAATGCGTCGGTTTCGGAAGTCTGGCCCGGTCGGTTTCAGGCCCCCCCGACGGACCGGCGCACCATGTCCCAGTAGATCGCCTCGATCCGCTCGGGCGAGAGGCGACCGCCCTCGCGATACCAGGTGTTGACCCCCCCGGTCAGCATGGCGATGACCGCCCAGGTGGCGAGCTTGGTATCGGGCACGGTAAAGGCCCCCCCGGCGTCAGCGCCCGCACGCAGGATATCTTCCAGCCCATCCTCGTAACGGCGGCGCAGGCCTTCGATCACGGCGAAGTTGTCCGGCTCCAGGTTACGCAGTTCCATATAGGCGATGAACACTGCGTCGGGCCGGTCAAGGTGGAAACGGATGTGGAACCGGGTAAAGGCCTCCAGCCGCTCGGCCGGGGGGGTCCCCCCCCTTTGGGCTCGGCGGCCCAGGCGTCCAGCAGTTCCTCCATGTGGTTCCGCATCAGGTCAAAAAGCAGGCTTTGCTTGTCCTTGGTGTAAAGGTACAGGGCCCCCCCGGCCTGCACCCCCCCCACCTCGGCTGCGATCTGGCGCATGGACACGGCGGCAAAGCGTGGCGCGCGAACAGGCGCAGGGCGGCATCGCGCACCCTGGGGGGGCCGGTGATTTCGCTGTGAGATCCTGTCTTTCGGGCCATGGGACCATGATAACTGAACGATCGTTCAAATCAACCCGTTACACCCCCCCGTCATCGAAGAGGCTCCCGCCCGCCGGGGGGGCTGCCTAACGGCATCCGCGGCCGTTGGGCGTGCTCATGCTGGTGCATGAGCCTGATGCCTCCGGCGGGGGGGATATTGTCGGAAAGATGAAAGGCAGGGTCACCGCCCAGCGAACCGGCGGTCCCAGCCGCCGCGACGTCGCGATGCTGCGCCCTGCTGGGGGGCCCGCGCCGCAGGCGAGGCCAGTCCCCCCCTCCCCCCCGGTCCCATCCGAATTCGCCTTGCCCCCCCTGCCATCCGCTCAGCGCTATGGTCCGCTCGACAGGCAATTGCGAATGGAAAGCCGGAAACCGTGCATCGGATCATGATGATAGCCCTTCTGGCGCTCGCCACAGGCTGCTCGGACGCGCCGCGCCTGGATCCGACCATATCGGCCCGAGCCCGCGACGCGGCCTATCCCGAGCTTGTCCCCCCCCTGGGCCCGCTTCTGGCGGGGGGGCTACCGACGGACGATGGTGATCTGGGCACCGGCACTCTCACGGCCCGCGCAGCCGCCCTGCGCGCCCGCGCAGCCCGCCTGCGCGGTACGGTGGTGGACGCCCCCCTGCCCGTGACCGAATGCGCGCAGCCGTCGCCCGGCACGCCCGATAGGGCGCTCTATACATTGCACCCCCCCCTGCCCGCTTTGGGTAACAGACCTGCGAACAAATCAGCCAAACCCACGGGAGAGCGACATGACCCAACCCCCCCTTCGCCTTGGCATTGCCGGACTGGGCACCGTCGGTATCGGCGTGGTCAAGATCGTCAGGAAACACGCGGCCCTGCTGGAGGCCCGCTCAGGCCGTCCGGTTGCGATCAGCGCAGTGTCCGCGCGCACCAAGAACAAGAACCGTGACATTGATATCTCGGAGTTTGCCTGGGAAGATGACCCTGTCGCGCTGGCCACCCGCGACGATGTGGATGTTTTCGTCGAGCTGATGGGCGGCGATGACGGTCCTGCCAAGGCCTCGGTCGAAGCCGCCATTGCGGCGGGCAAACATGTGGTCACCGCCAACAAGGCGCTCTTGGCCCACCATGGTCAGGAACTCGCCCAAGCGGCCGAAGCCAAGGGCGTGATCCTGCGGTTCGAGGCCGCCGTCGCAGGTGGCATCCCGGTGATCAAGGCCCTGACAGAGGGCCTCGCGGGCAATGAGATTGACCGTGTCATGGGCGTGATGAACGGCACCTGCAACTACATCCTGACCCGGATGTATGACGCCGACCTGCCTTATGAAACGGTGTTCGAAGAGGCCAACCAGCTGGGCTACCTCGAAGCGGATCCGAACCTTGACGTGGGCGGCATCGACGCGGGCCACAAGCTGGCGCTGCTGGCTCCATCGCTTTCGGCACCCAGGTGAATTTCGACGCAATGGAGCTGGAGGGCATCCAGCGCATCCAGATTGCCGATATCGAACACGCCGCCGACATGGGCTACCGCATCAAGCTCTTGGGTGTGGCGCAGATGACCGGTCGCGGCCTGGAACAGCGCATGTCGCCCTGCCTGGTGCCTGCAAGCTCGCCCCCCTGGGCCAGCTGGAAGGCGGCACCAACATGGTGGTGATCGAGGGTGACTCGATCGGTCAGGTCGTGCTGCGCGGCCCGGGCGCGGGCGAAGGCCCAACCGCCTCGGCCGTCATGGGCGACGTGATGGACCTGGCGCGCGGCTTTGCCGTGTCGACCTTCGGGCAACCCGCAGGCACCCTGCGCCCGGTGCGCGGCGTGAAGGCCACCAAATCCGCACCCTACTACCTGCGCATGACGCTCTTGGACAAGCCGGGTGCCATGGCCAAGGTCGCCTCGGTGCTGGGCGACGCGGGCGTCTCAATCGACCGCATGCGCCAATATGGCCACGAGGACAAGACAGCGCCTGTGCTGATCGTCACCCACAAGACCACCCGCGACAGCCTGGACGTGGCGCTGGCGGGCCTGGAAGAGACCGGCGTGGTCGAAGGTGCCCCCCCCGTGGCGATCCGGATCGAGGAGGTTTGAGGGGGGGTATTCCTCAGCTCTCGCGCTTTCGGCAAGATCACAACACCTCCGCTGGACACTGCGGGGGGGGTGTTTTTCTTTCGCTGTTTCACCAAGCAGGAGCAATCTGCCGCGCCAGCCCCCCCGCCACGGGCTTCTACCTCACATCTATTCGAACAACCTCGAAACGTTCCTTGTCAACGAAGAAGGTTTCCACGGTCCCAATCGCAACAGAACCATCCGGCAAGGTTTTCGGATCGAACCGGACCGCGTAGTCCTTCCGACAATCAAAGAATACCGGCTCCCAATCCTTCATATGAATTTCCAGGGAAAAGAAGAAGCCGTCTGACGGTCTGGTGAATTCGATATGCGGCCGGACAACTTCAAGCAGGTTCTGCCGGAGTTCTGCGTCAACAACCACCCCCCCACAGCGTTCCACCGATCGGTGCCCACACCCGGCCAAGTAAGACGCTGCCAGGGCCAGGATGAGCGCTTTGGCGACCTTTGCCTTCATATCAATGCACCTCGGTTTCTATTGTCACCGTTCTCTCAAATTCAAATGCACTAGATGGTGACAAACCAATATGCGCAAACGATAATCCAGGCGCGCTGTGCATCTTTGACAGCCAGGCCCTCCCGCCCGCCGGGGGGGCCGCCTGACGGCGTCCGCGGCCGTTGGGCGTGCTCATGCTGGCGCATGAGCCTGATGCCTCCGGCGGGGGGATATTTGGCGAAAGATGAAAGCCATGGACGGCATTCAGCGAAGCGGCGGTCCCAGCCGCCGCGAGGTCGCGATGTGGAGCCGTTTCGCATGAAACGGCGGAGCGAGCGTCCCGCCTTGCCGGGGGGGCCCGAGCCGCAGGCGAGCCGCTTTGCCCCCCCATTTCCCCCCCTGCCCCCCCAAAGCCCCCCCTTCCCGCTTGCCCCCCCAGCGCCACGCGCGCACTAAACCGGCCTTTAACGCTTATTTGAAAGGACGTCCCCCCCCATGGCTGACAAAATCGTCTTTGCCGACCGCATGCTCTCGCTCGGTCTTGCCCGTGTTTCCGAAGCCGCCGCGACCGCCTCGGCCACCCTGGTGGGTCACGGGGGGGACGAGAAGGCTGCTGACCAGGCCGCTGTCAACGCCATGCGCGACCAGCTGAACCTGCTGGATATCAAGGGCACCGTCGTCATCGGCGAAGGCGAGCGCGACGAAGCCCGATGCTCTATATCGGTGAAGAGGTCGGCACCGGCGAAGGTCCCGAGGTCGATATCGCGCTCGACCCGCTGGAAGGCACCACGCTGACCGCCAAGGACATGCCCAACGCGCTGACGGTGATTGCCATGGCCCCCCCGCGCGGCACGCTCTTGCACGCCCCCCCGGATGTCTACATGGAGAAACTGGCAATCGGGCCGGGCTACGCAAAGGACGTGGTCAGCCTGGAAATGAGCCCCCCCTCGGAACGCGTCAAGGCGCTGGCCGCCGCCAAGGGCTGCAAGACCAATGACATCACCGTCTGCGTGCTGGAACGCCCGCGCCACGAGGAAATGATCGCCGATATCCGCTCGACCGGTGCCGCGATCCGCCTGATCACCGATGCGACGTCGCCGGTGTCATCCACTGTGCCGAGGCCGACATCACCGGCATCGACATGTACATGGGCCGTGGCGGCGCGCCGGAGGGTGTGCTGGCGGCTTCGGCCCTGAAATGCATGGGCGGGCAGATGTGGGGGGGTCAGCTGACCTTCCGCAACGATGACGAGCGTGGCCGCGCGGCCAAGGCCGGCATCACCGACCTGGACCGCATCTATGCCCGTGACGAGATGGTCACCGCCGACGTGATCTTCTCGGCCACCGGCGTGACCGACGGGTCGGTCGTGCAGGGCATCAAGCGCGAGCCCGGCTGGCTGACCACCGAGACGCTGCTGATGCGCTCGAAGACCGGTTCGGTGCGCCGCATGATCTACAAGAACCCGGTGAACGCCCTGTAATGGCAAAACCGCGCGCGCTGATCCTGATCGACATCCAGCAGGGGGGGTTCGACGCCCCCCCTGCCTGGGGGGGCGCGCGCAACAATCCGGGGGGGGCTGAGGCAAACGCCGCGCGGCTTCTTCAACACTGGCGGGCCCAAGGGTGGCCCGTCTTTCACATCCAGCACCTGTCCACCACGCCCGGCAGCCCGCTGAACCCGGACGGCGGCGCGGTAGATTTCAAGCCCGAGGTCGCCCCCCCACGTGACGGTGAGCCGGTGCTGACCAAACATGTGAACTCCGCCTTCATTGGCACCGATCTTGAGGTTCACCTGCGCGGTGCCGGGACCAAGGCCGTGACCATCTGCGGGCTGACCACGCCGCACTGCGTCTCCACCACCACCCGCATGGCCGCCAACCTGGGCTTTCGGGTCGACCTGGTGCATGACGCCTGCGCGGCGGTCGCCGCCGGGGGGGCCGATACCTCCTGGCGCGGGGGGGGCACTGACACGGACCCGGACCTGATCCACCAGGCCGCTCTGGACCAGTTGCATGGCGAGTTCGCTTGCGTGATCTCGACGGACGAGGCCCTGATTTGAGCGATTTCCTGAATGTCTCCAGCTCCCTGACCGGCCGCCGCTGGGTCGGGCTGGACCTCGAGGTCCAACGCGCGGCCGAGGCAATGGCCCAGGCCACCGCCCTGCCCGCCCCCCCGGTCTGCACCGTGCTCGCGCGGCGCGGCGTGTCGGCCGAAGAAGCACAAAGCTTCCTGGAACCCACCCTGCGCGACCTCTTGCCCGATCCGCGCAGATTGAAGGACATGGAGGCGGCGGCCACCCGCACCCTCGCAGCCCTCGACAAGGGCGAGCGCATCGCCATCTTCGCCGATTACGACGTGGACGGCGCGACCTCGGCCACGCTCTTGATCGACTGGTTCCGCCAGGCGGGCCAGCGCGTGACCCTGTATATCCCCCCCGACCGGATCGACGAGGCTACGGCCCCCCCAACGTGCCCGCGATGGAGGAACTGGCGGCAAGCCACAGCCTGATCATCTGCGTCGACTGCGGCACGCTCTCCCACGAGCCCATTGCGGCGGCCCGTGCCAAGGACGCCGATGTGGTCGTGCTGGACCACCACCTGGGCGGCGAGACCCTGCCCCCCCCTGCGCTGGCGGTGGTGAACCCGAACCGTCAGGACGAGGCGGACGCGCCGGTTACCTCTGCGCCGCCGGGGGGGTTGTCTTCCTGATGTTGGTCGAAATGGGCCGCCAGTTGCGCGAAGCGGGCAAACCCGGCCCGGACCTCATGTCCATGCTGGATCTGGTGGCACTTGGCACGGTGGCCGACGTGGCCCCCCCACTGATCGAAGCAAACCGCGCCTTTGTGCGTCAGGGGGGGCTGAAGATCATGGCCCGGCGCGCCCGCGTGGGGGGGCTGGTGGCTCTGGCGGATGTCAGCCGCATGAACGAAGCGCCGAAACCCTACCACCTGGGTTTCCTGCTGGGTCCGCGCATCAACGCGGGCGGGCGCATCGGTCAAGCCGACCTGGGTGCGCGGCTGCTGGCGACACAGGACCCGCATGAGGCCGCCGCGCTGGCCGAACGGCTGGACCAGCTGAACACGGAACGGCGCGAGATTGAGGACGCGGTGCGCCAGAACGCGCTGGCCCAGGCCGAGGCGCGCGGGCTGGAGGCCCCCCCGCTGGTCTGGGCCGCCGATGACGGTTGGCACCCCCCCGGTGTGGTCGGCATCGTCGCTTCGCGCCTGAAGGAGGCCACCAACCGCCCCCCCGCCGTGGTCATCGGGTTCGATGGCGAAGATGGCAAGGGATCGGGCCGGTCGATCTCCGGCGTCGATCTGGGCGCGTCAATCCAACGGCTCGCCGCCGAGGGGGGGCTGATCCAGAAAGGCGGCGGACACAAGATGGCCGCGGGTCTGTCGCTCACGCGCGATCAGCTGGAACCGGCGATGGCGCGCCTGTCGGACCTGCTGGCAAAACAGGGATCAGGCGACGCGGGCCCGGCGGACCTGAAGCTCGACAGCCTGCTGATGCCCGGCGCAGTCACGCCTGAGCTGATCGAACAGATCGAGGCCGCAGGCCCCCCCTTCGGCGCGGGTGCCCCCCCCGGTCCGCGTTTCGCCTTCCCGGACGTGAAGATCCACTTCACCAAACGTGTCGGCACAGGGCACCTGAAAGTCACCTTCGGGGGGGACGGCCTGTCGGCCCGCCTGGACGCCATCGCCTTCGGTGCCTTCGACACCGACCTCGGCCCGGCACTGGAGGCGCATGACGGTGCCCGCTTCCACCTCGCGGGCCGCCTGGAGCTGAACGTCTGGCAGGGCCGCGTTTCCCCCCCGCAACTGCGCCTGGAAGATGCCGCACGGGCATGAGGTCTACGCTGGTGGTGCTGACGGGTCTGCCCGGCACCGACAAGACCACCATTGCGTGCGTCCTATCCCACCGATCCGACACCCTGCGCCACGTGCGGGCGGCAATGGAAAAATCATGACGGCGGGCAAAATCCCACTTGCGCCCTGCGCGCGTTTTCCCTAGAACCCGCTTCACCACAGCGTGGCCCGTTCGTCTATCGGTTAGGACGCCAGGTTTTCAACCTGGAAAGAGGGGGGGTTCGATTCCC
>JDSH01000023.1_pt1 | contig 73342 bp, 99 predicted proteins | sample 199451 | NCBI WGS metagenome assembly JDSH01 (sample SAMN02584198, study PRJNA231836) | bioreactor metagenome | isolation source: continuous culture bioreactor electron acceptor NO2- transfer2 day 38 after... | place: Germany: Bremen | reverse complement strand
GATGTGGATCGCACGGGGGGTCGGGCGTCCGTGCCCTCCGCTCACGCTCCGGCAAACACAAATACGGTTTCCACGCGCGGGGGGCGCGCGGACCCTCCGCATTTGTGTTTGCGGACCTCCCTTGCCCCCCCCGTGCCGGGTGATCCCCCCCATCGCAAAAAGGAGAGACCCAAATGACCAACCACTACGTCGCCACCGTTCCCGTCAAGTTCACCGACAACGAAGGTCAGGAGCGCACCCGCTTCCAGCGCGTCGGCGCGATGTTCCGCAACACCCGCAACGGGGGGGACGGCTCGGAGTTCTTCAGCCTCAAGCTCGACTTCCCCCCCGTCGCGGTCCAGGAGCTGGTGATGTTCCCGCCGAGCTCCAAGGAACCGCAGGAGTAATCCTCCCAGGAGGATGGGCCGCCCTAGAGGCGGCCCTTTCCCTGTCTCAGGGAAGGCTGCGCCAAGACCGGGGGGGACCCCCCCTGCTTTCGGCCGGTGTCCCCCCCGATAAGGTGTCAGGACCGTGCACGGTCCTGACGGGGGGGGATTTCAGAGATCGCCTGGAACAGGTCTGCCGGCCAGCCTCAAGGGGGGGGCCATCCGGAATAACAGTCGGGCTGAAGCCCGCCGGTTTTTCCGGCAGAGATTTGGGCCAAGCCAAATCTGGCCGCCCTTGACCCTGTCCGTCAGCCCCCCCGTCGGTGAAGAGATGCGCCGCCCCCCCTCGCTTCCGTCCGAACACGGGTCCGTGTTCGGCCAGACCCTCGGGCGCGGGCATGACAACAGGTGGCCGAGGTGCGGTTGGAGATGGTCGGTGTTGCTGGGCCCTTCGGGCCGGGCCTCGCACCTGCGGTGCTCGGCTTGAAGCGGAATTCAAGGTCGCCTGGGGGGGGCAATCTACAATAATATTGTATTGACCGCAACATATAGTTTCGTATGATGAGGGCGACCTTGAATGAAGGTGGCAGGAAATAGGGGGGGGCTTTCTTCGTATGAGCCGGACCAGGAGACTGACACAGACGGAGCGGGCGGAGATTATCCGTGAGGCCGGAGAAGGTGTGGGGGGGACGTCTGAGCTCGCGGAGCGGTTCGGGGGGGTCACGCCGCGGGCCATCCAGTACACGTTGAAGGCGGACGAAGATCGCCAGAAGGATGCGGCCGTGGCCACGGCCGCCGTGACCGTGAAACTGACCCCCCCCGAAGAGCTTAGTGCGCTGGATGAGGTCCTGGCCGCGGCGGGGGGGATCGAGACCCGCACGGAGGGGGGGGTCCGGCGGCTGATCCAGGCGGCGGGGGGGGAACCTTCGTTCCGGACGCGCAGCTGGCGGCTGAGATGGCACGTTACCGGGCCTCCCTGCACGAGGTCGGTAACGGCGTCGTACAGGTCGCCAAGCAGATGATGAAAGCCAGCCGGGCGGGGGGGCAGGGGGGGGAAGGCTCCGCACCGAACGCAGAGTTGTCCGAACTGCGCCTCGCGCAGATGCGTGGTCTGGCGCGGTTCATCCTTGATTCCGCTGACGAGATCGATCTGCTGCTGCGCCGTCGTCGGGATGCCATGCAGCTCGCCGCCACTGCCGCTCTGAGGGAGTTTGCCCATGCGGCTGAATGATGCCGTCCATGACGTCACCGGTGAAATCTTCCGGGACGGTTGGAGCCGCATTCGGGGGGGCTCGATGCAGGGGGGGCTGCAGGCGTCCCGGCAGAGGCAGCTCGTGCGGGCCGCCGCCGGTCACCGTGCAGCGGTCTTCAAGGCGATCCGGGGGGGCGGGGGGGGCACGCACACCAAATCGCAGCTGATGAACCAGCTCGATTACCTGACGACGAAGTCTCGCATCTCGTGGACAGCAGCGGCTTCCTGGACGGGAAGACGAAGCTCGAGGCATCCGAGATCAAGGACCTGACGGAGCGGTTCGCCAAGCGCTGGAGCGCGGGGGGGTTCAAGCCCAAGCTCGGGCAGACGACGCATATGCTCATGTCCTACCCGATCGCACCCGGGGGGGCGAGGACGTGCGCGACATCACCGCCAATGTCGCGGAGCGGTTCTTTCAGTCCGACGAGGGGGGGCATTTCGACTACATCATCGCAGTGCATGAGGATCGCGATCATCCCCCCCACGCGCATATAGTATTGAACCGCCGGTCCCAGGAGGGCGAGTTCTTCTTCCTGGGTCGCGATCACAGGTTCAACTATGACGACTTCCGCCTCGCCATGGTCGAGGAGGCCGAGAAATTCGGCGTGCGTCTGGAGGCCACGCGGCGGCTCGACCGAGGTGTCGTGCACTACCCGCCGCGCACCCGCGAGGTCTATGCGGCCAAGGTTGAGGGGGGGCGGGCCGCGGAACCACGGCCACGGGTCGGGGGGGCAGACTTGGATCGCGCTCTCGAAGAGATCGCCAATACACGGATCATCTATCACTCGCTCGCAGCCGAGGCCTCCGCGGACAACCGCGAAGATATCGCCGATGCCCTGTTCCGGTCCGGAGAACTGCTGGCGAAGGGCGGCAAACTCACATCGGAAGGAGGGGGGGTCTACATGGCTGAGGAGCAATCGTTCGACGACCTGAGGACCCGCTATGCCGATCAGGTCGCGCGCGTGCAGGGCATGATTGATGCGAAGCCGGAGGCCGAACGGCCGAGGCTCGAGCGCAGCCTCAACGAGATCCAGTCGCGGCTCGCGCATATGCAGCCCTTGGGGGGGCTGCGCTCCGTGACACTGACCGAGAAGCCGTCCGACGGCGGGATCTATTCCGAGACCAATATCGATGCGGCCCGGCTCGACCGGTTGCGCGACCCCCCCGAGGTGCGGGCGCATGTCGACACCGCGCTGCGCGGAACCGGGATCAGTTCGTCCGTGGTGGTCGCGCGGATGGAGACGGCGCGCAGAACGCGGCGCTCGAGCGGCAATGGATCGCTGACGATCTGGCGCGGGTGGCCGAGAGGGACGGTCTCAACCTCGAGCGCCGCGCGGATCTGGAGACGGCGCGCGAGACCCTCAACCGGGCCCATGTCCAGCTCGGCGTCGCGCTGGAGCGGGCAGGGGGGGTCTTGCGTGAGGACGGTGTCGTGGAAGATCGCACCGTGACGGAGAGGGTCCATTATCATCGGGACGCCACTGAGGACATGGAGCGCGCCATCCGCCAGGACATGCGTTCGGAAGGTCTGACCGAAGACCAGATCGAGGCGCGGGAGTCGGAGATCGTCTCCCGCGCGGAGCGGCGTATCGAAGAAGAGCAACGCAGGTACCTCGATGCGCATCCGGAACTCCTCGCGCGCCCCCCCGGTGACGTGATCGACCGGTCCGTACTACCGGGAGCACATCACCGACGAGGATCGGGCCCGCGAGATCACCCGCGAAGTCGACCGGATCATGGAGGTCGCGACGCGCGGACCCCCCCCGTTGCGGAGGCCGTCACGGACGCGTTCCGCGCGCGCTATCCCGACATGCCGTCGCATCTTGCCCGCGGGCTTGGCGCGACCTATGCGGCCGTCACCGAACTGCGTGACACCGAGGCCATCGACCAGGTTCGCCGCGAAAACGAATTGCAGGAGGTGGCGCTCGACCTGCGCGACGGGCGGCTTTCGGACGTGCGCGAGGGGGGGGACGCTGTCGAGGGCGCGCCGATTGCCGATCCGGACATCCGGCGGGTCGTCGACCATGAACGGGCCGGCAATCTGCATGGGCCGTTCCAGGATGACGGTCAGCGACTGGCCTATCGCGCCGCGGTCGAGCGCGAGCTGGACGCGGCGCAGATCGACCGGCTGCGGGACGGTGATGTCGACGTGCTGAAGACCCAGATCGAAGACCGTCTCGACCGGCTCTACGCCGCCAAGACCTACCTGCAGACGGATCCGGCCACCGCCAACAGCGAGGCGACCCGCGCCGTGGTCGAGGAGATCGCCGACCGCGAGTTCGAAATCCACCGCGCCGATCTTGTCGATGGTGAGACCGAGCGCGGGGGGGAGACCCACTGATGGGAGGGATGGGGGGGAAAGGCCGCCTCGCCCTCGGCGTGGTGCTGGTCACACTCGTCGCCATCGCGATCGGCTACGTCATCGCCTCGGCTGTCGTGACGTTCCGGGACCTGGGTTTCCAGGCCGAGATCGATTTCTTCTACATCGCGCAGAACTACCGGGCGATCGGTGCCGCCCGCCCCCCCGATGATTTTCGCCTGATCAACCTGATCATGGGCGGGGGGGCCGGGCTGGCGGGCCTCATGATGAGCCTGGCGATGTCGGGCTCGGCCCTCACCCGCTTCGGCTACACCCATTGGCAGACCCGCCGCGAGATGAAGCGGAACGGCTTCTTCGGCGCGCCCGGCACAGGTTTCGTGATCGGCAAGTTGGGCAAGCCCGGTTCCCGCGCGCCCTTTCTCTGCTCCCGGACCTTCCCACACGCGCTCATCGTGGCACCGACCGGGCGCGGCAAGACCACCGGCTTCGTCATCCCGAACCTGCTGACCTGGCAGGGATCGGCGGTCGTGCTGGACGTGAAGGGCGAATGCTTCGAGGCCTCGGCCCGCCACCGGGCGGCACAGGCGACGAGGTGTTCCGGTTCGCGCCCACGGATTGGGAGGACCGGCGCACCCATCGCTACAATCCGCTCCTGCGCATCTACGAGTTCAAAGACCCGGCCCGCCAGCAGATGGAGCTGCAGCTCCTGGCCACGCTCTTCCTTCAGAACGACAACGACCGCGTGCAGGGCCTCCTGAAGGGCGGGATCGATCTCTTCGTCGCGGCCGGGCTACTCGCGTTCCAACGCCGCAGGCCGACGCTCGGGGGGGAGATCTACCGCATCGCCGCCTCGGGCGGGCAGAAGCAGAAGGAGTATCTCGCGCGCGCCCATGAGGTCCAGAACGCCGCGGCGCGGCTGATATTCACGCGGCTGGCCTCGACCAACAACGACACGCTGACCTCCTATGTCTCGCTCCTGATGACCTCGGGCCTCGATCAGTGGCAGAACCCGGCGATCGACGATGCGACGGCGGTATCGGATTTTGACTTCCGGACGATCCGCAAGACACCCTTCAGCGTCTATCTCGTCGTGCAGCCCCCCCTCATGGTGAAACCGCTGGCGCCGTTGATCCGACTGTTCTTCTCTGATCTTCTCTCCGCCCTGCAGGACAAGGAACCGGGCGCCGACGAGCCCTGGCCGGTCATGATCATGCTCGACGAGTTCAACCGGCTCGGAAAGATGCCGATCGTGGCCGAGAGCATCGAAGTGCTGCGCGCCTATCGCGGGCATCTCGCGGTGGTCACCCAGACCATCCCGGCCATCGACGAGATCTACGGCGAGAACACGCGGCGGGCGCTGCAGGGCAATGCAGGCATCAAGCTCTACCTCACGCCCTCGGACGAAAAGACCGTCGAGGAGTTGAGCAAGGCCGTGGGCAAGACCACCAAGACCGTGGTCACCCGTTCCCGCGCGGTCGGGAAGAACCCGTTCGAGGGTCGCAGCCAGTCTGAGCGGACGGAAGAAGTCGCGCTCCTGCCGGAAGACGAGGCGCGACGTCTGCCGCTTGATGAGATCGTGGTGGTCGTGGACGCGCAGATGCCGGTCCGGGCGAAGCGGGTCGTTTACTACGAGGATCCGTTCTTCAAGGGTATCCACTCGGCGCAGGAGGGGGGGGATCTGCCGTTTCCGAAGGGGGGCCGGTCCCTCCGATGGGGGGGGAATTGCCCCCCCTGAGTGTCCGGGCGATGCCTTCAGCTCCGCGTGGGTCTGGTCTCACGGAACGCGATTTCGAGGCCAGGATGGGACTTACGAAAACCGAAGGAAATGCACCCATTGAGCCCGGCCCGGCTCAAGCGCTTCGGTGCGGTCGTGCCGCAGTCCTCGCGGACGATCAGCGGCAGTTCGAGATGGAGTTCGGGCGGCAGGCAGATCTCGAGGTGGAGGCTGCGACAGAAGACGACGTAGTCCGGGTGCAGGACGCCGTGAGTGATCTGGAGCGGCTGGAGGCGGAGATGTCCGGTTCGGAAGCAAAAGTCAGCGAGGCGGGCGAGAAATTCGGGCTTGGCTAAGCCGCCATGCGGGCGACACGAAAGCATGCCGCGATGGCGCCTTGTGCCCGCGCCCCCCCGGAATCGACCATTGTCACGGGTGAAGAAAACCAGGATCGTCGCGCTCTGGTCGAGGGGGGGCTCGCTCAATCGTCGCAGGGTCGATCTCACGCATCGTCAACTGGGCGTTCACCCTGCGGGCCGCGGGGGGGCCCGCACGAAACCACTTCGCGGCGGAAGCAGGTTAAAGCGCGGACGACGCTGCCCCCCCTTCGCCGGCTTTGAGGCCTCCATCAGAACCTCGATCATTTCATCGATGCGGTAGAGGCCACCGGCAACGGGGGGGAGGGGGGGCATCTTGCGCTGCTGGAGCGCCTGTCGCTTCACCTCGAGCTTCTCGGCGACATCCGCGAGAGACACCAGGTCGGGACGGACCTCGCGCAGGACAGTGCCCTGCGGCAACGCTTGATCAGCGCCCGCGCCGCTTCAAGGATCGCGCTCTCGGCCTCATCCCCCCCTTCAAGTTCCAGTTCTACACCTAGGAGACCGGCGTGACCGGTGCCCACGAGCGCATCTTCAAAACCCGCCTCGAAGACCGCGTCAGAGAGCGCAAACGCATCGTGCTCTCCGTCGGGGGGGAGCGCAAAGACCAGTTCGAATTCGAATTCTTCAGCCATCGGCATTACCTTCGTCGTTCTTCTGAAGCTTCACGCAGGCCAGAGCCTTCTGTCGGATCCTTTTCGCGAACTGCTGTGGATTCTTCGGGGGGGTCGACCAGACAGACATCTGACAAAACTCGCCACAGCGGCAATCCTTATCGTTGGCCGGGCATCGGAGGATCCCCCCCCACGCGTGCCCCCCCTTGCCTCAATAAGGTCCCATCCCAGCTCTTCGAGCTCCTGGATGACGGCCTCGATTTCCTTTGATGTGTGCTTCTTCCTTGGCACCTTAGATACTCCACTCTCTTAAATTGTCAAGTGACAAGTTAAAAATTCAACGAGAACATCGCGGCAATTTACTGCCCGCTACCGGCAATTTCCCAAAGGAAGCTTGCCGTCGAATGCTTTGATGTAAGAAGGGGGGATACAGGATAGACGTCCCAGACAGCAACACCGGCGCCGATGCCGTTCCACTTCACCCGGACATGGCATGATGGTGCAAGGTAAATCCGTTCAGGCAGTTTGCCGCGAGCTCTGCTGAAGGCAAAGGTATAGGCTCGCAAAGAACATGTTCCCGCTGGTGAAGCCTTTGACGGTCAATGCTACCTTCGGCCCAGCCTGCTTAGGCGGGCCAACTGTGCCAGCATTCGCGCGCCTGAGCTGCCCGAACCAGTGTCAGGGTTCGTCGGAACGGTTTGGCTAACACCCGGCCTCTGCGGCATTGTCTGCACCCCCCCGAAGAACTGCCGCGCACGCAGCGCAGCATATTCAGCGCCAGTCGCTCCTCCAATGAGATACCGATTATAAGCCTGCTGACTGCCGCCAAGCGCCCGACCGAACCCGTATGTACCGCCAAGGCCTGCTGATAGTGCTGGCATCATGATGTTCCCCCCCGAGATCGCGCGGACAATGAACGGCGTCGCGATGATGAACCCCCCCTTGGCCATGAGCACCATCATGAAAAATGGGATGAGGGCCCCCCCGATGTTGGACGCGCCCTCAGGGTCGCCGAGCTCGCCGATCAATGCCGAACTGACGCCGGTGATTGTCGCGAAAACGCCTGCAACGACGATCGGATAGAGCGCGAAGGAGATCAGCGCCGAGAGCCAGCGCGCGAAATAGTCCTTGGTCACCTCGAAGAGGGTGAGGAAGATCATCACCGGCGCGATGCCTATCAGGAGTGCGATCATCAGCCGGGATGCCACGAGAATGAATGCGGCGAGCCGCCCAGGATCGAGAGCAGGAGTACGCCAAGAACGTCAAGCAACGCCCCCCCGGCCATCCAGTTCAGTTCAGAACCGGCCGCATTCAGGTATTCACCCAGTTCGGCGATCAGCCGGTCGAATTCCTCGGCGAAGGTCCCCCCCGACGGTCCGGGCGTGCCGCCGCCGACCGAGGCGACAAGCGATCCGGCGATGCTGTCGATGCCGTTTAGGACAGCGGAGGAGAAGGCGTTAAACTGCACCCAATTTGTCGCGAAGACCCCCCTATGAGGCCGACTTTCACCGCGAGCCAGAACGCAGTGCGTCCATCCATGGAGCGGTACTGGTAGATCATGTTGACGCAGACCAGAATGACCACAAGCGTCGTTCCGAGAACCAGCATCGTGCCGACTGTCGCCGCCACCGCGCCGAACTGCGTCTCTGCGGCAGAATCCAGGTAGCCCTGGGAGGTCTCGACGAAGTAGGTGACGACGCTCATAATCTGCTACCAGTTGCCCTCGGCTTCGCAGATTGCCATCGCGTCAGGTCTCAACGCGTTGGCGCGCCGGTTGTAAGTGTCCGAGGCCTCCAGCATTTCCCATCGTTCGGCTGTGTTGAAACGCTCCCGAAACTCCGTTTCCGCCGCTTCCCAGGACGGGAAGCGTGTGTCGCAGGTGCAGGATCCGGTTTCGACGATACGTTCAAGGTTCTGAGCACGGTAAATGTCTTGCACCAGGACACGTCTGTAAGCCTCTCGCACGGTGATGTTCTGCATCCACTCAGGCTCAGCGGGCCGATCGATGCAGACATCCGACGTGCTGTCGAGAGAGGGGGGGACGAAGTCGCGTTCGGCGGCAGCCGGAAACCCCCCCACAACGGTGATCGAGATGCAAAGCAAGGCGTTTCTCATTTCGCGCCAGCTCCTTCGGCAATCTCGCGCTTCAGAAACGCGGTGTGGCCAAGATGCGCGAACTCTGACGAGCTGACCGATACGACTTCCCAGCCTTCTTTCCCACGTGCGTTCAGATCGTCCTGCATCGCGATCAGGCTGGTTTTCTTGTCCATCGGATAGGTGATGATCTGGTATTCAAACCGCTTCATGGGTCATGCCTCCGCTGAGATCGGTTCCGGGGGGAGATAGAATTCGGTGATGCCGCGTTGGCCGTCCTCGCGGCCCGCCTGGATGATCACGTCGATCGAGCTTTCGATGTATTGGACCATGTCCTGGTAGGTCATCGGGATCTCGGTCTTGAGCGCGGCGATGGCGAGACGCTGGACGGCGAGCTGCGGGGGGGTTTCGGCATGGAGGGTTGTCATCGAACCGCCATGGCCGGTATTGATCGCCTCGAGGAAGGTCATGGCCTCCTTGCCGCGCACCTCTCCGAGGATGATCCGGTCGGGCCTCATGCGCAGCGTCGCGGTTAGAAGCACGTCGGCGGATTGGAACTCCGCATCGCGGTTGGCGATCAGGGTCACCGCGTTCGGCTGAGCGGGGGGGAGAAGCTCTGCGGCTTCCTCGATGGTGACGATCCGTTCCTCATCGGGAACGTAGGAGAGGATTTTTCGAGCCGCGACTGTCTTACCGGTCGAGGTGCCGCCGGAGACGATCATGTTGAGCTTGTTCTCGACGCAGAAGCGGATGGCCGCGTAGATGTCACCGGCGGCAACGACCTCGCGCAGCGCGCGGTTTTTCTCCTGGCGCAGTTCCTCGAGCTTGCGCTCTTCGCCATAGAGGAAACGAAGCTCGATATGGTCCAGCGGTAGGCTCGAGAAGAACCGGAGCGAGATCGACATGCCCGAGAGCACCGCGGGCGGGGGGGTTACGACTTGGGCACGGATGGGGGGGCGGCCCCCCCGATAGGTGATCGAGACCGAGACGATGGGCTTGTCCTTGCTCATAGTCGTGTTGGCTGAGGAGGCGATCTGGTTGCCGAGATCGCGCACCTCCGTGACCGTCAGACGCTGATCCAGTGCCCGCATGAAGTGATCCCCCCCCTGGAACTCACCCCCCCAGCAAGAGCCATCCGTTGATGCATATCTCGATCACGTCATCGCGGGCGGCGTCCTTCAGCTTATCGAGCGAGGTCTGGAGGTAGGAGAGCGTCATCTCAGAAAATCTCCAGATCCCGGTCGACCATGACGGTGACGCGTGCGCCCTGGTCGACGTAGATGACGGGACCGATGGAGAGATATTCACCGATCACACTGTCGGTGGCGTTGGCCAGGTCGTCGCCCACATCTTCAAGTACGTCCGCGGTGGTCTCATCCTCGACCTGGGCGGCGGCCACACTCGGGGGGGCGGCGGAGATAATCGAAATCAGTGCGGCAGAGCCGAAACGCTCGTCGAAGCGCGTGTCCACGAAACCGGTGACGCCCGAGCGCCCGAGTTCGTCGCCGCCGAAGGAACTGATCTGAACGGTCTGGTTGTTGGGCAGGATGATCCGGTCCCAGGCGATGGTGACCCGGCGCTGCGCGATCTCGATGCCGGAACGAAAGCGTCCGATGAGGCGCGAGCGCGCGGGATCAGGAGCCGTGAGCCGTCATAGCTGAAGACGTCTTCTGAGATGATGGCACGGGTCTGCCCAGGGAGCGAGCTGTCGAGTGCGGTCTCCATCACGGCCTGGATCATCGTGCCCTGGATGACGGTGTTCGAGGGATTTGCGATGACTTCGGCTTGTGTGATGGCGCTCGGCAACGCGCCGTTCAGCACGAAGTCTGTCACCTCGCCGAAGGTGCGCTCGGTAAGTTCTGTCTCGCCCGCATTGGCGCCGCCCGTTCCGCCGAAGGCGATGACGGGGGGGGAGGAAATCCGCCGTTCCTGGAAGGCACGCTCCTCCTCGGCCCGGCGTTGCAGTTCGGCCAGCCGTCGCGCCTCTTCCTCGCGCCGCAGCCTCTCTTCTTCGCGGGCGCGCAACTCTTCGTCGGTGGGTCCGAGCGGGGGGGCGGGCGTCGGCTTGTTGGCTCCAACCGCGCGAGGTCCAGGTCCATACGCAGCTGTTGCAGCTCTCGATCTCGTGCGGCGAGTTCGGCCTGGAATTGTTCCTGAGCATTCTCGGAGGCGTCCTGTAGGTCGGCGATCCGTGCGGTCAGCGCATCGATCGCCTCGGCGGCCGCGCTGTCCGCCCCCCCGGCGTCGGAGTCCGGCGCATCGCGCAGTTCTTCGATCTGGGCCTGGAGCGCGGCGATCTGCGCCAGAAGTTCGGCGTTGGGTTCTGGTTCGACGAGAACGATCTCGGGTTCCGGGGGGGCGGGTGGTGGCACGAAGAGTTCGATCTCTCCGAACCCGTCACCCTCGGTTTGGAACTCGTCCGGGGGGGTGGCCGTCGGCAGGGCGACCTCTTCCCCCCCAGGGCCCGAGAATAGCAAGAGGACCAAGCCGCCCGCAAGGATGAGCTGCGAGGAGGAGGGCGAGGAGCGGCGAGCGGCGTTTCGGAGCGGGTCCGAGGCGCGGGTTGCCCCCCCGTTCAAGCGCAGCGAGGCGCTGTTCGAGATCCGGGTTGTTGTCACTCATGAGGCGGCCTCCGCGGGCGGCGTCGCCTCGATACAGACCACGTCCTCGCCCAGACGCAGCACCCATTGGCGCCCCCCCACGCCCGAGACACGGATCACACCGTCTTCGACCGGGCCTGTGTTCACCGTGCGCTCGCGCCCGTTCGTGTACCGGAAGATCGCCGGGACGGGTGCGTTCCGCGGGAAGGCGAAATAGGTGAAGGTGCCGTCGTCCCAGACCCGGGTCGGCGTGAACTCCGTCCGTGCGCTGGCCGCGTAATTGGTGTTCGGTGCGGCGCGCGCGATGGCGTTGGAAGGGCGGCGATTGTCCTCGGGGGGGTAGCGAAACTGCACGACATAGAAGGTCGGGCTCGAGACCTCGTTCACATTAAAATAATAGCTCCGTCTGTTGGTGTAGACGGTCACGTTGGTATGGACGCCGCGGGCAACGGGTTTAATAGCAAAGGCCCGCCCGCCGGGCACACCGTCGATCTCGAAGCCTTCCGTGTCGCCGGCGATGATTGAGCGGATGCTCTCGCCTGTCCCGAACTCGATGGTCGTGACATGGGTCAGGGAAACGTTCAGCCTGTAGACCTGGCCTTCCTGGTAGGATGCGACCCGGACGCGGTGGTCGTTGGGTCCCCCCCCGCGCGGGATCGCCTCGGCTGACGCGTAGGACGCAAACAGTGAGACCATCAAAAAGGTCGCGAGGAACGCCTTGGCGTGTCCGGCGTGTTTCGCATTGCAAAAAGCCTGGCGCCTCTCGCGCTTTTGGGACGCTGGCAAGGCGTTCCCTGATTTCTTGTTCCGGAAGCGCACTTACTGGTTCTCCAATCTGTCCGAGCGGATCGCGTATTCGACGACCGTGAAGCCAAACGGGTTGGTCCAGACCTGGTCGATGGAGCGGCTCTCTTCGGGGGGGCGGAACTCGAAGAGGAGCGTCGCGGTGAAGAGGCCCGCTTGGACCCCCCCCTGGATCGAGGTCAGGCGCTTGCGAAGCCGCACCGTGGCCCGGTTGTTGCCGATCAGGTTGATGCTGAGAATCTCGACATCGAGCCGTGCATTTGGCCCGTAGACTGACGGCGGATACTCTGCATTGGCCGAGTTCCAGATCTGGCGCAGTGAGGCCCCCCCTGCTGCACGGTCCGAACGGCGCAACACGCTGCGGATGCGCACGTCATTGTCGAGCTGGTTGTAGACCTCGCGGTCCGTCACGTAGCGGAAGACCTCCGCCTCGATAATGGCGCGGTTCTCGGTGACGGTGGTGGCCCCCCCGACGGTGGCTTCGGGGGGGAGGGCGAAGCCGGTGGCGGGATCGTAAGGCACAACAACTGGGGGGGGCGGATCGACATCGAGGATGGCCACGGCGGCCGCGCTGAGGCAGCCCAGGATGCCAAAGCCGAGGCCGATGAGTCCCAGGCGCTGCCAGAGCCGTTCCCGTCTCAGTGCGCCGTAGACCAGTTCCTCCTCGATGATGGCGGTTTCTTCGTCCAACAATCAGTCCTCAATCCGCGCTCAGTTCCGGAAGCGTGAACTCCATGAAGCGTTGTTCTTCGGCGATGGTGGCGGCATCGATCACGCCGCCGGTGCCATCTCCTACGGTCTGGATCGCTTCGAGCTGCCACATGGCGACGAGCGCGATGGCGAGCTCTGCCGTCACCCGCGTGTTGAGATCGACGCTCTCCTTGAGCTCATCCATGTCGTCGATGAGCCCGACGAGCCGGTCGACACGTTCGAGCGACTGCCCGGCATCCTCATAGCTGTTCTGGGCCGCGGCCGAGACCAGCGCGCCGGTCGTGGCCTGTGTCGCCACGCGCACGGCCCCCCCGGGATTGCCGCTGCGGGCCATTTCCGAGAGCGTGTCCTCGTCGAAGCCGAGATCGGCCAGCACCCGGTCCATCTGGGTTTCGATCTCGACGGCGCCGGATCCGGTGAGCCCGGAAAAATCCCCCCCCGTCTTGATGGCTTGAATCGTGGCGATGATGTCGCCGAACTCCTGGTCCAGGAGACCGTTTAGTTCGTCTTCCATCTGTGTCCGGATGATCTCGGGCAACTCTGCGAGACGCGTTAACGCCTCATACGTTCGTTGTAGCTCGGCGAGCTGCTCCGTGAGCGTGGCAAGCTGTTCGCGGAGCTGCACGAGTTGCTCGTTTTGCAGGATCTCGTCCTCGATCATCTGCCGGAGCTGCTGGATGTTTTGGGCGATGTTCTGGGTGTCCACGACCGGCACGCCCTGGGCCAGGGCGGGGGGGGCACTGGTCACGAAAGGCGAGCAAAGCGCCAAGACGCTGGCCAGGGTCAACGCGCGAAATGGTGCTGAAATGAACATTCTGCGGGCCATCAATCCAGATCCTCCAATGTGAACTCCATGAATTCGTTCTCGACCATGCGGGCCGCGGCCTGGGCCAATTGGGCCGCACTGAGCGGTTGGGTCCGTGCGGCTTTCAGGCGAATGCGCGCGGCCATCAGCCGGACCAGTTCGGCGCGGGCATAGGTGTTGAGCGCCATGCTCTCCTGGATGTCCTGGGTCGCGCCGATCATGGTGACGATGTCCTGGACGCGCAGGGCGGCCTGCCGGATGGCGGCGGGGGGGGAATTGCTGCCGTAGAAGGCGGCGCCGAACCCGCTGAACGAGAGATTGGCGTTGGTGAGAAGCGCGGGGGGGTCGATCGTGCCGAGCGCTTCGATGCCGCCGATCCGCGCGAGGTAGAGATTGTAGCGTTCGGGGGGGATGACCCTGATGTAGTGCTGGGTCTCCTTGAAGGGCGGTACACCGCCATATTCGAACACACGGCCAGGCCCGGCGTTATAGGCCGCGAGCGCGTTGACGACGTTGCCGTCGAAGGTGGTGAGCTGGGCCGCGAGGTAGCGCGCGCCGCCCTCGACCTGCAGGTAGGGGGGGCTGTCATAATATTCCGGGTTGATCCCGAGATCGCTTGCGGTGCCCGGCATGATTTGGGTGAGGCCGAAAGCGCCCACGGGCGAGCGTGCGCCGATGGAGAAGCGGCTCTCCTGCCAGATGAGCGCCTGCAGGAGGGCGCGCCATTGCACGACGGAAAGACCGGCCCGCCCGACCCCCCCGGGCCGCCCGTGGGTCTCCTGGGCGACCCGGATGATCAGCTGCTCGATGTTTTCTGCCGCATCCCCCCCGAACATACCCGCGCCGCCGGGGGGGTTGGGATCGACATCGCCGGAGCCGTAGACCGCCGCTGCGGATCGGTCCGGATCGCCGCCGCCGCCCTCGAAGTCTGCGACCATACCCGGCAGCCCCCCCTGGCCGCCGAAGCTCGTCTGCGCGTCGAGGATGGCGCGCAGCGTGGCGAGCTGTTCCCGTTCGATCTCGGTCAGCAACTCTTCGACGGTGAGTTTCTCACGCTGGACGGCGAGGTCAGCGTCCCGGTCGCCCGTCTCGACGATATCGCGGGCCGTCAGCCCGGAATCGTTGGTGGGAACGCCCTGGCCGAGCGCGGCTGCCGGCAGGAGAGCCGCAAGGAGGATATGTGCGACCCTAGGCCTCAACGCTGTCGTCCGGGTTTCCGATGGGTGTGAAAATGCAATCCGGCTCGGCGCGGTCGAGCGAGGCGCGGAAAGCGAAACAGTTGGCCTTGGGTTCGCGATATTCGGCGCAGGAAGAGAGAACGCCGAGCGCGGCGAGGAGGATAAGGGGGGGTCGGATCATGAGAGCCTCCAGAAATCAGGACGGTCGCGGTAGTCGGGGGGGCCGACGAGGGCCTCGCCCTTTTCCATGCCGCCGAGGATGGTGAGGAGGGGGGGGCCGAGGGCGGAGAGGTCGGCATCGACCACCACCGAGCCACCGTCGTCACGGATGAGCGCGAGGCGGCTGTCGCTGCCGGTGTTCAGGAGCACGTCGAGTTCCTTCTCGAAGAGGTTCAGCATCGCGTAATCCGAGGCGTGCGCCCGGATGTTGGGGGGGAGCAGGATCTGGGTTGGCACCGCCTCGACGATGGTCTTGCCGGTCCGCGTGCGTTCGAGCTGGCTCGCATATTGCGTCATCATCACCGCGACCGTGTTCTGTTTCCGGGCGGTCACCAGCCAGTTCGAGAGCCGTTCGGCAAAGTATGGGTTGTCGAGCGCCTTCCATGCCTCGTCGATCACGATGATGGTGGGACGCCGGTCCTCGATCTCTCGCTCAATCCGGCGGAAAAGATAGGAGAGCACCGCCATGCGCTCCTTCTCGCTTTCGCTGTCGAGAATGCCGGTCAGGTCGAACCCCCCCACGACGTCGCCATCAAGCGAGAAAGTGTCCTCCAGGCTTTGGCCGAAAATCCAGCCGTATCGCCCATCCTCGGTCCATTCGAGAAGCCGCTGGTGAAGATCGCCATTGTCGTCGGTCGAGACAAAGAGCGAGGCGAAGTCCTTCCAGTTCCGCAAGGCCGGGTTGGTGGCTGTGGAGTTCTGGCGGACCACCTCCTTGATGCGGTTCGTTTGCGCCGGGGGGGTCAGGGGGGGCTTGTCGGAGCGGTAGAGCAAGGAGGCGAGCCAATCCGAAAGCCAGGCCGTGCCGCGCTCATCGATCTCGGTCCAGAGCGGGTTGAGGCCGGTCGCCTGTCCCGCCTTGATCGAGGCGTAGCGCCCGCCATTGGCGCGGACGGCCATTTCCATCCCGAGCCGGTAGTCGAAAACGAAGATGCGCGCGCCGACCCGCCGGGCTTGCGTCATGAGGAAGGCCGAGAGGACGGACTTGCCGGAACCGGGGGGGCGGCCTAGAATGAGGGTGTGGCCGCTGGTGGGCTCCGTCTCGGGGGGGCTGCCCTGCTCGTGGTAGGAGAACCGGTAGGCGCTCTGCTCCGGGGGGGTCGGGAAGAGTGTAATCTCCTGGCCCCCCCAGGGAAGCTGGTGTTTTTCCTTGCCGAGTTGCGTCCGGTGAAGTGCTGCGAAGTCCGCAAAGTTGCGGTTGGTGACGGCACTGGCGCGGACCCGTTTTGGCTGGTTGCCCGGATGCTGGCTGAAGTAGTGAGATTTCGCGGCCATCCGCTCGCCGATCATCTTCACGCCCTCGGCGGCCGCGGCGTTCACGATCTCGGCTCCGAGGGACTGCAACTCGTCAAGACTGTCACTGAAGACCGTCACGACCATGTGGTGCTCACCGAAGCTTTGGCGTTTGGCCTCAAGATCGTCGTGCGCGATGTCGAGCGCCTCGAGGAGCGAAAGAGCGGCATCCTGAGAGGCCTGCATTTGACGCTTCTGGCGTTTGATCCGGCCCGCCATCAGGTTTGAATTGATCGGCGTGAAGGAATGCGTGACGATCATGTCGACCGGCAGGTTCAGCATGTCGAACATCGTGCAGGTCGTTCCTTCGGCATATTCGCCGATGGTGAAGCTCTTGCCGAAGCGATGGCCGACAACGCCATTGGAAAGCTCGAAGTGATCTTCGAGAAACGTCACGCGAGTGTTGGCAATGTTGTAAGCCAGAAACCCGTAGCGGTTGGCGGGGGGGTAAAGCGGCAACTCGCGGCCCGTGTTGAGCGCGCCGAGGAATCCAACCAACTCGCCAGAAGCTGCTGAAAGGATGCGGGGGGGCTTGAGTTCCGCCAGGCCGGAGGTGAAGACCCCCCCGACCGCCTCGTTGAGGCGCCTGATCCGTTTCGCGGTCTCCGCCTTAAAGCGTTCCGGTGCGGAACGGTTCACGAAACCAAGAAAACTACTGGGCGTCGGGCGGTGGATGATTGTGAGTGTGAGGGTCTTGTCCCGGAGACCTGCCGAGGCCAGCTTTGCGCGCCAGGCATCATCCACGGCGTGAGCGAAGCCGTCCCCCCCCTTGACCGGGAGCAGGTCCGGCGTGATCGACTTCGAGACCTTGTGCACGTAGTAGCTGAACTCGGGGGGGCCCAGCTGCGCGATGATCCGGGCAAAGAGCGCCGTCACCTTGTCGAGATAGGCGTCGTCCGTGGTGTAGCTGTTCACCCCCCCGCTCAGGCGGATGCATTGGAAGAGTTCGTTGACCCGGGTGCGGACTGTCTGATCATCGACGAGGCTGACATAGGGCAGCATGTGCGCGAGGCGTTTCTCGCGGGCATACCAGGCCGGCATGAGGGTGCGTTCATCGACGGTCTCGTCCAGGCTTCACTATGGCGCATAGCTATCGCCCCCCCCGTGGATGGACCGGTTCCGCGTCGGCGGCGTCTCCTGCATCGCCGTCATCATCACGTCGATGAAACGCGGATCCCAGTCAGCCGCTTTCCAGAGAACCGGATAGAGCACCGCCGTGATGCCCAGGACAACCAGGTGCTGCACCCAGACGAAGAGCAGCACAGAGCCGAAGAGCCAGACCATGGCATACATGATCGGCAGGCCGAGGAGCTTGGGCGGGCGTACGAGGCCCAGAAAGAGCGGCGATCGTTCGGCCACGTTCGCCTCCTCTCACGACCCGAAGACGGCGGCAACGATGGTCGGCGCGGCCGCAACACCCGCGATGCCCACCAGCACCCAGAGGGCTTGGCGCAGATCGATGATGTTGAAGAACCAGCTGAGGAACACGCCGAGGACCGCGAGGGTGGCGATGACGACTCCAAGCGGTCCGGTCAGCGCGTCCACGATGCCCTGAAGCAAGCTCTGAATCGGTGAGAGGTCGATGCTCTGGGCCAGGGCCGGTTCTGCCGCAACGATGAGGAGAGCGGCAAGGGTGATCAGGGATTTCGTCAATGGCTTCATGGGGGGGACGCTCCTTCCAGCCGGTTGAAGACGGCCAGCACCCGCTGGACGTGGTTTTGGGTTTCTCGAAACGGTGGAATGCCGGAATGCTCGCGCACGGCGTCGGGTCCGGCATTGTAGGCGGCGAGCGCGAGTCGCGCGTCGCCAAACTCGGCCAACATCAGGGCGAGGTAACGCGCGGAGCCGTCGAGGTTCTGTTTCCAATCATGGGGGGGGTCGACGGCAAGAGCGCGGGCTGTATCGGGCATCAACTGCCCGAGCCCGACCGCCCCCCCGACATGGGAGACGGCGTGCGGATTGTACGCACTCTCGATCTCGATATTGGCGCGATAGAGGTGGAGCCAGTCCGTGACGGTGATATCGGCTGCACGGAGCCCAGGGTGGCTCGCATAGCGCAGTCCGGTCTCCTCGATCGCGGCGAGGATATCCGGGCGTGGTGTGAGCGCGCGAGGGATCATCGCCGCGACGCGCACCCCCCCTTCACGTCGCTCAGTGCGGCGCTCCTCGCCCAAGATGCGCAAACCGTCCGAAGCCGAGCCAACGCCAACCCCCCCGTCATTGTAGTTGCGCGCGAACCGCTCCTGGGCGCGCGACGGCGAAAGAGAACCGTCCCCCCCCGCCATCACCAGGACCATGTCTGCCGATGCCGGGAGGCCCAGGTAGGAAAGGAAAAGGGCGCTAAGCCGGCTGGCAGCCATCTCTTCGCTGGAGAGTTTGTGAACCGTCCGCTTGCCCTCTTCCAGAGGCACGTCGGCGTGCGAGAAACCGATCCCTTGCAGGAAGGAGATGACCCCCCCGGTGACGGTCTTGATCTCGCGGATCTTGATGTCGTTGCGCGAGGTTCGGGTCCGGGCCGTGACCAGAAGTTTCTCGATCCCATCGTCGCTGACAGCGCGCATGATCCAGACCCCCCCATGCCAGTTGGGGGGGCCTTTCTTGAAGGCGTCTTCCTTGCAGACAACTTCGACGCGATAGCCGCTGGCGACCAGATCGCGGAATCTGGGTTCGGTGACCACATTCGGGGGGGCTTCTTTTTCTAGGTCCATCACCCGGATCACGTTCTCCAATAGGGCGAATGACCAGGCTTCAGGTGTTGAAGTCCAGGCATACGATGATATAGTATTGGCGCACAAGATAAACTTTTGATGCGACAAGCGGATTGTTGCTCAATTGACGAATAGACGGTTCCCATGCATTTGATCAAGAAAATAAGGGGGGGCTTGGACGCCTTCAGGTTGTGCGTGTCGATCATGGCACAAGCTATACTTCTGGTCGCGTGCCTGGCAGGCGAAGTCTCCGCCGCGTCCTGTTTGCCGCCGCCCAGGCCGTTCGTGCCAAGCGATTCTCAAGCCGCGCGGGACTATGTCGATCTCATCCGCAGCGACTTTGAGATCTACATGCGGGACATCCAGAGCTACTTTCGGTGCCTTGAGGTTGAGCGCGCGCGGGCGTTCGAAGAGGCGCGCGAGGTGAGCCAGGACTACGGACGCTTCCTGGAATTGATGGACGAGTGAATTGGCCGCGACCTTTTCGAAGGGCCGCCGTCTTGTGAAATCTGGCCGTATCGGCGGCGTGCAGTTCGGAGTCTCTATCATCATGTAAACGCCACTATCCACTTTTTAGATAATCTATAAAGTAGATTAGCCCTGTCACAAGAGGTTTGTGACACGTGGCGAAAACGATCAGGAGTTCGGGACATGAGGCACTTCGCGACGCTTTGATTGCGGCGCGGAAGGCGGCTGGCTTAACGCAGGCCGAGCTCGCTTTACGTCTCAGATGCCACCAGTCCTTCGTCGCTCGTCTGGAGAGCGGAGAGCGTAGGGTCGACGTAGTTGAGTTGATCGTACTCGCGCGTGCTCTGCAGATCGATGCGGTTACGCTACTGGCAGCGGCCGAGGCGGCGACGGAACTCGATCACCGGATTTAAGACGAGGCGAAGGCTGTCGCCTCGGATGGTATGACGAAATCAAGCCTCGGTGGGACCGAAGGGCAATGATAACAGCGGATTGTTATGGGACGCTGCGATCCACGGTCTCTAATGCAGGTTTGGTGCAGAGGACAACGTCTTAGTAGTTCACCTGCTCGAACCCGTAATTGCCCTCATAGTCTCGCCAGTCGACGAACACCGAGCGGTGATAGATGGAGGGGGGCAATGATCGCCCCCCCAACGTTCCAAGCCGACATGCGCCTCGGGCAACGCGGCGACGGACGAACGAGACCAGTAAAAATCGCCCTGGATTCCATAGGAACCGAGAAGGACTGTTTCGAAACGGCTGCAATCGCTGTCGCGGGATTCGTGTTGGCGCGCATACCGAACATCGAAGACACGGATCGAGCGGATGAAGTTGAACTCCGGTCCACTGATGTCGATGTCGGCTCGGTCCTGGATCAGATGTAACGCAAACCCGTCAGGGTGAGGTAGTGGCTCGACGCCTTTCGACCGCACGACGGCAGGCAAGAGGGCGCCAGCTTTTTCGGGGGGGTCAGATTCCGCGAGGTTCTGGGGGGGCAGGGTAGAAGCGTTGGAGAAGAGGATGTCAATGACACGCCGAGTGCGACCGGGGGGGTCGTCTACAGGTTCGAAGGAGGCCCCCCCCATGGGGGGGCAACGCCAGATCTGGAGGGGGGGAGGCTCGACAGGCCATGGCGTGATCCGTCGTATGAACTCTGCACGTGCCCGCGAACAGGGCTCTGATGCCGGCCAGCCGCCGGAGAGGCAGAGCAGGATGGCGCAATCGATCGGGTAGGTCTGCGCCGACGCGCTGTTTCCACCTCCGCTCAGCGAGGCCGTTCCCGCGACGACAGCGAGAAAAAAATTACGAAGGAAATTGCGCATATCCAAGAGCTCGATTGACTGTGATGCAGAATCTGAGGATTACGATAATATACTATCGTCGAGCGGTCAAATTCGAATTTTTGTAACTGTCTTGGAGCGCCTTGATGCTAAAGCAGATCGGCTGAGCCCCCCTGAGCGACAGCTCCTCCAAAAGGTCAGTAACCTCATCGGTGGTGACAGTCTTTGCATTCGCAATCGTGTTCCGGCTTAACGGGGGGGGATCGATATGGTGTGCCGTACGTTTGGGATCGAGCCAGAGGATGGACAGTTCTGACGTATTCCAGCGATAGACCCAATCAACGGTTCGATCACTGCGACCGTCAACAAGCCGCGCGACCGGAACCGCTTCTTCCTTTTCGATGCTCACCGGTTCGTGTCCGCCTTTTCTGCTTCGGTTCTTCAGTCCTATTCGGCTGGGACGTTCCCGTGATCTGATCTCGGTTGAACTTATTCCTGGCTCGTTAAAAAGGGGGGGCGACACCGACCGCGTCGGTGCCGCCAGAGGTTCGCCCACAGGGAGGTGGTAGAGGGCGAAACCTATTGAAAATAGGGGGGGAATTTCATGTTGCGCATAATCCTTCTTATGTTAATTTCCAGACCCCCCCGCCATCTTGTACCACCCGCGACTCAGACAACAGCTTCTCCAGATGCGCCGCAACGTTTCGTCCTGCGGCCATTGCGATTTGTGGGTCGGTTTTCTTGTAGACGGAAGCGGCGATATTCTGGACCGAATCCGGGGGGGTGTTTGAGAGGTGGGCGAGGATCTCCGCCTCGCGACGCATGCGGTTGGAAAGCAACCGTTTGACGTAAGGTTGCGGATCCCGGAGTATAGGTCCGTGCCCCCCCGGAAAGTAGATCCTATCGTCGCGCTCAATCAGCCGCTGTAGCTGCGCGCAGTAGTCGTGCATGTTTCCGTCAGGGGGGGGCTGACGATCGAACTGTTCCAACTCATAACGTGGTCGCCCGTGAAGAGCACTCCGTCAGGTCTCGCGAAACAAAGGTGGTCGCTCGCGTGACCAGGTGTGTGCAGGACGGTAAGACCGGCAATGACCTGTCCGTCCTCCAGAAACCGGTCAGGTCGAAATGCATCGTCAGGGAATGCCCGTGAGGCATAAACAGGTGCGTCTGTCCGTGCTCGCAGGCTGGGACGACTCCAAAATGATCAGAATGGTGGTGTGTGAGCAGAATCCCAGATGGTTTGGCCCCCCCCAAATTTTCGATGATTGCCCCCCCGAAATGTGTACTGTCTTCTGCTGGGCCGGGGGGGTCGATTATGAACCGACCATCAGGCGTATCAATGATGTAGCTATTTGTCCCGTGGTAGGTCATCTTTCCGGGATTGTTCGCGACGATCCTCAGAATTCCAGGGGGGGCCAATTCGACTCCCTTCGCGCGGCAAGGCTCCGGCTCTGAGAAAAACATGCTGCTTCTTTTCATTGTGTGCGACCAGGTATTGATTGCGAACAATTTGGTTCGCACAGTTTTGCGCATTGCTCTCGCATGGCGCCGGAAACCTCAGGCTGGCGTCCGATGCCTGTCAAATCCGGCATCGGACTATTTCAACTTACATTGGACCAGGCCCGTATGAGACTGAAACAGTCTGATACAGTCTTGGGCTGGCAGTCACACAGCGCGGCGATTATGGTAAGCAGTATACAGAACTACAGCAATTGTCGCCTTCGTCAGATCCCCCCGAGAAGGAACGGGTAAAGACCGGCGTTCAGCAACTTTTCGCCATAGCCGACAAAGCCACCCAACCAGAGCAGCCCTGCGCAATACATGACTATCGAACCCAAAAAGACCGCGACAGATGCTCTGAACGCAGGCCGAAGTCCTTGCAGTGCTTGAACAATCCACCCGGCGGCGGCCGCCGCAAGTGCGAAGCCTACCAAGTATCCGCCTGTGGGACCCGCAATATACGCCGGTCCGGCCAGAGCCGGAGGCGTGCCTGCGAAGACCGGCAGGCCAAGCAGACCTTCAAAAAGGTAGGTCACAACAACAAGACTACTGCGCACCGGCCCCCCCAGGAAAAGGCCCAGACCCAAGACAACCAGGGTTTGTGTAGACATGGGAACCGGGTAGAACGGCACCACGATTTTGGCGGATAGTGTCAGAAGAATTGTGCCGACGAGAATTATCGAGATCTCTTGGGTAAGTTTTGCGAGTGTTTGGCTTTGAGTGGTTTCCAGATTCATCTTTTTCGTCCTTGTTTCTGTAGATTGTTAATTTTTTTGGATAGTAAGCTCACATGCGCTTGGCGACTTCTTCCAACATGACTTCGCTCGCCCCCCCGCCGCCGATGGCCTGCACACGGGCATCGCGTGACATGCGTTCCACCGGTGTTTCGCGCATATAACCCATACCGCCGTGAAACTGGACGCAGTCATAAAGCACGCTGTTCACCAGTTCGCCGCAATAGGCTTTGACCATCGAGACCTCTTTCACGCAGTCACCGCCCGCGGCATCCAGACCGGCGGCGTGATAGACCAGCTGACGTCCTGCAGCGATCCGCGTCTGACAGTCGGCCAGCCGTTGGCGCACGGCCTGCTTGTCCCACAGAACGCCGCCAAAGGCCCTGCGCTGCTTGACATAATCCACGGTCATGTCCAGCGCGGTTTGCGCTTCGGCACAGGCCATCGCACCCAGCACAATGCGTTCGTTCTGGAAGTTCTTCATTACCGAATAGAAACCGCGGTTGACCTCGCCCAAGACGTTTTCGGCCGGGATACGGACATCTTCGAAGATCAGTTCGGCAGTGTCCGAGCACAGCCAGCCGGTCTTGTTCAACGCCCGTCCGACCGAAAAGCCCGGCGTGCCTTTTTCGACCGCAAATATGGTGATCCCGCGCGACCCCCCCTTGGCATCGGGATCGGTCTTGGCACCGACAAAGTAGAGATCGCCATGCACGCCGTTGGTGATGAACATCTTGGTGCCGTTCAGCACCCAATCCGACCCGTCCCGCACCGCGCGGGAGCGCATGCCCGCCACGTCCGAGCCCGCGCCCGGTTCGGTCACAGCAACGGCGGTGATCATTTCGCCCGAGACGATCGACGGCATCCAGCGCGCCTTCTGTTCGGGCGTGCCGGCGTTTCCAGATGCGGCGAGGCCATGTCGGTGTGGACCAGAACGGTGGCCGAGAACCCGCCGAAAGTGGATCGCCCGACCTCTTCGGCCAAAACCACGCTGGACATCACGTCCAGCCCCCCCGCGCCGCCATACTGTTCGTCATAGCGCATCCCCCCCAGCACGCCGAGATCACCCATCCGGCGCAGCACGTCGCGGGGGGGTACCTTGCCCTCCTCCTCCCAAGGCTCGGCCTTGGCGGTCACCTCGGCTTCAATGAACCGGCGCAACTGGTTGCGGATCATCTCGAGGTCTTCGTTGAACGGGCCGGTGACCTGAGTAATGCTGTCTTGTCTGGTCATGTGTTTTCCTCTGGATCGAGTTTGATAAGTGGGGGGGCGTGCCCGGCGACCGTATCGCCGGGTGCACAATAGATTTCAGTCACCACGCCCGCGACCGGCGCGGGCAGGCTTTGCAACAGCTTCATGGCCTCAAGCACCACCAGCGTGTCACCGGCTTTGACGCGGTCGCCGAGTGCGACGCGCACCTCGGCCACGGCGCCGGGCATGGGTGCGGACAACAGGTCAGCGACGCCAGACCCGCCGGTGGCACGTTGCAGATGCTGGTCTTCCAGCGTACGCAGGTCTGTCGCGGTCATTCCAGCAGGGGGGGTTTGCAGGTGCACTCGCCAGTGACTCGGCGCGCGCACGACGTAAGCGATGCGCGAAAACGGAACCCCCCCGTCGATGCGTCCGCTCAGACGGCATCCTGTTAAAACGGCACTCTCGACCGTGATGGTCTGGCCGTCCGGTTGAATGGCAGTCAACCCCCGACCCGGAGCCGTACATGCGGATCGGTTCGTCTTTGGTTGTGTCCCAATAGAAGGCCGCGCCGGACTGTCCCGCAGGGGGGGCTGTGAGTCGCCATGACCCTAGGCTTTCCCAGGGCGACGCGCCCGCCGGCACGAGACGCAGATGCAGCGCCATCGCGGCAAAGGCCATGTCCCGGGGGGGATCAGCGGACGGTTCAGTCCAGCCGCCTGGAAACATCTCGGGCAGGCCCGAGGTATGGTGACGGAACGCCGCAAAATCCGGGTGTGCCAGTAACGCGCGTTGATAGGCCAGGTTCAGGCCGACGCCGCCGACGGCAAAAGCATCGATCGCGGTGATCGCCCGGCGGATCGCCCCCCCGGTCCGATCCGGCGCGTGGACGATCAGCTTGGCAATCATGGAATCGTAGTGGTGGCCGACGACCGAACCGCACTCTACCCCCCCAGTGTCCAGCCGCACATCCGCAGGCGGCGCCCAAAGGGTGATCTCGCCCGTTTCGGGGGGGTGAAAATTCTCGGCCGGGTTTTCGGCGGCGATGCGGATTTCAATGGCGTGCCCGTCAAACTGCACATCGCCTTGCGTCAGCGCCAGCGGCTCGCCCCCCCGCGCGATGCGCAACTGCCATTCGACCAGATCGATGCCGGTGATCGCCTCGGTCACGGGGGGGTGTTCCACCTGCAACCGGGTATTCATTTCCAGAAAGTAGTATTCACCGCGCCCGGGGGGGTCATAGAGGTATTCCACCGTTCCGGCGGAGCGATAGCCGATCGCCTGCGCCAACCGCACCGCTGCCGCACGCATGCGGTCGCGCACAGCCTCGGGAAGATCGGCGGCGGGGGGGGCTTCTTCGATCAGCTTTTGGTGGTTGCGTTGCAGCGAACAATCGCGGTCGCCCAGATGCAGCACGGTGCCGTGAGTGTCGCCCAGAACCTGCACTTCGACGTGGCGGGCACGGGGGGGCGCATAGCGTTCGAGGAACACCGCCGGATCGCCGAAGGCGCTCTGCGCTTCGGCCCGGGCAGATGCAATCGCTTCGGGTGCGTCGCCCAGATCGGAGACAAGCCGCATCCCGCGTCCGCCGCCGCCGGCGCTGGCCTTGACCAGAAAGGGGGGGGTGCCAAGCGCCTCGGCCTCTTGTAGCAGGCGCGCATCGGACTGATCCTCGCCGCGATAGCCGGGCAGGACGGGCACGCCTGCGGCTTCGGCGGCAGCCTTGGCCTCGATCTTGGAGCCCATCCGCGCGATAGCGTCGGGTTCCGGCCCGATGAACACAAGGCCCGCCGCCTCGACCGCCGCCGCGAAACCGGCATTCTCAGACAGAAAACCATATCCCGGGTGCACCGCACCCGCGCCCGTCGCCCGCGCGGCCTCAAGGATGGCCTCGACGTTCAAATAACTGTCTGACGGGGGGGCGGCCCCCCCACCGATGCAGACGGCATGATCGGCCTCGGCCACGAAGGGCGCGTCGCGGTCCGCGTCCGAAAACACCGCTACGCTTTCCAGCCCCCCCAGTTTGCGGCACCCGCGCTGGATGCGCCGGGCAATCTCGCCCCCCCGGTTGGCGATCAGAACGCGGGTGAAGCTCATTTCACCCGCCATGACGGAACGCCCTTGTTGATGAAGCTGTTGATGCCTTCGATACCTTCCTCCGTCTCCCACGCATCGGCCAGCCGGTCGGCGGTGTAGATCATGTTGGTCTCCAGATCGTGGGACGCGACATAGGCGATCAGCGCCTTGGTATCGGCCACGGCACCCGGCGCGGCCTGAAGGTGATCATGCACCACCCGGTTCACCGTGGCGTCCAAGTCGCCCGGCGCGACAACCTCGGTCAACAGACCGATCCGCTCGGCGCGGGCCGTGTCGAACAACGCCCCCCCCGACAGCATGGTTTCACGCGAATGCACCTTGCCGATGCGGGCCACCACATAAGGCGATATATTCGCGGGCAGAAGGCCCAGTTTGACCTCGGTCAGACCGAAGCGCGCGCCTTCGGCGCCGATGGTGTAGTCGCAGACGGAGATCATGCCGACACCGCACCGTAGGCCGGGCCGTTGATCCGCCCGATCAAGGGCTTGGGCAGCGTGTCAAGGCGGCGCAACAGCCGCGCCAGCGTGGCGCTTTGTGCGACCCTTTCACTACGGGTTTTCTCGACATTAGAGGCGAACCAGTTGAAATCGCCGCCCGCGCAGAAGCTCTTGCCCGCGCCGGTCAGGACCACAATACGCACATCGTCATCTGCAGCCAGCTTTTCGGCGGCATCGTATAGCTCTGCGATCAATTCGCCATTCAGCGCATTGTGTTTGTCGGGGGGGCGGTTGAGCGTCAGCCTGGCGACGCCACGCGCATCGGTTTCGATAAGGATCGTGTTGTAGGTATTGGTCAACTTGAAGCCTCACATTCTGAATACAGGCGTATGGCGACCGGCTTCGGGCACCGATGTCACGATGGCCAGACACAGGCCAAGGATATCGCGGGTTTGCGCGGGTTCGATCAGCCCGTCATCCCAAAGCCGCGAGGTGGCATAATAGGGATCGGACTGTTCACCGTACTGGGCCCGAACCTGCTCCTCGATTAGCTTCATGTCGGCCTCCATCTTGCCCGGGTCGCCCCCCCCTTTCTGGCGGCGCAGTTCCAGCATCACATTTGTGGCGATGTCGGCAGACATGGTGGCCAGTTCCGCCGTGGGCCAGGCGAAGAGAAAATTCGGGGGGGCGAAACCACGTCCGCACATGCCGTAGTTGCCTGCCCCCCCGTATGAGCCGCCCAAGAGGACCGACAGGCGCGGCACCTTGGCAACCGACATGGCATAGACCAGCTTGGCGCTGTCTTTGGCAATGCCGCCGCGCTCGGCTTCGGTGCCGACCATGAAGCCCGAGATGTTGTGGAGGAACAAAAGCGGGATGTTGCGTTGATCGCACATCGACACGAATTGCGCGCCCTTGAGCGAACTGTCGGACACAAGCGCCCCCCCATTATTTGCGAGAATGCCCACTCGATAGCCGTGAATCCGCGCGGTGCCGCAGACCAGCGTCTCACCCCCCCATCCGGGCTTGAATTCGCGGAATTCGCCGGCGTCGATCATGCGCAGCAGAACCTCGCGCATGTCATAGGGCTGTTTGCGATCGGCGCTGATGACGCCAAGCAGTTCCTCTGGGTTGCGCGCCGGCGGCGCGCAGGTTGCATCGGGACCCATCGGGCGCGACAGGCCCAGTTCGGATACGATGTCGCGCATCAGAGCAAGCGCATGATACTCGTCCTCGGCCAGATGGTCAGACACACCGGAGAAGCGCGAATGCATCTCGGCCCCCCCCAATGTTTCTCCATCAACCTCTTCGTTGATCGCCACCTTGACGATCGAGGGGGGGCCGCCCAGATGGATGCGTGCGTTGCCGCGTACCATGATGACTTCGTCCGACAGGGCCGGGATATAGGCCCCCCCACCGGCCGTGCAGCCTCCAAAGACCGCCGAGATCTGCGGCAGGCCGCTCGCGGACATGTTGGTTTGACGATAAAAGGAATTGCCGAAATGGCGGGCATCGGGGGGGAAAACCCGGTCCTGCTCTGGCAGATAGGCACCGCCGCAATCCACCAGATAGAGGCAGGGCAGCCGGTTCTCGGCTGCGATTTCCTGGGCGCGGATGTGTTTCTGCACGGTTTCGTGATAGAAAGACCCACCCTTCACTGTCGCATCGTTGGCGATCACAACGCAGGGCAGCCCGTGGACGATCCCGATACCGGTCACGATCCCCCCCGCACCGGGCACCTCGCCCCCCCCGTATTGACCGTAGGCGGCAAGCGACGACAGCTCAAGAAACGCAGTGCCCGGATCCACCAGCAGGTCGATCCGTTCGCGGACCAACAGCTTGCTGCGCTTGCGATGCCGCGCGACCATATCGGGGGGGCGGCCGCCAGCCGTTGCTTCGGCGATCCGCGCGCGCAGCGTTTCGACGCGCTCGCTTAGTGCGGCGTGGTTGCGGGTGTAGGTCTCTGATGCGGTCAGCACCGCTGTTTCAAGACGTGCCATGAAGTCAGGTATCCTGTCTTTGGAGTATCCCGTTGAGGAACACATCGGCATAGGTGCGTGACAACGCATCGGCGCTACCGCGGTCCGGGTCGAACCAATCGAGCGTGGCGTTCAATGTACCGATCAGCATCAGGCGCAGGCGACGGATATCGACGTCTTGCTTCAGCGTGCCGTCTTTCTTAAGCTGGGACAGAAGACTGTCCCACTCTGCCTCATAGGCCCTTCGCGTAGGCAAGTTGGCATCCCGGACGGATTGCGGCACCTGCCCGAAAATACGCACATTCGCCGATGTATAATCGCTCACATCAAGAAGTGCGCGCAGATGCGCCCGGATCGCGGCGCGCAGTACCGTTTCGCCGTCGGTATCGGCCCGCAGGTCGGTGATGGCGTCTCTCATGCTCGCGTGAACGACTCGAATCCCTGCATCAAGAACGGCCGCGACGATCTCGTCCTTGGAACCGAAATGATAGTATATGCTACCCGCCTTGATCCCGGCGGCCTCGGCAATTTTTCGGAGCGAAACGGACCCGTAGCCTTGTTCGCGGAAAAGCCGCGCGGCAATGTCCAGCACCCCCCCGTCCCGTCCAACCGCGCTGCGCGATGTCTCGTTGACTTTGATTGCCGTGTTTTGTGCCATAGACTTTCGTATCCCCCCCCAACGCCTAACTAACGCCTGTTAGGTTAATAACTCAAGTGAGTCAATCGTCGTGATCGTGCCAGACTAGAGTTTGCGGAAAATTCCGCATTGGCGACCGCCAAGAGGCCGCCCAGACATTAATGTGCTTGCCCGGACCACGTCATCGGGTCCGGGCAACTGCCTTAGATCACGAAACCGCCACCGCAGATGACGTGCTGGCCTGAAATGAAGTTCGATTCCGGCGCACAGAACAGATAGACGGCACCGGCAGCTTCTTCCGGAGTGCGACCCGGCCCAGCGGGATCATGCGCTCCATCTGGGACAGGAGATCGGGATTCACGCCGACCTTGATCTCTTTTTCTTCGACCTTGATCGTGCTGTCGCCATCCGCGCTGCCTTCGGTCAAGCGGGTGCGAATCGGGCCGAAGGCGACGGCGTTGACGTTGACCTTATAGCGGCCCCCCCATTCCTTGGCCATCGTCCGGGTGACCCCCCCTAGGATACCGGCCTTAGCGGCGGAATAGTTGATCTGGCCAGCATTGCCGCCGGTCCCTGCGATGGACGAGATGTTGACTACCTTGCGGAACACCTCTTGCCCGGCGGCGGCCTCTTCCTTGGCCTTGGCGCTGATCACCGGCTGGGCAGCGCGCAGGATCTTGAAAGGTGCCGTCAGGTGGACGTCGATGATCGCCTGCCACTGTTCGTCGGACATCTTCTGAACGACGCTATCCCAAGTGTAGCCTGCGTTGTTCACGATGATGTCTAACCCGCCAAAGCTGTCCACGCCGGTCTTGATGAACCGTTCGGCAAAACCGACTTCGGTAACGCTGCCGGCACAGACCACGGCCTCAGCTCCCATTGCGCGCACCGCCTCGCGGTTCATTGGCCGGACCGGCGTCCAGATCGTTGATCACCAGCCGGGCCCCCCCTTCCGAGGCCAGTTTGAGAGCGATTTCGCGGCCAATGCCCCCCCGGCCCGAGCCCGAGACCAGCGCCACGCGCCCGTCGAGTTTTCCAGTCATATTGATTCCTCCCGAAAGGCGCTATCAGGCTTTTTCATAAAGCGTGGTGACGCAGGCCCCCCCGCCGAGGCCCAGATTGTGCTGAAGCGCCAGACGTGCGCCATCAACCTGGCGCGCATCTGCCTGGCCGCGAAGCTGCTGAACGAGCTCGGTACATTCGCGCTAGGCCGGTCGCCCCCCCAAGCGGATGGCCTTTGGACAAAAGACCGCCCGACGGGTTGGTCACGTATTTTCCGCCGTAGGTGTTGTCGCCATCATCAACGAATTTCGCCGCTTCGCCGCGACCGCAAAGGCCAAGCGCCTCATAGGTGATAAGCTCGTTGTGGGCGAAACAGTCGTGCAGTTCGACCACATCCACGTCCTCGGGCCCGATGCCCGCGTCCTCGTAAACCTGATCGGCGGCGCGCTTGGCCATCGAAAAGCCGACCACTTCGCGCATGTCATGGGCTTCGAAAGTTTCCGGGCCGTCGGTCGTCATGGCCTGCGCCGCGATCCGAACCGAACTGTCCAGTCCGTGCTTGTCGGCGAATTCCTTGGAACAAATGATCGCGGCGGCCGCGCCACAGGTTGGCGGACAGGCCATGAGCTTGGTCATGACGCCGGGCCAGACGACCTGGGCGGCCATGACGTCTTCCGCCGTCACCTTCTGCCGGAACAGGCAACCGGATTCTTCGCAGCATGTCGGCTGGCCTTGGCGCGGATTTTTGCGAAGGTTTCTAGGGGGGGGTGCCGAACTCGTCCATATGCGCCTTGCCGGCACCGCCGAAGTACCGCAGCGCCAGCGGGATCTCGGCACTGCCAACCAGTTCGTCGGTTTCATTGTCGAATGCCGCAAACGGGCTGACCCGGTCATGGAACATCGCACCGATTGCGCCAGGCTGCATCTGTTCGAACCCAAGTGCCAGAGCACATTCGACCGCGCCGCTTTCAACTGCCTGCCTGGCCAGGAACAGGGCGGACGATCCGGTCGAGCAGTTGTTGTTCACATTCAGAACCGGGATGCCTGTCATTCCGACATGGTACAAGGCGCGCTGACCGCAGGTGCTGTCGCCATAGACATAGCCCACATAGGCCTGTTGGACTTTATCATAATCCAACCCCCCCGCGTCTGCCAGAGCGGACCGGGTCGCAGCGGTCGCCATCACATCGTAGCTTTCGGATTTTCCCGCTTCTGGAACGGGACCATCCCAACGCCTGCAACATAGGCTTTGTCTGTCATTTCTCTCTCTCCCTAGTTCGGTCAGGCCACCCTAATCGGTCCGCCAGCCTATTTTCTACCATTTGTTAGATTTTAAATCCCAACCTTGGGAAGTGTCAATATCGCCAAGCTGTGACGTAGGGGAGCTTGCGCTATTTTCTAACTTGTGTTTGTTTTCGGGCCACACGCCCTGATCGGCGGCACAATTGAGGGATTCTGGTCCCGGCGCAACCGCTGACAAGCGTTTAGCACTCAGCTTACGAAAGGTGGTCGGAATGGCATACTGTTATGAGTTCAAGGGTTTTATACCCGTCGTGCCCGAGGATACATATGTCCACCCCCCCCAGGCCGTTCTGATCGGAAATGTCATCTTGGGTCATGGATGCTACATCGGCCCCCCCGGAGCAAGCTTGCGGGGGGGCGATTTCGGCAGGATCGTGATCGGGGGGGATGGAGCCAATGTTCAGGACAATTGCATCATCCATTCCTTTCCCGGCCGCGACGCCGTGGTGGAAAGCGACGGCCACATCGGCCATGGCGCGATCCTGCACGGTTGCACAGTGGGCCGGAACGCTCTGGTCGGAATGAATTCCGTCATTATGGATGGTGTAGAGCTTGGGGGGGCGGAATCGATTGTCGGCGCGCAGGCGTTTGTGCGTGGCGAAACCGTGATTCCGGCGCGTTCGATGGTGGTGGGATCGCCGGCAAAGGTGATCCGCGAGGTCAGCGAGAAAGAAATCGCGTGGAAAACGCGCGGCACCGCGGAATACCAGCAACTTGCGCGCGATTGTCTGGCCGGATTGAGGCCGGTCGAGCCGCTGAAGGCGGTCGAGGCAGACCGGCCCGGCATGGCGGCCTCTGACGTCGTCTCCATTCAGGAGGCGCGGCGGACATCGTCCTGACCTGTCCGGGAACCGGACCGGTCAGGACTACTTCAGATTCCGAAAGCGCCAGATGCAAGCGCCTTGACGCGGAACGGCACCCCCCCCGACCCGGTGTGCCGTCCCTCAAGCCTTTACAGACGGAAGATCCCGTAGTGCGGATCGTCGATCGGTGCATTGAGCGAGGCAGAAATCGACATGCCAAGCGCGTTGCGTGTGTCCGCCGGGTCGAGGATGCCGTCGTCCCACAATTCCGAGGTCGAGGTATAAGCCTCGACATCGCGCTTGTATTTTTCCAGCACCGGTTCGCGGATCGCGGCGATTTCTTCTTCGGTCAGCTCTTTGCCTTCGCGCTGAAGCTGCCGAATCTTGACGTCCGCCATGGTATTTGCGGCCTGATCCGCCCCCCCCATCACGCCGATCTCGGCCTGGGGGGCCACATGAACAGCGTGCGCGCGTCCCAGGCCCGTCCGCACATCCCGTAGTTGCCGGCCCCCCCGTAAGACGCATTGGCGATTACTGTGAACTTCGGCACGACCGAGCCGCCCTGCGCCATCAGCATCTTGGCGCCATCCTTGGCGATGCCTCGTTCTTCGTATTCGCGGCCCACCATATAGCCGGTGATGTTCTGGAAAAAGACCAGAGGCGTGCGGTTCTGGTTGCACAACTGCATGAAATGCGCTGCCTTGAGCGAACTGTCGTTGAACAGCACCCCCCCGTTGTTGGCAAGGATGCCGACCTTGTAACCCCCCCAGATATGGGCAAAGCCGCACACCATCGTGGTGCCATAGTCCGGCTGGTATTCGTGAAAGCGTGAGCCGTCCACGATCCGGGCCAGAACCTCGCGCATGTCGAACTGGGTTTTCCGGTCTTTTGGAATGATCCGTAGAGTTCTTTGGGGGGGTCATAGTAAGGCTCTTCATAGGCCGCGGTTTCGATGATCGTTTTCGGCGTGCGCTTCCACTGGCCGACAATCTCGCGGGCCAGTGAAAAGGCGTGTTTTTCGGTCGCGGCGCGATAGTCGCCGGTGCCCGATACCGAGGTGTGCATGACCGCGCCGCCAAGCTCCTGAACACCGACCTCTTCGCCGGTAGCCGCCTTGACCAGCGGGGGGGGACCGCCAAGGAAAATCGCCCCCCTGTGCCTTCGATGATGATGTTGTAGTCGCTCAGCGTCGGCACATAGGCGCCGCCAGCCGTGCAGTGACCGCCGACCACGGCAATCTGCGGGATATTGGCCTGGCTCAGCTTGACCTGGTTGCGGAACACCCGCCCGCCCAGATACCGGTCGGGAAACACCCCCCCGTGCTGCAGCGGCAGGAAACCGCCCGCGCTGTCACAGATATGGATGACCGGCAGGCGGTTTTCCAGCGCGACATCCAGAAGACGCACGACCTTTTTGACCGTATGTGGATACCAAGCCCCCCCGCCCTTGACGCTAGCGTCGTTGGCGTGGATGGCGACCTCGCGACCCTGCACAATACCGATGCCCGTCACCACAGCGGCGCCAGGCACGGTTCCATCGTATTCGCGACAGGCGGCAAGTGTGGAAAACTCCAAAAACGGAGTGCCGGGGGGGTCCAGCAGCAGTTTCAACCGCTCGCGCACGCCCAGTTTGTTCTGGCGGGCAAGGCGGTCGATATCGCGTTGCGGGCGTCGAAACGCGCCGCGTGCTGGCGGGCGTGGAATTCCTTCAGCGTTCAGACATGGCGGCATAGTTTGCCTTGTAGTCGGCGGCATTGGTGTCGATCAGACTTTCAATCCTGCGCATTGTCACTCCTCCTCCGGGGGGGCCAATTGGGCCAGGATGTCTTTCAGACCAAAACTGTCGCCTTCGGCGAATGGCATTTCGGCAACGACCCCCCCGTCGCGCGGGGGGCCGTCAGTGTGGTTTCCAACTTCATGCTTTCGATCACCAGAAGCGGCTGGCCTTCTTCAACCGCATCGCCGGGTTTAACCGCAACCGACACCACGACACCCGGCATGGGCGCCACCAATCGGTCGTCGCTCGCGCCACCGTCGCTTCCGGCCAGGCGTTCGGCGGGATCAACCCGCCCGACTTCGTAGGTTCGCCCGTCCATGTGCACAAAAGTTGCTTCCGGCCCCCCCACGGCCAGTCGCAATTCGCGCACAACACCCTTGGCCCTCAGCTTGTAACCGCCCGGCAGACCCGTCGGGTCCAATTGGCAGGCAACAGCGCCAGTGGGGGGGGTATTGAGCACGAACCGGCTGCCATCATGACCCAGCCAGCAATCAGTCTCTTCTCCGTCCATCTGAAAAATCCGTTGCATCAGTTTCTCCACCCACCCATCTTGCGTACATTTCCGGTATCTGCATTACGTCACTCACCAGGCGCTCGTCCGATAGGGCCGCCGCCGCCATCAGCAAGTCAGAGACATCTTCGCCCGGCGCGGTCAGCGTTTCGGATTGTTCAGCCAGGAAGCCAGTTGAAACGTCACCAGAGGCGAAATCCGGATGTGCAAGGATTGCATCCAGGTAACCAGTGTTGGTCGTTACCCCCCCGAGAATCACATAGCTTTGCACCGCGCTCCGGGCACGGGCGATGGCCTGCGCGCGATCCGGGCCATGCACGATCAGCTTGGACAACATCGGGTCGAAGTCGGTCGTTACCTTGCCGCCATCCAGAATGCCGCTGTCTACGCGGATCCCCCCCTCGCCCTGGGGGGGTTCGTCCAGCAGCAGGATATTGCCGATCGCGGGGGGGCGAAAATCGGCGGTCGCATCCTCGGCACAGATGCGCAGTTCGATCGAGTGTCCGGTTTGGGGGGGAATATCCGCCTGCACGGCGCTCAGCCCGTCGCCCGCCGCGACACGCAGCTGCTCGGCAACCAGATCAAAGCCGGTTACCATCTCGGTCACCGGATGTTCGACCTGAAGGCGGGTGTTCATTTCCAGGAAATAAAAGGCCCCCCATCCTGTGCATAGATGAATTCGACAGTCCCTGCCCCCCCGCGGTATTTGACGGCGCGGGCAATTCCGGCAGCGGTCTCGCAGATCTCATCCCGTTGCTCGGGGGGGGTCAGCGCCGGTGACGGCGTTTCCTCGATAATCTTCTGGAACCGGCGCTGGATCGAACATTCACGTTCCCAGAAATGGACCACGTTGCCCTGTCCGTCGCCCATCACCTGCACCTCGATATGGCGCGGGCGTTCGATATAGCGTTCGACGAAAAGCCGCCCGTCGCCGAAATATCGTTCGCCTTCGCGGCGCGCGGTTTCGATTTCGGTCTCCAGCGTGCTGTCCTCGCGTACGACGCGCATGCCCTTGCCGCCACCGCCGGCCGAGGGCTTGATGAGCAGCGGATAGCCAACGGCGCGGGCGCGTTCGACAAAGCTCGCCGGATCATCATCCTCGATGGCCGAGGGGGGGGCGACGGGAAACCCGCGTTCCTCGACGAAGGCGCGGGCGCGGACCTTGTCCCCCCCCATCAGGTCGATGACCTCGGACGTCGGGCCGACAAAGGTCACTCCGGCTTTTTCCAGCGCCGCGACAAAACCGGCATTCTCTGACAGAAAGCCATAGCCGGGATGAACCGCGTCCGCGCCGATCCCTTTGGCGGCTTCGACGATCTGAGGAATATCGAGATAGGCGGCCACGGGCGTCGGGCCGTCGATCATCACGACCTCATCTGCAATCAGATGCGCCGGCCCCCCTCTTGCTCGGCGACATGACGCAACACGGCAGTCGCAAGCCCGCGGGCCTTAGCGGTGCGCAACACGCGCGCCGCGATCTCGCCCCCCCGATTGGCGACCAGGAGTTTCGAAATGGTCATGGTGTCGTCCTCTTAGTTCCGGGCCGCGGCATTCAGTCCGTCACGTGCGGCCAGATCGGCTGGCACGGGAATTTCGATATCAAGCAGCATCTGCGCGAACCCTTTGCCCTGCGGGTCTATGCGGACCGAAGCGATGCCCCCCCCGCCCAGCGAGTCATGCAGCAGGAAATTCAGCGAATGGCTTCCGGGCAGGTCGAACCGTTCTACCCTGCCGTCGCAGACATGGGCGAAATAGTCCTTCACCACCTCTTCGCTGAGAGCCGAGCGGATATATGGCAGGTAGTCCGGCTTGCGCGCGAGGATGCCGATATTGGCGATGTCCCCCCCCTTGTCGCCCGAGCGGCCCCCCCAGGCCAGATCGACGAGGCGGACCTTGACAACGTCCGGACCGGGCTCGCGGCTATCTGCGGGCGGTGCGGCAGGCGGATCAAGGTGGACTGGCGTGGCGGCCACGCTCACGGGCACATCCTTGCCGTCGACCTCGACCGCGACGGGGGGGGTCTCGGCCTTGCTCTGAAGGAAGGAAAATAGACGGACCACCGGCTGCACCTTTGGCCGTCCGGCGAAGAACCCGGTCAGACCCTGCGCGGTCGAAATCGCCATCGGTGCGATTTCGCCGGCAAAGATGTTCAGCGCGGCGCGATCGTCATGGACCGCGCCGATCTTGAGCACCACCTCGCGGGTCCGGGCGCGCGCATTTGCGCCATAGGCCGCCTCGGCCCCCCCCAGCACCTCGATGCTGACCTGCCGGAAATCTCCCATGTTGCGGTCGCGGAAAATCCGGCGACAGCGGGTCAGGATCGCCTCGGCCACACGTTCGGCCTTGGCGGGTGCGTCAATCGCGGCCAGTGTCAGGGTAGAGACCGCGCGCCAGCCATCGGCATGGGTCGCCGACACCTTGTAGCTGTCGGTGCGCCCAAGCCCCCCCCTGCCGCCCTTGACCAGCACCCGGTCGGGTCCGACCTGTTCCAGGGTGACCCCCCCGGACCAGTCGCAGATCACGTCGGGCAACAGGTAGGCGCGCGGTCCCCCCCGATTTCATAGAGCATCTGCTCTCCGACTGACCCGGGCACGACCAGCCCGCCGGTGTCAGGCGTCTTGGTCATGATGAAACTGCCGTCTTCGGACACCTCGACGATGGGCATGCCCATATTGTCCCAACCCGGCACGTCCTGCCAGTCGGTGAAGTTGCCGCCGGTTCCCTGGGGGGGGCCGCATTCGATCAGGTGGCCGGCCAGCGATCCCTGGCTGAGCTTGTCCCAGTCATCGTCGCCCCCCCAACCGTATTCATGCATCAGGGGGGGACCAAGCGCGACCGCGCTGTCGGCGCAGCGTCCGGTGATCACGATGTCGGCCCCCCCGGCATCCAGCGCGGCAGCGATGGGGGGGCGGGCACCCAGATAGGCATTCATGCTCCAGATATCATCTGGAAATGCGACACCCGAGAACATTTCCGTCTGACCGTTTTTGCGAATTTCATCGGCCCTAGGCAACAGGTCATCGCCTAGCACGACTCCGATGGACAGATCGATCCCGGCCTGGGCGGCGGCTTTGGCAAGCGCATCGCTGCAGCCACGCGGGTTCACGCCCCCCCCTGCATTGGCAACGACCTTGATCCCTTTTGCCTTGATATCCGACAACCAGGGTGCCAGCGCCTTGACGAAGTCCGGCGCATAGCCCGACTCGGGCGCTTTGGCGCGGGCCCGCGCCATCAGCGACATTGTCACCTCTGCCAGATAGTCAAACACCAGATAGTCGATCTCGCCCTTTGAGACCAGTTGACCGATCGCTTCCGGCGTATCGCCCCCCCAGAAGCCCGACGCGCATCCGATGCGCAGCTTTCGTTCCGACATATTCCTCTCCTCCCCCCCGTTTGATCAGCGGCCCGTCCATTCGGGTTTGCGCTTCTCAATAAAGGCATCAAAGCTTCGCGCGCGTCTTCGGTCTGCGCCACACGCGGTAACAGTGTTTCTGCAAACCGCATCTGCTGCGGATAGGTCATGTCCTCCATCGCGTGACAGGCGTATTTTCCCAGCCGGATCGCGCTCGGCGACTGCGCGGCGATCTGGGCAACCAGTTCTGCAACCTTGTCGTCCAGCCCCCCCGCGGCATCGGTCACATAGTTGACCAGATTGAACTGCAGGGCTTCCTCGGCCGTCAGAGGAACGCCGGTGATGAACATCTCCATCAGCCTCCGCCGGGGGGGCAGCACGCGCATCATGGGTGGCACGATCGTCATGGGAAACAGACCTACCTTCACTTCCGGCGTTCCGATGCGGGCATGATCCGCCATCACAGCCAGATCGCAGGCACAGATGATGCCCGCTCCCGCCCCCCCCATCGCGACGCCATTGATGCGCGCGATCGTTGGCTTTCGGCACGCCTGTATCGTCTCGAACAACCTTCCGGCAAAATGATCCGGGTCCGCCGGATCCTGAACAAACGGGCCGCCATCCGCCCCCCCCGCCTTGATGTCGCCCCCCCCGGCACAGAAGGCGCGCTCGCCCTCGCCGGTCAGAACGATCACGCGGCAATCGCTGTCCGTCTCGGCAGCACATATGGCGGCCATGATCCCGTCTGCGACCTCACGGTTGAGGGCATTTCGATTGTCAGGACGTCGAATCGTGATACGCACTTCTTTGCCGAGCGCCTGCGATTGAACAACGCTCTCAGTCATTTCCGAAGCTCCCCCCCCTGTATTCAGGACACCGCGCTTTCTTACGTCAGGTCGTCAAAAGCTTGGCTTGATCTATTTTCTAACATATGTTTGATTTTGGTCAACACTGCGGACGACATTTTTCGGGAGGATGATATGACCACTCAAAGTGAGGCTATCGCGGCTGATCTGGAAGCCATCAGGGCGAACTATTCTTTGACTGATGAGCAAAGCCAGATCGTCGATCACGTGGATCGGGTATCGCGCGAGGTGCTGCACCCGCTGCAGGCGCGCATGGATGACGAGGAATGGTGGCCCGATGATCTGTTCAAGCAGATGGGCGAGCTGGGCCTGCTGGGGGGGATTACCGCGCCGGAGGAGCTGGGCGGATCGGGGGGGCAGAACGAGTTCACCCAGGCGCTGGTGTCCGAGGTGATTTCGAAGTGGAACCCGGCTGTGGGCCTCTCGCACGGGGGGGCGCATGACAACCTGTGCCTGAATAACCTGCTGCGCAACGGCTCCGAAGAGCAGGTGAAGAAATACGTGCCGGGCCTTTGCTCGGGCGAGCTCGTCGGTGCTTTGGGCCTGACCGAACCGGGTGCGGGATCCGATGCGCTCGGATCCATGGCCACCACTGCCCGCCGCGACGGTGATGATTATGTCATCAACGGCTCGAAGATTTACATCACCAACGGCCCCCCCATTGCCGATGTGATCCTGCTTTATGCCAAAACCGACAAGTCGAAGGGCGCCAAGGGCATTTCTGCTTTCATCATCGAGACGGACAATCCCGGTTTCAAGGTGGCGCAAAAGCTTGACAAAATGGGCTTTCGCGGCTCGCCAACCGGAGAACTGGTGTTTGAGGATTGCCGCGTACCCGCATCCGCCATGGTTGGACCGGAAAACACCGGCGTTTCGGTGGTAATGAGCGGGTTGGATCTGGAGCGTGCTATGGTTGCCTCAGTCTGCGTTGGCATGGCCGAACGCGCCCTGGAACTAGGGCTGGAATACGCCAAGATTCGCGAACAATTCGGCAAACCGATTGCAAGTTTCCAGATGATGCAGTCGAAACTGGCCGAGATCTACACCGAGGTCGAAACCGCGCGCGCATTCGGTTATCGGGCACTGGCCGCCTGTACGGGCCTACCAAAAGGGGGGGCCGGGGGGGGCCGTGGCGAAATCCACAAACTGACCGCGGCGGCCTGTCTTTACGCAGGCGAGGCATTCAACAAGGCGGTGACCGAAGCCTGTCATATTCATGGTGGCTCTGGCTACATGCAGGACACCGAGATCAACCGGCTGTTCCGCGCCAACAAATTGTTGGAGATCGGCGCGGGAACAAGCGAAGTCCGCAAGATCATCATTGCCGAAGAACTTTTGCGCGCCTGAGGGGGGGGACGAGACAATGAACAAGCAACTGCGCAACGACACCGCTCTGCCAACACATTTCATGACGGACGAACAGCAGGCCCTGGCCGATCAGGCCGGCAAGTTCTTCATGTCCGAATTCCACCATCTGAATGCGGAAATGGACGATACTGATGACCTGCCGTCTTCGGTTTTCCCCCCCAAGCTGGGCGAAATGGGCTATCTGGGACTGAACGTGCCGCCGGAATTCGGCGGCGCTGGTTTGGATTTCACCTCGCCTGCATCATCACCGAACAGCTGTCGCGGTCCTCTGCGGCCATCGGACTGACCCATGTGGCGCATGACAATTTGTGCGTCAACAACATCTATCGCAACGCCAATGACGAGTTGCGCCGAAAATACCTGCCAGGTCTGTGCGACGGCACGCTGATCGGCGCCCTGGGCCTGACCGAACCCGGCGCGGGGGGGTCTGATGCGCTTGGCTCGATGCGGACCACGGCCAAAAAGGATGGCGACGACTACATCCTGAACGGCGCCAAGATCTACATCACCAATGGGCCGATTGCCGATCTGGTGCTGGTCTATGCCAAGACATCGCCCGAAAAAGGGGGGGCCAAGGGCATTTCCGCCTTTATCGTGGAAACCGACACGCCCGGTTTCAAGGTGGCGCAGAAGCTCAACAAGATGGGATTCCGCGGCTCGCCGACGGGCGAACTGGTATTCGAAGATTGCCGTGTTCCGGCCAGAAACATGGTCGGCAAGCTGGATGGCGGGGGGGTTGCCGTTACCATGTCCGGACTTGATCTGGAACGTGCCATCGTCTGTTTCAACGCTCTGGGCATTGCGCAGCGGGCGCTGGATATTTCCATCGATTACGCCAAGACACGCCAGCAATTCGGCAAACCGATCGCCAGTTTTCAGATGGTTCAGGCGATGCTGGCCGACATGTATACGCAGATCGAGGCCGCGCGCAGCCTGTCCTTGCGCACCGCTGCCATGTGTGAAGGCCTCGAAGAGGGCGAAGGCGGGCGCGGCGAAATCCACAAGCTCACCGCTGCGGCGATCTACAAGGCCGCTGAGGCGACATCCTTCGTGCTGGACAAAGCTGTCCAGATTCACGGCGGCTCGGGTTACATGCGTGATACAGAAGTGAACCGGCTGTACCGGACCGGTCGCGTGCTTGAGGTCGGCGCAGGCACCCAGGAGGTTCGCAAACTCATCATCTCTGGCGAATTGCTGAAGAACTAGGGGGGGCGGAACATGAACGAAGCGAAATCAAGGCGTTACGCGTCGGATCTCATGGCGGGCCAGGTTGCCCTGGTCACGGGGGGGTCCGGATCTGGAATGGGCCGGGCGACGGCGATCGAAATGGCCGCTTGCGGGGGGGCCAGGCTTGCGCTGTTCGCGCGCCGCGAAGAACCGCTGGAAGAGACCGCCGAAATGATCCGGGCGGCGGGGGGGGCGAGGCCTTTGTCGTGCCCGGAGACACCCGCGACGAAGACAGTATCGAAGCTGCGATGGGGGGGCGGATCAAGGAGCACTATGGCAGTTGGATGTTTTGGTGAACAATGCCGGCGGCCAGTATATCGCGGCCGCCCGCGATATCACCAACAAGGGCTTCGAAGCGTGATCCGCAACAACCTGATCGGGTCTTGGCAGATGACCCGGGCAGCGGCGGATCACTTCATGTACGACAATGGTGGATCGGTTGTGTTTGTCACCGCCATCTCGGCGCGCACCGCGCTTACCGGCTTTACACACACCGTCGCCGCCCGCGCCGGTGTGACGGGCATGATGAAAACGCTGGCCGCCGAATGGGGGGGCGAATACGGCATCCGGCTGAACTGTGTCGCGCCGGGCACGATCAAGACCGATGCGCTTGGCCGCTATCCGATTCCGCCGGAACAGTGGAAAAAGCTGAACCGCTCGGTGCTAAACCGGATGGGGGGGGCGGCCGAGGACATCTCAGGCACGATCATTTTCCTGGCCTCGAAACTTGGCGGTTTCATCACCGGAGAAGACATTTATGTAGACGGCGGTGAGACCTTGCATATGGGTCATGACGCGCGGGACATGATCAACCCCCCGCGATGTTCGAGAAACGCGAACGGGGGGGAGATGGCAAGAATGAGTAAACACCCAGTCCTTCTGGAGATGTCCGACAGGATCGCCACGGTTACGCTGAACGATCCCGAGCGGCGCAACCCGGTCACCGGAAACGACATGATCGCTGCTCTTCTGGAGACCTTCGCCAAGGTGCAGGCAGACCCGCAGGTCAGCGTCATGATCCTGACCGGCGCCGACCCGGCCTTTTGTGCCGGCGGCGACATCAAGGAAATGAACGATTCCGACAGCGTGTTCCGCAAGGAGCCGCTGGCGGCGGCGCAGAGCTATGTTGATGGGGGGGTGCAGCGGCTGCCGCTTGCGCTCTACAACATGGATATTCCGACCATCGCCGCAGTCAACGGCCCGGCGGTGGGCGCGGGGGGGTGCGACCTGACCATGATGTGCGACATGCGCATCGCGTCCGAAAAAGCAAGGTTCGGCGAGGTGTTTCTGAATCTCGGAATCATTCCGGGCGATGCGGGCAGCTGGTTCCTGTTGCGTCGTCTGGGCCACCAGAAGGCCGCCGATCTGACCTTCTCAGGGCGCATGGTCGAGGCCAAGGAAGCGCTGGAGCTTGGCATGGTGCTTGAGCTGGTGCCTCATGAAAAATTGATGGCACGGGCTCGCGAACGGGCCGCCGTCATCGCAGCGAAACCACCGCGTGCGGTGCGCGTCGCCAAGCGTCTGATGCGCAATGCCGAACGGATGGATCTACCGGATTTCCTGAATTCTGCGGCGGCCTATCAGGCGCTCATGCATCAGACCGAAGACCATCACGAGGCGGTTGCTGCGTTCATCGAGAAACGAAAACCCAACTTCACAGGGCGCTAATGGAAGAATTGCATGTCTGATATCTCCAAAAAGAAAATGGAGCAAATCGCGCAGATGTGGAATGCGCGCGGCAAGGGTCTGATTACGCATATGGCGCTTGAGATCGAAGAGGTCTCGACCGAAGGCGTTCGCGTTCGGATGCCGTTCAATCCGGACTTTTGCGCCGATGCGGAACAAACGCTGCTCCATGGTGGTATCCTGACGGCGCTTCTGGACAGTGTCTTTGGATTGGCTAACTTTGTCGCCATCGAAGGCGTCAGTACCATGGCCACTCTTGATCTGAGAGTTGATTACCTGCGCCCTGCTCGTTCGCGCGCGGATGTCATCGTTCAAGCGCATTGTTTTCGCCAGACCCGCCACATCGCCTTCAATTCCGGCAGCGTCTGGTTCGAGGGCCATGATAATGCTGAAATCGCCCGTGGAACCGCCTCGTTTGCATTGACGCGTGGGGGGGAAACCAGCCTGTTTGAAGCGATGACCAAAGGAAAAGCCTCGTGATGGATTTGCAAACTGTCAATGCCCACGTATCCCGGGTGCCGTTTTTCCGATTTCTCAACTTTGAGGTCCAAAGCTTGGATAGCCTCCATGCCGAAGCGGAAATGACCTTTGATGACCGCCATATCGGGAACCCGATCATGGAGTACTACCATGGCGGCATAATCGCGAGTTTTATGGAGGCCACTGCCGCCGTCGCGGTACAGCCCGATTTCGCCGACGTTCCGGCCAAGCCGATCAACCTGACCGTCGATTACCTCAGACCCGGTGTGAAGGGACCGCTTTTTGCGCGCGCAACGTCACGCGCAAGGGCAAGCGGATGGCAAGCGTCAGCGTGCTCAGCTGGCAGACGGATCGGGAAAAGGCGGTTGCCGAAGGGCTGTATCACTTCCTTCTGGTCTGACCGGGGGGGCAACCGCTTTCTGGGCTACCTTGTCCTGTGGACGGGGGGGCCGCTTCCCGGTTACAAATTCCTTCCAGTAACAGATTGATGAGCATGCTGGAGAATTCAGGCAGTGATAGATATCCTTCCACTCCTGCCTTGTTCGGGTCGAACCATTCCACCGTCCAGTTCAAAGCGCCCAACATCACCTGGCGCAAGGGGGGGACGATCTTGATATCCGACCGTATGGCACCGTCGTCCTGAGCTTCACGGAGTATCCGATCCCAGAGTTTTCCATATTCATGGCGAATACCCCCCCTGTGCCTCTCCCTGAAATGATTGGGGGGGAGCATTCCATAGCTTCTGATATTCGCGAGGTGAATTCGCTTGCCTTGAAGAGGAAATCCAGGTGCGCCCAGATTGCAGTCGCTATCCTGGCGTGATGATCGTACGGGGGGGCATCGAATTTCCGAACGGCGGCTTCGACACCTGATAGCAAGTCTCTCAGTCCGGCGTTTAGAACTTCGTCAACGATCGCTTCTTTGGAGTTGAAATGGTAATAGACGCTTCCCGCTTTCATGTCCGCTTCTTCCGCGATCTTTCTCAGCGTGGTCGCCTTGTAGCCATTGTCCCTCAGAACGCGCGCTGCGGCCTTTAGAATTTCTGCACGGGTCTTAGCCGCCTTGCCGTCGGGATCCGGGGGGGTTTTGGCGGGAGTGGCGGGGGGGCACAGCTTCAAGCCTTCGGTACCCGCCTTGCGATGTGGACACATTCCGTCAAGTATCAGCTTACACATTCGTTCCGCGAGGATGCGCACCGGATACTTGTCGACATCGTACCATTCTACGGTCCAGTTCATGGCACTTAGGATGAACTGGCGGATCACAGCAGTGGATATGTCGCTTCGAAGGTGGCCGGCGCGTTTGGCGTCATTCAGGAATTTGCCCCCCCAGGCATCCGCATATGATGCACGCAATTCGCGATGCGGGGGGGCGCGTGTTTCGTCCGACAACATCGGATAGTTACGAATATTGGCTGACGTAAAGTCACTGTCGGTCAATAGGTATGTAAGGTGTGTTTCAATCAGCAGTCTGAAAGTCTTGCGAAAATCCTCCGAACTTGTCGGTGCCGACCGAACGATTTCACTGACCGCCTGATATAGTTGACGGACGCCAAGATCGAGAACTTCGCACAGCATCTGGTCCTTGGATTGAAAATGATAATAAATGCTGCCGGCCTCAATGCCAGCTTCCTGCGCGATGTCGCGCATAGTCGTTGCGTGATAGCCTTCATACCGAAAAAGTCGCGCAGCCGCAGCGAGTATGGCTTCGCGGGTCCTCTCCGACTTGCTTAGATCGTCATTCACTATCCTGGTATCTTCAATCTGTCGTGCCATCCATTGTCGATACTTGTCGTAGATGAGGCTGTCCATTGCAATAAATCTAACAACTGTTAGAATACATCGGAGAGAGTGTCGAATCAAACTCTTTTCAAGGTGCAACGGAAGAGGAGGACCTCCACATGCGAGGGTTGAGTGGAAAACGGGTCGTTGTGACCGGCGGTGGGAGCGGCATTGGCCGAGCGGTTTGCGAACGGTTCGGCGCGGAGGGTGCCGAAGTCGCCGTTTTCGATCTGAACAAAGCCGGAGCGGATGAAACCGCCAAACTAATCACTGAATCCGGCGGAAAAGCGACGGCATTTCAGGCGGATATTACCGATCGTGCCCAGGTCGACAGCGCCGTTGCCGAGTTCGAATCCGGCGGACCGATTGATGTGCTGGTGAACAACGCGGGCTGGGACGTGATCAAACCGTTCCTCGACACCGATCCCGACCTTTGGAAGAAGGTCATCGACATCAATCTTTACGGTCCGCTGAATATGCATCACGCGGTGCTTCCGGGCATGGTCAAGAACGGTGGCGGCCGTGTGGTCAACATCGCGTCCGACGCCGGACGCGTCGGATCATCCGGCGAAGCCGTGTATTCGGCCTGCAAGGGTGGCATCATCTCGTTCACCAAAACCGTAGCGCGTGAACTGGCGCGTAAAGGTATTCAATTGAATGCGGTCGCCCCCCCGGCCCGACCGATACGCCGCTGTTCGCTCAGGTTGCCGAAGGCGAGGCCGGTCAAAAGATCGCCGAAGGTCTCAAGCGGGCGATTCCGATGAAGCGTCTTGCGCAGCCGACGGATTACCCTGGCATCATCTGCTTCCTGTCGTCGGACGACGCAGGGTTCATTACCGGCCAGGTGATTTCGGTTTCGGGCGGCCTGTCCATGCACGGTTAAAACGCTGGCAGCAGCGCCGGACTCAAGGCGCTGCTGCCAAACCGTGCCAAGAGTTACCTCCCCCCCGACTGGCCGCGCCTTAAGTGCGGCCCTTTTTCATTCTAGAAAGGTTGCGAATGTTTCAGCCAGGCTCTGACATCCAGCGGACAAGCACTCTGACCTCATTTCTGAAGGGCTGCGGCATTGACAGTTACGAGGAACTCGTCCGCCGTTCGAATGAAGACCCAGACTGGTTCTGGGGGGGCCAGATCATTGACCATGCCGGGATATGGTTCGAGCGGCCCTACAGCCGGTTGCGAGATATCTCCACAGGGCCTGAATCGATCAGATGGGCCGTGGAAGGTACGTTGAATTTGACGGAAACCTGTCTTGACGCCCGAATTGCCGATGGCCTGGGTAACAAGGTCGCTATCGACTGGGTCGGCGAAGACGGAAGCCGCCGCCGCTGGAGCTATTGCAACCTTGCCGCCGAAGCCTCCCGCGTCGCCTCGGCCCTTGCCGCACGCGGTGTAAAGCCGGGTCAGGCGGTGGGCATCTATATGCCGATGATCCCCCCCGAAATCGAGGCCGCGCTTCTGGGTATTGCCCGGCTGGGCGCGGTTGCGGTGCCGCTGTTTTCCGGTTTTGCGCCCCCCCATGCCATCGTATCGCGCCTGAACGACGCGGATGCCGTGGCGGTGTTGACGGCGGATGCCACACCCCCCCGGCGAGGCAAGCCGGTCTGGATGGAAGCGACCCTTGCCCAGGCTTTGACCGACCTGCCATCGGTTCATACCGTGATCAGCCTGCGACGGTTCGGCGGTGCGGTGGCCGATCCGGCCCGCGATCTGGACTGGACCGAAACAGTGGGCCGCGCCAGTCCGGAGTTTGCCGCCGTTCCCGTCAGTGCCGATGACACCTTTCTGATCGCCTATACATCGGGCACGACCGGGCGGCCCAAGGGTGTCGTGCATACCCATCTGGCGTACAGGCCAAGGCCACGGCCGATTTCCTGCTTTGCCTCGACATGAAACGGGACGACCGGCACCTCTGGATGACTGACATGGGGGGGTGGGTCATGGGGGGGCCGCTCACCCTTTTGTCGGTGCTCTTGTCCGGTTCAACTCTGGTGCTGGCCGAAGGCGCACCATCAATGCCCGGCGATCCCTTCAGGCTGCTGCGTCTTGCGTTCGATATGGAGGTCACGCATCTTGGTGTGGCTCCGACCCTGGTACGGCAGTTCATGACGCAGGATACTGAACCTTTGTTGGGCTACGACCTGTCGCCCCCCCTGCGCATTGTCGCCTCGACCGGTGAACCCTGGACCGACGATGCCTGGCTTTGGCAACTGGATCATATCTGTCGCCGCCGCGCGGTGCCGCTTAACATCTCGGGTGGGACCGAGCTTTTTGGCGCGATCCTTACCTCGACCGTGCTGCATGAAATCAAGCCCGGCGGATTTTCGGCCCAGGCCCTGGGTGTCGGCGCCAAGGTGTTGCGCCAGGACGGCAGCGAAGCCGCACCGGGCGAGGTCGGCGAACTGGTCGTGACCCAGCCGCCTTTGGGTCTGACCCCCCCGGCCATCCGGGCGACCGCGATCGCTATTTTGAAACCTATTGGTCCACCTACCCCCCCGGCATCTGGCGGCACGGCGACTGGGTGCGCTGCGATCCGGACGGGACATGGTATATCCTGGGCCGGTCCGACGACACGCTGAACATCGCAGGTAAACGCATCGGTCCGCCCGAGATCGAGGCGGCCCTGACCGAAACCGGAGAGGTGGTTGACGCCGCTGCCATTGCCGCACCCGACGATATCAAAGGCGTGGCCGTCGTCTGTTTCTGCGTGGCGGCGCAAGGTGTTACGCCTGACGCAGAGCTTGTGGACCGGCTCAAGAATCGGGTCGGAGAGATCGTCTCGAAACCCTTCCGCCCGCGCGAGATCCACTTTATCGAGCCCTGCCCAAGACGCGTAGCATGAAGACCATGCGCCGGATCGTGCGCGCCGCCTTGCTGGGCGAAGATCTGGGCGATCTGTCGTCGATCAGCAACCCGGAAACCATTCAACCCATCGTAGACCTGCAAAAGGAAAAGCCATGATTACTGTTTTCGGAGCCACGGGCAACACCGGCGCGCCCCCCCTCGTCGATACGCTTATGGCAAAAGGCGCGACCGTGCGCGCTGTCACCAGCGACCCCCCCTTCAAGTTAGACGCGCTAAAAGCCAAAGGATGCGAGGCGGTAGCAGCGGATTTCACGGACCCTGCCGCGCTGGCGCGGGCCTGTGACGGGGGGGCGGAAAAGATATACCTGGTCACGCCTGCCCATCTGGACATGCGTCAGTGGAAGGCGAACGTGATCGAGGCGGCCAAGGCGCGGGCGTGCGCCATATCGTTGTGGCCACGGGGGGGCTTGGCGCGTCGCCCAAGGCGGGGGGGCTGACCTTTGGAAAGTGGCATTCCGAAACCCAGGAACTGCTGAAGCAAAGCAGCCTTGACTGGACTTTTGTCCAGCCGACCTATTTCATGCAGAACCTGCTGTGGCAGGCCGGCAACATTGCAAAGGACGCCGTGTACTATGACGACCTGGGCGGACCCGTGGCCTGGATCGACGCTCGCGACATCGCGGATGTCGCCGCCGAGGCGCTGACCGCTCCGGGGGGGTACGAAGGCAAGGCTCTTGGTCTGACCGGGCCCGAAGCTCTTGCAGGGGGGGATGACATCGCGGCCCTTCTGTCCGGGGGGGTGACGGGACGAACAGTGTCGTGCGTGTCCCTTTCGGCCGAGGATGCCAGGGCGGGCATGGTGGCCGGCGGAATGCAGGACGAGGTCGCCGGGGGGGCCATGGTCGAACTGGCCTCTATCGCGCCCAGGGGGGGCTACCTAGCCGGCATCGAGACCACGGTCAGCGAGGTGCTGGAGCGCCCGGCGCGCCGATTTGCCGATTTCGTCACCGAGAACCGGGATGCTTTCGTCAAGTAACCTGATGGCGGTGCCGCTTTATCTCGAACTGGCGCCGCCTGAGGAAGCGGCCACTGAGATCGATCATCTGTTCGTGTTTCGCGATACCGGTGTGCTGAGCGGTGGTGGACGCGGGCGGTTCGCAACCGACCTCTTTACCCTTTCGGTAACGCGCGACCACAGCGGCGGGGGGGCGCGTGTATCGCTGGCGCCACCGCGCTCGGGTTTCACTCCCCCCCGCCCAAGGCCATTCCATGGTGTCGTGGCCGGGCTGAGGTTGTCGTCACGACCGAAGCACTTACCCGACTCCAAAGGGCTGGACATGCTGGCCGCAGAACTGGCCCGGGTTCAGATCGGGGGGGACGGTGACCTGCCCGCGCTCATCGCAGTGCTTGACGGCCTCGCGAAAGGCATGGGCTTTGCCGCGCCACCCGGAGCGTACAGCGACCGGACCGAACGTCGAAAGGTGCGGGCGGAAACCGGCGTGTCGCGGCGGCGGCTTGCCGCCTCGCGGCGCTTTCGCCAGGCTCTTGGGCAGCTCGCGTCACAGAGCCTTCCGCTGAGCGATCTGGCGCTGGACGCCGGATATTGCGATCAATCCCATATGTCCGTCGCTTGCCGGGTCTTCGCCGGCAAACCGCCCGGCGCGTTGCGCGCTCAGTCCGTTCCGCGTCGTTTTGACCTTTCGCTACAAGATACGCGCCTCAAAGACCGCCTAAGATTGGTCATTGACGAATGAAATCGAAGAGGAAGACCCGCCATGACGCAATTCAAACCGAAAAACCCCCCCGACTATGACGCACGCGTGCGCAACAGTTTCAATCGCCAGAAGGTGATGCACACGCTGGGGGGGATCAGCATTGCCGAGCTATCGCCCGGCCGCATTGTTCTGGAGATGGCACATGAGGATGCTCTGACCCAGCAACATGGGTTTTTGCATGCCGGAATCGTGTCGACAGCGCTGGACAGCGCCTGCGGATACGCGGCCTTTTCGCTGATGCCAGCGGACGCGGCAGTGTTGACGGCCGAATTCAAGATCAACCTACTCAACCCGGCGGACGGCGAACGGTTTCGCTTCGTCGCTGACGTGGTGAAACCAGGCAGGACGCTGACCATATGCGAGGCGCGTGCCTATGCCGTGAAGGGCCAGGATGAAAAGCTCGTCGCAACGATGACCGGAACGCTCATGGCGCTGGTGGGGGGGCGAACGGGCGTGGCGGGGGGGTGACGATCGGGCCGGGGGGGCGCAAATTAATCCGCGAGCCGGGCTTCGAGCATATGGCGCTGGATCTTGCCGCTGGTCGATCTGGGAAAATCCTCGAACGCGATGAAAAGAAACTCGCGCGGCCGTTTGTAGCCAGCGAGGTTTTCGCGGCACAAATTCATCAGCGCCTCGGCATCCGGCCCGTCATCGCCACAGGCGACAAAGGCCACCGGGCTTTCCCCCCCCATCTCGCGTCGAAGGCCCGGATCACGGCGGCATCGACCACATCGGATGGGAAAGAAGCACACGCTCGATTTCCGCAGGATAGACGTTCTCGCCGCCAGTCTTGATCAAGTATTTCGCCCGGTCCACAAAGTCGATGGTGCCGTCCGCATTGCGCCGGAACAGATCGCCCATGTGGAAAAAGCCGTTGCGAAAGTCGCGGGCGTTGGCGTCGTCGGCGTTCCAGTAGCCTGAAAACAATGTCGGGCCCCCCCGCACAGCCATTTCGCCCGGCGTTCCATCCGGCACTTCGCGGTCGTCGGGATCGACCAGCCGAACCTCGCAAAATGCGCTTATGCGCTTGGAAAGCCGGTCCGGGGGGGTCACACCCGGCGCAATCAGATCGGCGGTCCCCCCCGGCGGCAGGCCGGTTTCAGTTGCGCCGAAGGAATTCAGATAGGGCGTGTCCAGAAGGGCCGTCAGTTCCGCGATCTGATGCGGCGGCACCAGATCGGCCATTGCGCCGCAAACCTTGATTCCCTTCAGCGGCAAAGGGTTGGCGCGTCGTTCTGCGATAAAGCGTCCAGCGCACCGGGCATCATCACGAACCAGCCGATCCGGTGGCGCGACAACGCCTCGTTGATGACCGCAGGCTGCAAACCGTCTACCATCACCACGGTTCCGCCCCCCCGCAGGACCGTCGCCAGCGCATGATCGGTGGACGCCATGTGGAACATAGGTGCCCAAGCGATGAACCCGTCGCCGGGATCCAGCGCCAGCTGCGCCGCAAAAACCATGGATCGGGCGATATGCGCGCGGTGGCTGATGAGCGCCCCCCCTTTGGGCAGGCCCGTAGTCCCCCCCGAGGTATACAAGATCGTCAGACCAGCCTCTGGATCGTCGACCATGGTCCCGATGCGCGGGTCTTGCTCGGCCCCCCCGGCAATGGCCGTTTCCAGGTCTGGCCCGATGGTCAGACAGGGTGTCGACGCGACGGCGTGATACATTTCTGAAAAGTCCGGTTCGACGATCGCGAGCACCGGCTCGACCAGATCGATGCAGTGCCACAGTTGATCGGGGGGGGCAAGCCGCCAGTTCAGGCAAGCGACAATCGCGCCAATTCCTGCCGCTGCCAGTTCGACCTCCAGGTACTCCGAGCGTTTATGCGACAGAATCGCGATCCGGTCGCCGGGCGCCACGCCCCCCCTGGCCAGAAACACGGCAGCCAGACGATCGACCCTCCCCCCCAGCAATTCGGCATAGCTCAGTCGCCCCCCCTGAACATCACGCAGCTGCGGCTCTGATGCCGCATTTCGGCCGCGGTAGAGCGATGATCGCACCGATCGCGGCGATGAGAGCGGCGAGGATTTCGGCCACGAGAGCCCTCAGATGGGCCAGGATCATGCGGATGTTGTGCCCGCAGCCGCAGAGCACAGCGTGGAGCGCGTCTCCGAGCGTGCCCTTGAGAGCGCAGCGGGCAAGGCGGCCGTCGGTCTTCATGTGCCCGATCACAGGTTCGATTGCGCTGCGCCGGCGCAGGTCGCGCCGGAGCGCCGGCGTCATCCCGCGGCGCTGGCCCGAGATGAACGCCTCGGTCGTCTGCACACCGTGGCCGCGGTAGCCGCGGTCGACGAAGGCCCTCCTGGGCCGGGTCTCGGTCAGGATCTCCACCTGCTCCAGCGCCTCGCGAAGGGTGTGCCCGTCATAGGGGGGTTGCCGGGCATCGACCGCATGCCGACGACGAAGCCCTCCCGGTGCGTGGTTGCCACCGACACCTTAGTGCCGAACTCGTAACGGACCCGCGCCTTGCCCTTGGAGATGCAGTCCACCTCGGCTCGTGCAGTGCGTAGAGCTTGCCCTTGTCCTTCGGCTTCTGCCGCAAGAGCCGGCCCGACAAGGCAATCTCCGCCTCGATCCGCTCCCGCAAACCGGCGTCGGCCACACGGCCCAACTGGCGCTGGATGTCGCGCAGGACGCGCCCGGTATAGCCCTTCAGCCGCCGCAGGGCCTTGCGCATCCGCTTGAACTGGCGCGCATGCGCGTAGCGCCCGACCTGGCCCGACAGCCGCGGCGCAAGCCGCGCGTAGCTCTGGCGCAGGGACAGGCCTGCCTCCTGCGCGAGCGCCACCAGGCGCCGGCGCGCCTTCTCGCAGAGCCGCGCGTCCGTGGGATGCGCGATCGCCTTCTCCATCACCGTCGTGTCCACGATCACCGCCTCGACACTCCGCTCGGAGATCACTCCAGCTTCACGGCCCGCCTCGATCGTCTTGGTCAGAAGCCATTCGACGCCCTCTTCCCCCCCGATCCGCTTGCGCCACCGCGTCAGCGACGAAGGATCGAGCGGGAAGCAATGCTGGAAGAACGTCTCGCCACAGAAGTGCTGGTAATAGGGGGGGTTCTCCACCCACCGCGCCACCACCGCCTCGTCCGAGAGCCGGTAGGCATGCTGCAAATAGAGCAACCCCCCCGCCACCAGTCGCGGCGACGTCGCCGGGCGGCCGGTGTGCGACGTGAAGAACCCCCCCGCCCACTCATCCTCGAAGAACTCCCAGTCGATCAGGGCGGCCAGCTTCACCAGCTCGTGGCGCATGTCGATCATGTCCGTCAGGCGTGGGCGCAACAGGTCGTCCTGTTCAGGGGGGGCGCGGGATTTGGGCTTCATACGTTGATCCGAAATTGCAGCTTCTCGCCCGAAACCTACCAAATCCTGCAGTTCCAGAATACTGAAAACGCCGCTTCATAAAACAAAATCAATGCGTTGGGACTTGTTCAGGGTGAACTAGCTCAGTCTCTTGCTGCCGTCCTCGATGGCCAGATCCCCCCCCGCGCAATCCTGTGCGCGGGTTCGAAAGATCGAATAAAGGTCGGCGCGTCCTGCACGCGAAACTTCGGTCAGCATGGTATCCCCCCCCTTGCGCGGCTTCGGTTCAGAGACCCTGCGCCAGGCGCACGCCTTCATCAATGGCGCGCAGCGCATCCAGTTCGGCGGCCTCCTTTGCCCCCCCGCCGATCATTGTAACCGGGACGCCGCGCGCGGCAAGCTCTTCTGCCAGGGCCCGTTCCGGCTCCTGACCGGTGCACAACACGATTGTATCGGCCGCGATGACCTTTGGCTTTCCATCCACAACGATGTGCAGCCCCCCCGCGTCGTCGATATATTCATAGGTCACGCCGCCCATGGCCTCGACCCCCCCGTGTTTGCGCAGCGCATTCCGCAGAATCCACCCTGTCGAGACGCCCAGACCTGCACCGGGTTTCGATGTCTTGCGCTGAAGCATGACGACTTTGCGGCGCGATGGTTCCGGGGGGGCCAGAGGGTCGCCACTCAGGGCACCCGAGGAGACAAATTCGGGGGGGTCCACAGCCCAGGTTTCGCAAAAGACGTCGGAGTTGGCAGTCTCGGCGGGTTCGGTCACCAAGAACTCGGCCACATCATGACCGATGCCCCCCCCTGCCCCCCCCATCACGACGACACGGTCGCCCGCCACACGGTCGCCGGACAGAATTTCGGCATAGGTCGCGACGCTGGGATGGTCGATACCCGGCAGGTCGGGAACCCGCGGCGTGACCCCCCCGGTAGCGATGACCACATGGTCGAAGCCTTCAAGATCGCTCGCCTCTGCCCGTTGTCCCAGACGCTGCGTGACCCCCCCGTGTTTCTGCATCTGACCGGCATAATACCGAAGGGTTTCGTCGAATTCGTCCTTGCCGGGTGCGGCGCGGGCCAGATTCAGCTGACCGCCCAGCTTGTCCTGCGCCTCGAACAGCGTGACAGCATGGCCCAGCCGCGCCGCCTCGGCGGCTGTGGCCATGCCCGCGGCACCACCGCCGACGACGGCCACTTTCTTTGGCGCGTCGGTTGGCGTATCCTGGAATTCGGTTTCACGCCCGGCCCTTGGATTGACCAGACATCCGACCGGCCGGTCCGAAAAGATGAAATCCAGACAGGCCTGGTTGCAGGCGATGCAGGTGTTGATCTCGTCCGCGCGGCCCTCTCGCGCCTTTTTCACGAAATGCGGATCGGCCAGAAACGGGCGCGCCATCGAGATCATGTCCGCATCGCCAGAGGCAAGTATGTCTTCGGCAAGCTGGGGGGGTGTGTTGATCCGGTTCGAGGCGACCACCGGGATCGACACGGCCGCTTTCACGTTGGCTGCCGCCTTGCGCCAGGCACCGCGCGGCACCGGATAGGCGATCGTCGGCACACGGGCCTCGTGCCAGCCGATGCCGGTGTTCAGAATATCCGCACCTGCGGCCTCGATCTTGCGGGCCAGTGCGGCAATTTCATCGGCGGGCGCGCCGCCCTCGACCAGATCGGCCGCCGAAATCCGGTAGATGACCAGAAACTCGGGGGGCCGCAACGTTCGCGCACCGCGCGCACGATCTCGACCGGGAATCGGTGGCGGTTCGCGGCGCTGCCGCCCCCCCAGTCGTCTTGGCGCTTGTTGGTATGGGTGACGGTGAATTCGTTGATCAGGTATCCCTCGGACCCCCCCATGATCTCGACGCCATCAAAGCCTGCGGCCTGCGCATTGGCGGCCGCCACGGCAAAATCCTCGATGGTACGGAGAATGTCGGCGTCGGTCATTTCACGCGGGATGAAACGGTTGATCGGGGGGGCGCGGATCGGTGACGGGGGGGCCACACACCCTTCGATCTTGGCATAGCGCCCGGCGTGGAGGAGTTGCGCGCAGATCAGGCTGCCTTCGGCCTGCACCGCCTCGCAGATCGGGCGCAGGCTAAGCGCTTCTTCCGGATCATCGATTCGCGGACCTTCTGGATCGAATATGCCTCGGCATTGGGCGAAAACCCGCCGGTGATCAGAATCGCCGCCTCCCCCCCCGCGCACGCTCGGCGTAAAACGCGATCTGTTTGGCTATGCCGTCAGGCTCGGTTTCCAACCGCGTGTGCATCGACCCCCCCATGATGACACGATTTCGCAATGTATGCTGGCCTGCGCGGATGGGCGAGAGCATGGTTTCAAAGCTTCCATCTGGTCTATTTTTCACTTTGGTTCTCCTCCTCAAAACTGCACTTGATCTACATTCTAACATTTGTTAGATTTTTGGAAAGAAGATTTTCGCTCATGGGGGGGAGGAGCACCGATGCAATTCCAGCCTACAGACGATCAGAAGGCGTTTCGCGAGACCGCAAAGCGCTTCGCAACTGAAAGGCTTGCGCCCACATATCAAGAACGCGCCAGCGGCCATACATTCGACCGTGCTCTGATCAAGGAGATGGGCGCACTGGGGGGCTGATCGGGGGGGCCGATCTGCCCGAGGAATTCGGGGGGGGACTCGGCGAAAGCTCTGTCACGTCAGGCTGATCGTCGAAGAGATCGCCTATGCCGATTTCAACGCAAGTTACGTGCAGCTTCTGGGCTCTCTCATGGGCGGAATGGTTGCCAAACATGCCTCCAAGGACATCGCGTCGGAATGGGTGCCCAAGGTTGTTTCGGGTGATGCGGTCATTGGCCTGGGCCTGACAGAGCCGCGCGGCGGTTCGGATGCGGCGAACCTGATTCTGAGAGCTGAGAAATCCGGCAACGGCTGGCGGCTGAACGGTGAAAAGACATCCATGAGTTTTGCCAGTCAGGCGGATGCGGCGGTCGTCTTTGCCCGTACCGGCGATCCTAACGGCGGCTCACGCGGGGGGGTCAGCGCCTTTTTCGTCGATCTGAACCAGGAAGGCATCAAGCGCACCCATTTTGACGACATCGGCACCAAGCCTGTCGGGCGCGGGTCGGTGTTCTTTGACGATGTTTTCGTTCCGGCCGAAAATATGATGGCGGAACAGGACCGTGCCTTTGGCACGATCATGGCGGGCTTCGACTATTCCCGCGCACTGATCGGGCTGGAGTGCCTGGGGGGGGCCGCGCAAGCGTCGGTGGATGAAACCTGGGCCTACGTTCAGGAGCGCGAGGCATTCGGAGCCCCCCCGATCGTGCAGTATCAGGGTGTCAGCTTTCCCCCCCTGGCCGAGGCCGAGACCCAACTGACCATGATGCGCCAGCTTTGCTATTACACGCTGGACCTGCGCGACCGTGGCCTGCCGCACACCTCTCAGGCCGCCATGTGCAAGTGGTACCTGCCCAAAACCGCCTGCGAGATCCTTCACCAGTGCCTGATCCTGCACGGACATTACGGCTACACCACCGACCTGCCCCCCCACCACCAGCGCTACAACGATGTGCTCGGCCTGCAGATCGGTGACGGCACCGCGCAGATCCAGAAGCTGGTGATCGCCCGCGAAAAGGTCGGTCGCATGGCGCTGCAGTATGACAAGAAGGCGAAGGGAGCCGCGAAATGAGCGACCCCCCCATCCTCGTCACTTCCGAGGGCAACACCGGCATCATCGAACTGGCCCGCCCCCCCGAGAAATTCAATTGCCTGTCACTTGAGGTGCATGAGCGTATTTCTGTCGCGCGTGCGGAATTCGAGGCGAACCCGGATATCCGGGCGATCCTCATCCGGGCGCAGGGCAAGCACTTTTGCACCGGCGCCGATCTGGTGGAAGTGAAGGGTAAATTGAACGATCCCGCCGCGCTGGACCATTTCATCGCCTTTGGCATGAACAACCTGCGTGCGCTCGAAACCTCCTCCCTCCCTGTCGTGGTGGCAGTGCAGGGGGGGTTGTGTCTGGCCGGCGGGATCGAACTGATGCTGGCATGCGATGTATGTTTCGCGGCCGAAAGCGCCCAGTTTGGCGATCAGCACGCGCAATTCGGGCTGATTCCCGGTTGGGGGGGTGGCTCGCAGCGGCTAACACGGTTGATGGGGGGGCAGCGCCGGGCGCTCGACCTGATGTTCTCGGCCCGCTGGCTCAAGTCGGACGAGGCCAAAGAGGCCGGCCTGGTCAACTACGTCGTGCCGGATGCGGATCTGCACAAGATCTCGCTGGAATACTGCCAGAAGATCGCCACCCGTTCACGTCCCGGCATCGCCGAGATGAAGCGGTTGGCGCGTGAAGGCGCGGACCTTGGTATCGACCAACAGATGCGGCTTGAGCGCGATGCCGCCGTGCGTGCACTGCCCAGCGATGACGTGGCCGAGGGCCTCGACGCATTCGAGAACCGGCGCGCCCCCCCCAGATTCAAGGCCTGAGGACAGAACATGGATTTCACTTTGAACGACGAACAACGCCAGATTTACGAGTATGGCGGCCAGCTGGCGCAGAAGTTCGACAACGATTACTGGCTGAGACACGCGCGCAAGCACGAGTTTCCGCACGAAATGTTCCACCAGATCGCCGATGACGGCTTCCTCGGCATCATGGTGCCCGAGGAATATGGCGGCGCGGGCCTTGGCATGACCGAAATGGCCCTGTTCATGGAAGGCACCGCCAATCACGGCATTCCGCTTTTGATGATGGTGGTCGGGCCGACCATGTCGCTGGCCCATATCGCCAGCCACGGGAGCGAATTCCACAAGAAAGAGCTACTGCCGGCCGCCTGCCGCGGTGATATCCAGTTCTGTTTCGCGATCACCGAACCGGGGGGGGCCGGGTCGAACACGATGAAGGCCACTACGCTTGCCAAGCGTCGAGGCAACCGGTTCAGCCTGTCGGGCGAAAAGACCTTCATCACCGGGGGGGCCGAAGTGGCCGACTACTGCCTCGTGGTGGCGCGGACCAAACCGCATACCGAGGTCAGCCGCAAGACCGACGGCTTTACCCTGTTCGCCGTCGATCTGAAGAAAAAAAAGGCGTCGACAAGCAGCGGGTGAAGATCTCGATCCCCCCCCTGCCCGAGGAGCAGTGGACACTGTTCTTCGACGAGGTGGATCTCGGCCCCCCCGAGGATGTGGTCGGCGAAGTTGACGAAGGATTCTCGATTCTGTTCGACAGCCTCAACCCCCCCGAACGCATCATCCTGGCCGCACTGTGCTGCGGCATCGGCCGGTTCGCCCTGAACAAGGGCGTGGCCTATGCCTCCGAACGCAATGTGTTCGGCCAACCCATCGGTGCGCACCAGGGCGTGCAGCACCCGATGGCCAAGGCGCATGCGGCAGTCGAAATGGCCAGTCTGATGACCCGGCGCGCGGCATGGGAGTTTGACAACAAGCTGCCCGCCGGTGCGTCGTCGAACATGGCCAAATATGCCGCCGCCGAGGCCGGGATCGAAGCGGTCGACGCGGCGCTTCAGGCGCATGGCGGATCGGGCTTTACCGAAGATACGGGGGGGCTTTACGAAATGTACCCGCTGGTCCGCCTTTTGCGCACAGCACCGGTGAATCGCGAACTGTGCCTGAGCTTTATCGGCGAAAAGGTCATGGGTCTGCCGCGGTCTTATTGATCGCTCTGCCCGACATGGAGAACGACATGCAATTTGGAATGCGCTTCCGGCGGGAGGATGCCGCCGACAAGGTAAATGATCGCTTCTGGCACCTGATCGAGGGCACACCGCTCGACGAGGTGCGCCGTATTCAGGAAGAGCGGCTGCGCGATCAGATGGCGTATCTCAAGGCGAACTCGACCTTCTATCAGGAAAAGTTCGCCGAGGCCGGTGTGGAATTCGACGATATCCGCACTATCGAAGACCTGCAAAAACTTCCCTATACCTACAAGACCGAGATCCGCGAAAGCCTCGCCGCCGAGCCGCCCTTTGGCAAGCACCGTACCGCGCCCATGTCGGACATCATCCAGATGCAGGCCTCGTCGGGCACGACCGGCAGCCCCCCCTCATATGTGGCCCTGACAGAATCCGACGCCGAAATGTGGCACGAGATGACAGCGCGCTGTTTCTTTGCCAATGGTGTGCGTCCCGGCGATATGGTGCTGCACGCATTTTCGCTCGCCAAGGGCTTTGTCGGCGGCATCCCCCCCGTGATGCAGGGATTGCAGTACATGGGCACGATCGATGTGCCGGTGGGCGCCGATGGCGGTGCGGAACGGCTGCTGCGCGCCTGCGCCGACACCCGCCCGCGTTGCGTGGTCGGCGCCCCCCCGAACTTTGTGCTGCACCTGGCCGAAAAGGCTCCCGAGGTGCTTGGCTGCAAGGCCAGCGAACTGGGTATCGAGCGCGTGATCGTCGGCGGCGAACCCGGCGGCGGCATTCCCGCAATTCGGGCAAAGATCGAAAAGGCCTGGGGGGGTGCGAAATGCACCGAGATGCTGGGCGGCACCGATCTGGGCGTGACATACTGGGCCGAGTGCGACGCCCAGTCGGGTATGCACATGGTCAACATGGATTATGTCCTGACCGAGCTGCTCGACCCGGAGAGCGGCAGGATCATTCCCTGGAAAAAAGGCGCAGAAGGCGAGATGGTCTATACCGCGCTCGGCCGCCAGGCGAGCCCGCTCGTGCGGTTCCGGTCAGGCGATTATATCGAAGTGATCGATACCGAATGCTCCTGCGGCCGCACCGGACCGAAGATCCGCTGCACCGGCCGCACCGACGACATGCTGATCGTGCGCGGGGGGGCCAATGTCTTCCCGTCGGCGATCAACAGCATCATTACCGAAATGGTGCCGGACACCAACGGCGTCATGCGAATCGTGGCCGATTTCGAGGGCCACACCACGCAGGGCGCGCTGACGGTGATTGTCGAACGCGGCCCCCCCGATCGCGATCCGGCCGATGACGTCACCCTCAAAAAGAAAATCGAGCAGCGGCTGCGCGACTCCTTGGTCTTCAAGGCCGACGTTCACCTGGTTGCGGCCGACACTTTTGAAAAACCCGGCGCCGCGAAGGTCGCCTTCGTTCTCAGGAAATATCCAGACCTGCCATGACTAGAATGAAATCCCTTCTCGACACTGCGTCGGACGACTTCCGCGCCAACGACGCGTCTTACCGCGAAAAGGTCGATGAACTGCATGCCCTCCGGCTCTCACAGCGCGTCGGCGGCCCCCCCGAAATGGCGCGCGAACGTCATGTGGAAAAAGGCAAGATCCTGCCCCCCCGCGAACGGATCGAACGGCTGATCGATCCGGGCACCCCCCCCTTTCTGGAACTCGGCGAGCTGGCCGGACTGAACATGCACAAGGGTGTTCCGCCCGGCGCCGGCATCATCACCGGTATCGGAGTGATCGAAGGCCGCCAGTGCATGATCATCGCCAACGATGCTACAGTGAAAGGCGGCACCTATTTCGGGATCACCTGCCGCAAACATGTCCGGGCACAAAAGATCGCCTGGAAAAACCGCCTGCCTGTTATCACGCTCGTGGATTCCGGCGGGGGGGCCTTCCTGCCCGACCAAGCCAACCTTTTCCCCCCCGACGAAGGCCAGTTCGGGTCCATCTTTCACCAACAGATCGGCATGTCGGGTGACGGTGTGCCGCAAATCGCCGTGGTCATGGGGGGGCCCTGCACCGCGGGTGGTGCCTATATCCCCCCCGCGCTCTGCGACGAGGTGGTCATCGTGCGCGGCCAGGGCTTCATGTACCTGGGCGGACCAGAGCTGACCTTTGCCGCGACCGGCGAAAAAGTGGATGCCGAAACATTGGGCGGCGGCAAGATGCATTGTTCTGTCTCCGGCGTGACCGACCATCTGGCCGAGGACGATGCCCATGCTTTGGCCATCACCCGCGATATCGTCCGACACCTGGGCGAAAAGCCCCCCCTGCCCCCCCGCAAGACGCCGGAAACGCCGCGTGAACCTGCCTATCCGGTCGAGGAAATATATGGTCTCGTCAGCCGCGACCCCCCCAAGGTGCCGACCGACAACCGCGAGATCGTCGCCCGGCTGGTGGATGACAGCGATTTTCACGAATTCAAGCCGCTTTATGGCGACACGATCATGACCGGCTGGGGGGGGCGCATCCACGGCCATGAGGTCGGGATCATCGCCAATACAGGCGTGCTTTTCGTCGAAGCCGCGCTGAAGGCGACGCATTTCATCAATCTCTGCGTCCAGCGTGATATTCCGCTGCTGTTCCTGGCCGATGTGAACGGCTTCATGGTGGGCCGCGAGGTCGAGCAGATGGGCATTGCCAAGGCCGGCGCCAAGATGATCACGGCCATGTCTTCGGCCCGGGTGCCGAAATTCACAATCATCACCGGTGGCTCTTACGGGGGGGCCGGATACCTGGCGATGCTGGGCCGCCCGTTCCAGCCGGACGCAATGTTTGCCTGGCCGACGGGACGGTCGGCGATCATGGGGGGGCCGGAACAGGCCGCAAGCGTGCTGGCCCAGGTCCGCGCCCAGATCAACGAGCGCGAAGGCAAAAGCTGGACCCCCCCCGAGGAGGAGGAAGCCTTCAAGGCGCCGATCCGCAAGGAATACGAGGATTTTCAGGGGGGGGCCTATAATTTCGCGTCCAACCTTTGGATCGACAGCGTGATCGAACCCTGTGAGACCCGTGACGTCATGGCGCTGATGCTGGATGTGACATCGCGCAGACCCAAGGTCGATACCAACTTCGGCGTGTTCAGGATGTGAGGAGCGAACCGTGAAAATCAAAACGCTTCTGATCGCCAACCGCGGTGAAATTGCCTGCCGGATCGCGCGCACCGCGCGGGCCAGCGGGATCACCCCCCCTGTCGGCGTGCATTCGCAGGCCGACGCCAATGCCCTGCATGTCCGCGAAATCGGCAGGTCGGTCTGTATCGGCGCCGGACCTGCATCCGAGAGCTATCTGAAAATCGACGCGGTGATTGCCGCTGCGCAATCAGTGGGCGCGGATGCGATCCATCCCGGTTATGGCTTTCTGGCCGAAAACCCCCCCGATTTTGCTCGTTCGGTCGAAGCCGCTGGCATGATCTTCATGGGGGGGCCGACGCCGGAAACGCTTGAACGTTTCGGCGACAAGGCCAGCGCCAAAGAGGCCGCCGTGGCGGCCAGCGTCCCGGTGATTTCGGGCGCCGAAGGTGCGCGGTCCGATCCCGAGCAGATTGTAGAGGAGGTGCGCCAAATGGGCCTGCCGGTGCTGCTCAAGGCTGTCGGCGGCGGTGGTGGGCGAGGGCAACGGCTCGTCACTGACGAAACCACGCTGGTCGAGGACATCGAAGGCGCGCTGCGCGAAGCAAAATCCACCTTCGGCTCCGAAGGGCTGCTGTTGGAGCGTTTCCTGCCCGAGGCGCGCCATGTTGAAGTGCAGATCGCAGGTGACGGCAAGGGCCATGTGTGCATCTGTTCGAACGCGATTGCACGCTTCAGCGCCGCCACCAGAAGGTCATCGAGGAAGCCCCCCCGGCCTGGGGGGGTCTGCCCCCCCGGACGCTTATGGACGACATCGCGCGCGACGCGGTGCGCCTTGGTGAAACGCTGGACTATCGCGGGCTGGGCACGGTCGAGTTTCTGGTCGCGGGGGGGGACGAGTATTTCTTCCTTGAGGTAAACCCGCGCATTCAGGTGGAACATCCCGTCACCGAAGCGATCACCGGGCTGGACCTTGTCGCGCTTCACCTGCGGATTGCCGAAGGCGCGGGCCTTGGATTGGTGCAGGACGATCTGACGATCAACGGCCACGCGGTCGAGGCGCGGCTTTACGCCGAAGATCCGGCGATGCAATTCGCCCCCCCGTCGACCGGCACCTTGACCACGCTCAGCCTGCCGTCGGGCCTGCGCATCGACAGCGGCGTCGAGGAAGGCGATGCGGTCACGCCTTATTACGACCCGATGATCGCCAAGCTGATCGTGCACGCGCCCGACCGGGAAACCGCATTGGCACGTCTGGCCACGGCGCTTGATCATGTCGCGGTCGAAGGCGTCGAGACCAATCGCGCCTTTCTGAGGGCACTGGCGCGAAACCCTGAATTCGAACGGATGCAGGTTCATACACGGTGGATCGACGGCCGGTTGGCCGAGCTGACACAGGCGTCCCCCCCCTCGTTCGCCCTGATCTGTGGAAAGCGGTTGCCGCCATTCTGTTCGTGGCCGCCTCGCGCGGCGATACGGATGCCAATCCCTGGACCAACCGTGATGCCTTTACCGGCTGGCGGCTCGGCCTGGGCGGCGATGCGATGGAAGCAGGGCAAAGCGTGACGCTCACCGATTCTGACGAGGTATCCGAAGAACTGCGCATCGGCCCTGTCAAACCGGGTGCCAGATACACCGTCTATTCGGAAAACGGCGAGGCGCTGACACTGTCGGCACGTGAACTGACCCCCCCGGGCTGTTGGCGTGTCGGCGAAGGCGACACCGTCCATCTGATCGAGCACGTCTGCACGCGGGCGTGATCGAACTGGACACGCCCGAAGGCCGCCTGGTCTTCCGCCCCCCCGCCGCGCCCCCCCTTGCCTTTGCCGGCGGCGATGCCGCGGGGGGGGATCGCGCCGTGACCTCTCCGCTGACCGGCATGATTGTCGAAATCAAGGTCTCCGGTGGTCAGAGCGTAGCCGAAGGCGACGTGGTCGCGGTCATGGAATCCATGAAACTCGAAATCTCGATCCGGGCGGCCGCGGCCGGGATCGCCAGCAATATATCCGTCTCGAATGGGGGGGACATGGTCGATCGCGGCCAGGTCATCGCCGAGATCCTGCCATCCGAGGAGTGATGAAATGAGCGACTTTCCCAAATTCGTCGAATTTCGTGAAGAAGGCCCGCGCGAGGGATTCCAGATCGAAAAAAAGATCTATCCGGTCGAAGAGCGGATCGAACTGATCGACATGCTCAGCGAAACCGGTCTGAAACGCATTCAGGTCGGCAGCTTTGTCAGCCCGAAATACGTTCCTCAGATGGCGGACACCGGCGAGTTGTTCCAGCGTATCAAGCGCAAACCGGGCGTGAACTACACATCGCTGTGGCTGAACGACAAAGGGTTTCGCAAGGCCCTGACCGCGCATGAGGTCGATATCGACCCGCGTCTGCTGTTCTATCCTTCCGAAGCATTCGCCCAATCGAACAACAATTGTTCCTCGGCCGAGATGCGGGAAAAACAACGTGACTGGGTCCGTCTTTACAAGGAAGAGGGATATACCGTCGACGCGGCCTATGTGATGACCGCCTTCGGCTGCAACCTCGAGGGCCCCCCCATCCCCCCCCAAGAACGCATCTTGGACGATTTCCGCTTTATCCTCCAACTGTGCGAGGAAGAGGACATCCCCCCCGTGCCGATCCTTGTGATCGCCGACACCATGGGTTGGGGGGGAAACCCCCCCGAGGCGGTCAAACGGATGATCGGCGCCCTGCGCGAATTGGCGCCCGAGGCGCGCATCGGTATGCACATCCATGACACACGTGGCTGGGGGGGATCGCCAACGTTTATGCGGCCCTGTCGATGGGCGTGGACATGTTCGAAAGCTCCGTCGCCGGTCTTGGCGGCTGTCCTTTCGCGGGCCACGGCCACGCGCGCGCCGCAGGAAATGTCTGCACCGAGGATGCAGTGTTCCTGTGTCACGAGCTCGGCATCGAAACCGGCATTGATCTGGACAAGCTGATCGCAGCGGCGGTCAAAGCAGAAGAGATCATCGGTGTGCCGCTCATGGGCCGGGTCATGCACACCGGCGGGTTGGACAAATACCGCAAGTCACGCTGAGGGAGCAAGAAGATGACAAAAGCACTTGACGGAAAGGTCGTTCTGGTCACCGGGGGGGCCGGCGGTGGGATCGGGCGTGATATCGCTTGATGGCAGCCGCAGAAGGCGCCGCCGTGGTGGTCAATGATCTGGGTGCCTCGCTGAAAGGCACGGGCCAGACCGAAACCGCTGCGCAGAAAGTTGTTGCCGAGATCAGGGCGGCGGGCGGCGATGCGATCGCCGATGGCGGCAACGTCACCGATCCGGACGCCGCGCGCGCGATGATCGAGGCGGGTGTCAAGGAATTCGGCCGCATCGACGCGGTGGTGAACAACGCCGGCATCCTGCGCGACGGGTTCTTCCACAAAATGACCTACGAGGATTTCGACGCGGTGGTGAAGGTTCATCTTTATGGCGCCTTCAACACCAGCCGCGCGGCGGCCGATTATTTCCGCGAACAGGAGGGCGGCGCGCTGGTGCATATGACCTCGACCTCGGGGGGGCTGATCGGCAATCTGGCGCAGGCGAATTACGCGGCGGCAAAGCTGGGCATCGCGGCCTTCTCGAAATCGGTCGCGCTTGACCTGAAACGCTGGAACGTGCGGTCGAACTGCATCGCGCCCTTCGCCTGGAGCCGGATGATTTCCTCGATCAAGACCGACACGCCCGAACAGGAGGCGCGGGTTGAAAAGCTCAAGCAGATGACGCCCGCCAAAGTGGCGCCGATGGCCTGTTTCCTGATGTCGGACAGGGCCGAAGGCGTCAGCGGACAGATCTTTGCCGTGCGCAACAACGAGATTTTCCTGTTCAACCAGCCCCCCCGCCCGGTGCGCTCGGTTCATTCCGGCGATGGCTGGACCGCAGATGAAATCGCCGAGCGCGCCATTCCCGCGCTCAAATCGCAATTCACGCCGCTCGAGGTTTCGGCGGATGTCTTTTCATGGGATCCGGTCTGATGGGAAAACGCAAAGAAAAAATCAGCTCCAGCATTGCCTGGAGCACCCCCCCTGACAAGATCAGCGTGCGTGGCCTCGACCTGCCCAACGAGATCCTGGGCCATATGAACCTTGGCGATCTGGCGTTCCTGCAACTAACGGGCCGCAAGGCCACGCCCGAGGAAAGCCGCGTCTTTAACGCCATCGTCATTACCCTGGTCGAACATGGTATCACGCCCTCGGCCCTGGCGGCGCGGATGACCTATATGGGGGGGGCGCCGGAATCGCTTCAGGCGGCTGTGGCGGCTGGCTTGTGTGGGCTGGGCACCGTCTTTGTCGGTTCTATGGAAGGTGCCTCGAAATGCTTTACGAGGCACTGCCACAGGACAAGTTGGGCACCGGTGTCGATCTGGATGCGCTGGCCGTCGAGACGGTAGAAAAATTTCGCGCCCGCAAGATGATCGTGCCGGGGGGGCTGGGCCATCCGGTGCACAAACCGGTCGATCCGCGCACCCCCCCGCGCCTGTTCCAGATCGCTGCCGAGAACGGCAAGTCCGGTGAATACATCGAGTTGATCCAGAAAATTCAGGCCGTTGCCGAAGAAAAATCGGGTAAGATGCTGCCGATCAACGCCACCGGCGCGATCGGGGGGGCGATCTGCTGTGAATTCGGCTTTCCCTGGAAGATCGTGCGCGGCTTTGGCGTCATGGCGCGGTCCATCGGGCTGGTCGGTCATATCCTCGAAGAGAGCGAAAACCCGATTTCCTATGAGCTGTGGCAGCGTGCCGAGCAGGAAATTCTTGAAACGTCGGGTCCGGGGGGGGCGGCATAAGCGATGCAGACCTCGGCCCCCCCCGACAGCCATAACGACCTGCGCGACGCCATGCGCGCGCTTTGCGCGCAGTTCCCGCCCGACTATCACCGCCGCGAAACCTACCCCCCCGAGGAATTCGTCGATGCGCTGACCCGCGAGGGCTGGCTCGCCGCGATGATCCCCCCCGAGGAATACGGTGGCTCGGATCTGGGGGGGTTGACGGAAGCCTCGATCATCATGGAAGAGGTGAACCGCTGCGGCGGAAACGCGGGCCATTGCCACGGGCAGATGTATAACATGGGCACGCTTCTCAGGCACGGTTCGGAGAAGCAAAAGCAGAAATACCTGCCCGGCATCGCCAGCGGCGCGTTGCGCCTGCAATCCATGGCCGTGACCGAACCGACAACCGGGACCGACACCACCAAACTGAAGACCACCGCGGTCAAGAAGGGTGACCGGTATGAGATCAATGGCCAGAAGGTCTGGATCAGCCGTATCCAGCATTCCGACCTGATGATCCTGCTGGCACGCACCACGCCGCTGAGCGAGGTCAAGAAAAAGTCGCAGGGCCTGTCGATCTTTATGGTCGATCTGAAAGAGGCCATCGGCAACGGGATGGAGGTCCGCCCCCCCATCGCCAATATGCCCGGCCACGAAACCAATGAAGTGTTTTTCGACAACCTGGAAATCCCCCCCGCCGAGAACCTGATCGGCACCGAGGGGGGGCGCGGATTTTACCATATTCTTGACGGGCTGAACGCCGAACGGACCCTGATTGCGGCGGAATGTATCGGTGATGGATACTGGTTCGTCGACAAGGCCCGCGCCTATGCCGGTGACCGCGTGGTCTTTGACCGTCCCATCGGCCAGAACCAAGGCGTGCAATTCCCTATCGCCAGGTCCTATGTGAACATCGAGGCCGCCAATCTGATGCGCTTTGAAGCCTGCAGGCGCTTCGATGCCGGGCTGGATTGCGGAGCGCAGGCGAATATGGCTAAGCTGCTGGCTTCGGAGGCCAGCTGGGAAGCGGCCAATGCCTGCATCCAGACCCATGGCGGCTTCGGTTTCGCACGGGAATACGATGTCGAGCGCAAGTTCCGCGAGGCGCGCCTCTATCAGGTCGCCCCCCCGATCTCGACCAACCTGATCCTGTCATATGTCGGAGAACATATCCTCGGCATGCCAAGATCGTTCTGAAGGCCAGGGTTATGGGTGAGATCGACCTTGACGCGCTGGCGCCCTGGCTGGGACGCACCGAGACTAAGGAAGATGTTCTGACGGAGGGGGCTGATCGACAAATTCCGCGCCACGCTCGGTCCGCATCTTTGGGACGGATCAGGCGATGTCCCGCTGGGAATTCATTGGTGCCTTGTCCTTGATACCGTGCCAGCTGCCGCCCTGTCAGAAGACGGCCATGCCGCGAGGGGGGTGGATTTCTGCCCCCCCCTGTTCCGCTGCCCGCCCGCATGTGGGCTGGCGGCGATGTTACGCATATCGCGCCGCTGAAAATCGGCGAAACCATCACCCGCCGCTCGGTGATCGGGGGGGACATAGTGGCCAAGCAGGGCCGCAGTGGCCCATTGGTCTTTGTGACCGTCGAACATGAGTATTCGAGTGGCAACCGGCTTTGTATCCGGGAGCAGCAAACGATCGTTTATCGTGAGATTTCCGCCCCCCCCGCACGGGCGAGAGCGCACCTGACGCGGGTGACCCCCCCACCACGCTCAGATCGACCCTGACACCGGATCCTGTTCTACTGTTTCGCTATTCGGCGCTGACGTTCAATGCCCATCGCATTCACTATGACCACATCTACGCCACCGAAACCGAAGCCTATTCCGGACTTGTTGTGCATGGCCCATTGCAGGCCACGCTGCTTCTGAATCTGGCGGCGGATGCGTTAAAAACATCGCCCCCCCACCGGTTTTCGTTCCGCGGACTCGCGCCGCTCACCCTGCCCTGCGAATTGCAACTGCACAATGAAGGGACCGGCGCCTCCGGGACAGTCTGGTGTCAGGATCAAAACGGTCTTCGAAGCTTTTCCGCAGAGTACGCGGCGATCTGATCAGTTTCCTTTGGTAGCGGATTCAGTTGTTGACCAATTTTTCTAACATCTGTTAGGCTTTGCGGAGAGGCTTGGTAAATAGACCAGGCAAACCTCTGAATTAAAGCATTTCTGATTGAACCTGAATCGCGAGGGATTCCCTTAAGGCATCAGGTTTGTTTCATCCTGTTTGGGAGGATGGATCATGTCAGCACCTTTACCTTCGGCACTAAGGACGCGGTTTCAGAGATATATTGACGAAGGGTTAAGCGGGCGTGCGGCGGCGTTGCGTCTGAAATTGTCACCTGCGACAGGTGCGCGATGGGCGCGCCAAGTGAGGACCAAGGGTCACGCGGAACCCGCACCGCAGGGACCGCCGCGCGGCAAAGGCAAGCTGGCACCGCATCAGACTTTCCTTGAGGAGTTGATTGCACAAGACCCCCCCGACATCACCCTCTTCGAGCTACGCGACGCGCTGGCCGAGGCAGAGGGCGTGCAAGTGCATCACTCTTCCATCTCCAACCTGCTGTCCCGGCTCGGGTTCACATACAAAAAAAGTCTCCGGTTGCCACCGAGCGCCGTCGCGCCAAGGTAAGGCAACAGCGCGGCGATTGGTTCAAGCATCGCTTGCCCACCATCTCCCGGATGCCAGACCGCGTTGTCTTTATTGACGAAACTGCAGTGAAGACGAACCTGACCCGCCTGCGTGGCCGATCCAGACGAGGCGAGCGTCTGACCATGGACGCGCCCTTTGGAAGCTGGGGGGGGACGCAGACACTGATCGCGGGCCTGACGCAGGATGCACTGATCGCGCCTTGGGTTATACAGGGTGCGATGGGCGGCCCGGCCTTTGCCGCCTACATACGCCAAGTGCTGGTCCCAGAGATCGCACCAGGAACCGTTGTTATCCTCGACAACCTCGCGACGCATCGCAACAAGGACGCCGCGCAGGCCCTGCGCGACCACGGCTGCTGGTTTCTGTACCTGCCGCCTTACTCGCCCGATTTGAACCCCCCCATCGAACAGGCATATTCAAAGCTGAAAGCCCACTTGCGACGGATCGGGGGGGCTAGAAGCTTCACCGAGGTCTTCGACGCTATCGGATCAATCTGCGATCTCTACGATCCAGAAGAGTGCTGGAATTACTTCAGGCTGCCGGATATGTCTCAGGTTAATATCGAAACGCTTTAACAATTACCTTGGGCCAATCAGATCGGGCTGCTCAGGATCGGAGCGGTGAAAGAGGTGATGACCACGGCGGCCTACATCGACCGTCTCGACCGAGAATACCACGCCGCCAAAGATGCGCTCTGTTCCTGACGAAAGAGGGCGGCCGGTCACCCGGCCGCCCATCTGTTTCTGCGGTTGTCGCCGAAGATCGAGACGCGATCTCAGACGTCTTTTTGGTTGACGATCAGTTCTGCATTCTCGGGTAGTTCCGAAACGATGCTCACCGCGTCGGCGCGAATTCGCGCATGCAGTTTAAAGCTTTCGGCGGCGGCTGCTTCCGCAGCAGAAGCGTCGGCACCGTCTTCAAGCACAAGCGAGAGGCGGATCATGTCGCGATCGTTCTCGCGCACTACCACGGCCTGCGCGGCCTTTGCGCCCGGCGTGCCGATGACGACTTCTTCAACCACGCGCGGATAAACGAAAATCTCGCGCACTTTGACCGCTGCCCCCCCGACACGGCCCTGCAATGCTGAAATCCGGCTGACGGTGCCATCCGCGTTGCTTTCCAGGGCAAAGGCGCTGTCGCCGGTGCCGAACCGGATCATCGGCCAGGTGGCATCGCGCGCGGTCACAACAACCTCGCCCGGTTCCCCCCCGTGAGCGACCTGTTCGCCACTGACCGGATCGCAGATCTGCACCACGCGGCCGGGATGAACCACATAGCCTTCGCCGCCATCCTCATATGCAATAAGGCCCAGATCGGCGGTGGCATAGGCAGCCCAGGTCGACACGCCATAGTCTTCCTCGATCCGGCGGCGTTTGGCCATCCAGTCGCCCATCTCTCCGCCGAGGAAGGCTGTTTTCACCTTCCAGGCGTCGCGCCCATAGGTTTCGACCACCTTGTCCGCCAGCGTCAGGAAAAACGCGGTCGAAGCGCAGATCGAAGTCACGCCGGTTTCGACGATGATCTGTGCCTGAAGCTCCGTATTGCCGACGCCGCCGGGGGGGATAACCGTGGCGCCTGCGGCCTGTGCCGCTTCGTCGAACAAAAGCCCCCCCGCGGGCACCAGATGATACATCCATGTGTTCAGGATAATATCCCCCCCCGGCCCCCCCACGCCTGCCGCCTTGAACAGCAGTTCAAGGCCGTGGCCGCCACCGTCCGAAAGGGCCGGTTCGAAAATCGGGCCGGGGGGGGACACGTAGATCCGCCCGACATCCTTCAGATCCGAGGCCAGGAACCCGCCAAAGGGCGGATTTTTGCGCTGGATCTTCAGAAGCTCTTCTTTTTTCATCACTGGAAGACGCGAGAGGTCCGCCACCGATGTGACAGCTGCCGGATCGAATCCGGCAGCCGTAAATCGCGATTTCAGGCCAGGAGCCTTGTTGGCCGCAGCGGCATAGGCTTGCGCTATATCTTTGTAGATATCATCAGACATTTCCATGCCTCCTCGTCCAATCGGGCGTTAAAGCGGGCAGTCCTTACGGAAGTTCGGCGCGCGCTTCTCGCGGTGCGACAACACACCTTCCTTGACGTCCTCGCTCATGAAGCCAAGCATCTCCAGCGCGGTCGACGCATCAAAGATCGGCCCGGCCTGACGCAGCCAGTTGTTCAGTGAATACTTGGTCCAGCGGATCGCGCTTTGCGAGCCGTTGGCCAGTTCGACGGCTGTATCCAGCGCGATCTGCTGCAGCTCATCATCCTCGACGCACATTGATACCAGACCGATACGCTCGGCCTCTTCGCCCGATACGGGCTTGCAGGTCATCAGATAGTACTTCGCCTTGGCCATCGAGGTCAGCAGCGGCCAGATGATCGCCGCGACGTCACCGGCGGCAACACCCAGACGCGGGTGACCATCAACGATCTTGGCCCGTTTTCCGGCTATCGAGATATCGGCCAGAATGGCAACCACAAGGCCCGCGCCGGCCGCAGGGCCATTGATCGCGGAAATGATCGGCTTGTTGCAGTTGATGATGTTATAGACGAGATCCTTGGCTTCTTTCCACGTCTTCATGATCTCGTGCGAGTTGCCAATCATGTTTTCGATCAGGCTGAAATCACCCCCCCCGGCGGAAAACGCCTTGCCCGCACCGGTCACGATGACCGAATTGATGTCTGGGTCACGGTCGATATCGATCCACATGTCCGTCATCTGGGTGTGAGTTTCGGCATCGACCGAGTTAAACGTCTCGGGCCGGTCGAACGTGATGCGCAGCACGCGATCCGCCGGGTAGTCAAATTTCAGTTTGTCGTATTTTGCGTAACGCTCCGACATGGTTCTATTTCCTCCGTGGGGGGGTATTGAGTCAGCCAGGCAGTCCCAGGACGGCCTTGGACAGGATGTTTCTTTGGATTTCGTTCGATCCACCATAGATCGTGGTAGGTCTGGCCTTGTAGAAGCTCGACAAAACGTCGACGCTAACATTGCCAACCTGAAGCGGCCCGATGGAGCCGCCATCGGGACCGGCTGCTTCGATCATCAGTTCGGTGATGCGCTGGAAGCATTCAGTCACCCAAATCTTCAGCATGGAGACATCCGCACCCAGCGTCTCGCCACGTTTGAGCTGATCTGCAAAACGGGCATAAAGCGCGGCATGATCTTCCACATCCAGTGCCGCCTGGGCAAAGCGGTCACGGAACACCGGATCGTCAAACGCGCCACGGCCACGGGCAAAGCTTTCAAGCTGTCCCAGAGCGTTCTGGGCCAGACTTGGCGAACCGATGAAAATGCGTTCGAAGCTCAAGAGCGCCTTGGCCATCGTCCAACCCTTGTTCAGCTCGCCCACGAGGTTCTCGCGGGGGGGCGTCCGTGCATTGTCAAAGAAGACCTCGCAAAACTCGGTCTCGCCCGACAGGGTCGTGATGGTGCGTACATCGACTCCAGGCTGATTCATCGGAGCGAGCAGGAAACTGATACCCTGTTGTTTCTTGGGCGCATCGGGATCGGTGCGCACCAGCATGAAAATATGCGTGGCGTCATGCGCCATCGTGGTCCAGATCTTCTGTCCGTTGATGACAAAGTCGTCGCCGTCAATCTCTGCGCGTGTGCGCAGGTTCGCCAGATCGGACCCGGCGCCGGGTTCCGAGTATCCCTGGCACCAGATGTCTTCGCAACTCAGGATACGCGGCAGCCAGTAGTCTTTTTGTTCCTGGGTGCCGAATTGATGATCAGGGACCGACCATCTGCACGCCCATGTCGCGACC
>JDSH01000022.1_pt1 | contig 75584 bp, 112 predicted proteins | sample 199451 | NCBI WGS metagenome assembly JDSH01 (sample SAMN02584198, study PRJNA231836) | bioreactor metagenome | isolation source: continuous culture bioreactor electron acceptor NO2- transfer2 day 38 after... | place: Germany: Bremen | reverse complement strand
CCCGACGAAACCCTGCCAGACCAGGACAATGACGACGGATGGGACGACTTTTGAAGGCTTGAACCTGGACAGTGGGAAATGAGGCTCAGATGCAAGAGACGACACGGGTCCTGATCGTTGACGACAGTCCCAGCATGCGCCGATTGATCCGAATGGGGGGGATTGAAACCGATCCGCGTATCGAAGTCATCGCCGAAGCCGGTTCGGCCCGAGAAGCGCGCGAAGCGGTCAACCAGCACGAGCCGGATGTCATGACGCTGGATGTCATGATGCCCGAGATAGATGGGTTGGAGTTTTTGCGCCGTCTCATGCGCGCGCGGCCCATGCCTGTCCTGATGGTCTCGTCCCTGACTGGAAAGGGCAGCGAAGAAGCGGTGCGCGCCCTGTCCCTAGGGGGGGCGGTGGACTGCCTCGAAAAACCACGGTTTGGCTCGGCTGGCAAGCTCTACAAGCAATTGGCAGAGATGCTGGTCGTGGCGGCAAAAGCCAGGTGCGTGGTCGGCGACGGCGCATGCCAACCATGCCCTGCACCCGTACCGACCAGGAATGGCAGGACAAGCTTGTCCTCATTGGGGGGGCGTCAACGGGTGGGGGGGTGGAGGCATTGGAGGAGGTGCTTTCCGGCTTTCCCCCCCGCGATTGCCCGCCGACCTTGATCACGCAGCATATGCCTGCGCAGTTCCTGGTGAATTTCGCGAGCAGGTTGAACGGATGTTGTGCTCCGGACATTCGCCTTGGGCGAGACGGTGCCGCCGTTCGCCAGGGCCAGGTGTTGATCGCCCCCCCAGGTGGCGAAACCCACATGGAACTCTCGCTTGATGGGCGTCATGTTGAGCTGCGTAAAGGCCCGAAGATGACCGGGCATCGCCCATCGGTTGACGCGTTGTTTCGATCAGCCGTTCCTCAGGCTTCACGCGTGGTTTCCGTATTGTTAACCGGCATGGGTGCAGACGGGGGGGCTCAGGGAATGCTGGCGTTGAAGCAGGCCGGCGCGTTTTGTGTGGCGCAAAACGAGGCCACATCGGTCGTCTACGGTATGCCGCGCGTGGCGCGTGACCTGGGAGCGGTCGACATATCCCTGCACTGACGGAGATTGCGTCACGGGTCTTAAGGAAATCGCTCTGAAAACGGAGGTGCGCGCATGAATGCCTTGAGTGGAGCACCCGATCAGGTCAAACGAACCTATATCAGCCAGGGCGAACACGCGATTTGCGCTGGTTCCGATCAGGTCATCGCGACCCTTCTGGGATCCTGTGTCTCTGCCTGCCTTTGGGATCCTCAAGCGGGCATCGGTGGAATGAATCATGTATTGTTCGTCGACGAAAAGGCCAATGCGGCCCAGGTGTTCGGGCATGGTGTCAATGGCATGGAACTGCTGATCAACGGCTTGATTCACCAAGGTGCCGATCGTTTTAATCTGAAAGCCAAGGTCTTTGGAGGGGGGGCGCGCATGATCGAGGGTCTGTCAGATGCAGGTATGCGCAATGGGCAGTTCGTAATCGATTTTCTGACACGTGAAGGAATACCCCCCCATGTTGGCGGGGGGGATCTTGGTGGCACCAAGGCGCGACGGCTGGAGTTCTGGCCGGGTACGGGACGTGCTCGGATGAAGCTGGTCGCCACGTCGGTTCCCATTGCTGAACCGAAGGTTGAACAGGCCAATGACATCGAACTGTTTTGAGGCATGGCAAAGACCGGCTGGACGGACGACGGTCTGGTGAAATTGGCCAAACTCTGCCTGTCTGGCAGCCGTTCTCAAGAGACGCTTGCAAGCAGACTGTCCCGACTGTTCGGGGGGGCGATGCCGGGCGTCCCTGTATCAAAACCTGTGATGTAAGCTTGTGTTCTCAGGTCTGAAACGGGCTGGCCACATATTTTATCTGTATGAAATAGAGAATGAGACACTGTGTACGCAGTTGGCGGGATTGACGCCCGGCCAAGCCCGCCCCCCCACAGACATCTTGCGGTTCATGTGGACGGTATGTTGCGCATGCGGCATCCAACCGTGACAGCTGTGCCCGTGATGCTTTCGCCCTTGATCGGGTACTGTGAAATGAAGGGTTTCGGCCGTCATGAAGAGAACGGCAGATGAAGGCAAAGGGGGGAGGGAAAGGTCGGGTGAGCGCCGGCTAATTCCGGACAGAGGCCTGTGCGGGTTTCAGACCGCGCAGGTGCCGGTATGTGTTTGCCGAATTGCGGGCCATACTAACAAGCCGACGTTCACCGGGTACTGACTACAACCAGGTGATATCGCTCGATTCATCCGGTCCGGTTCCACTTGGTGCCTCGGTGAGGTCGGCGTCGAACATGCGTTGTCGTAATGACGGAAGGCGCATGGCCGCGAGCGCGGCGGAGGCATCAATCATCAGCTCCGGGCCTTCGCCCGCAGCGGTTTCCAACAGGCAGGCGAGGTCAGCGAGCGTTTGTTGCAGACGATCAATGTCCTGTAGTACATGCATTTCGGTGACCAGGTCGGGATGTTCGCTTTTTTTCAAGCAGCCGCGAGATGACCCATTGGAGTTCGGTGCAGGCGCGCACTGAATTGGCCAGTTCCTCGGAACTGCGGCCCAAAAGGTGGCCCATGGTCATTTCGGCCGGCTTCAACTTGTCCTGGCGCTGCGGGTGCATGGGGGGGGCTTCTCCTGTCACAGGCGTCCGACAATGGCTTCGATTGCCTTGCGCAGCTCGTCCGGTTGGAAAGGCTTCTTCAGGAAGTTGTTCATGCCGAGTTGCTTGCCATGTTCAATGATCTCCCGATCGGCCTTGCCAGTGATCAGAAGGAAGCCGACTCCACGTGTCTGCGGTGCGGAACGCAGGGCATGAAGAAGCTGCAAACCAGTCATGCCGGGCATGTTCATATCAGAAATGACCAGGTGAACGGGCCAGGCAGAGATCTTTTGCAAGGCGGTCGGACCATCAGCTGCGCTTTCCACCTGACGAACCCCCCCGAAGCCGTCAAGCGCCTGGGTGATCAAGCCGCGACTGGTGGACATGTCATCCACGACGATGGTTCTGAGTTGGTCTCGAAGTGCCATGGGGGGGCAGTCCTTTCAGGTGCAGGAGGGCATTGGAGCGGCAGCGGTGTGGTCGCTGCGCTGATAGGCGGTCACGCCTTTGTTGCGGAACAGATCGGAGCAGGCTTCCGAGACCCGTTCCGAATGACCCAGGAACATCCAGGCGTCCGGGTGAAGCACGCCCGCAAACCGGTGCCAGAGCCGGCTCTGGGTGTCCGCGTCGAAGTAAATCACGACATTACGGCAGAAGATGACGTCGAACTTGCCGCCCATCGGCCAGTCGTGAAGCAGGTTCAGTTCCCGAAAGACGACCAGTGATTTCAGCTCCTGCGATACGATGTGGTGTGTCGGATCCTGCGCGCAGGGCGTGAAATAGGCCTGCCGATGGGCATCATCCAGCCCGGTCATCATACGGTCGTGATAGCGACCGGTGCGCGCGAAGGCCACGACCTTGGGGGGGTCGATATCGGTGGCAAGGATGCGAAAATCCGCATTCTTGGGCAATGGGCCGCCTTCCAGAAAGGACATGGCCAGAGAATAGGGTTCCTGCCCGTTTGAGCATCCCGCGACCAGAACCGAACCCGATCCCCCCCTTTGGCCAGACGTTTGCGCAGCTCGGGGGGGAACACCTCATCCTGGAGCCGTGTGAAGTGGTGATCTTCCCGAAAGAAATGCGACACATTGGTGGTGAGGGCCGAGATCATCTCACGTCGTTCGGCCTGGCCTGCGTCGCTTTCGACAAGGGTCGTGTACTCCTCATAGCTGCCGATCTTCAACGCGCGCAGGCGGCGCGCGAGCCGTGTGCGGACCATGGCCGCCTTCGACGGCGCAATGGCCAAACCGGCTTCGCGATGGGCCAGCGCGGCCAGACGGCCAAACGCGGCTTCGCCCAGAGGTGGTCCGGCAATTGCGAGGGGGGCTTGTGTTCGACAGGTCCGTCACGCGGCTTCCTCATTTGCGGGGGGGGCAGGACCGCGTTCAGATCGAGAATGCGGATCATACGCCCATCGACGATCGTCAGGGCCGAGACAAAATTGCGCTCGTTGTCCGCGGGCATTTCGGGCGGTGGCTGCATTTCGTCTTCGGGTATGGCCAGGATGTCGGACACCGCATCGACCATCAGGCCGACCGTGCGCTCTTCGACCGCGACAACGATAATCACGTTGCGATCGCTGTCGACTTCGGTGTTCATGCCAAGTCGTTTGGACAGGTCCATGATCGGCAGGACCGTGCCGCGCAGGTTGATCACGCCGCGCACGTAGTCGGGGGGGGAGTGCGGCAGGGAAGTCGCCGTGGCACCGCCCCCCCGGATCTCGCGCACCGACATGATGTCGACCGAGTAGTCTTGTCCCCCCCCGACCAGGAAGGAAAGGAGTTCTGTCTCGGTGCCGTCTTTTTGCTTGTCAATCTGTTTGCCAGCGTCCGTCATGATAGTCATCCTGCTTGCACGTCAATGGAAGGGGGGGTGGGGGGGCGGTCCGACCGCTGGCCTGTGTGATCAGGTCGACCGGGTCGAGAATGAGGGCGATCTGACCGTCCCCCCCGAGAATGGTGGCGGCGGCGATCCCGGGCACGCGTCCGTAGCTGTCCTGCAGGCCCTTGATGACCACCTGACGCTGGTCCTCGATCGCGTCGACCACGACAGCGGCACGGCTGCTGTCTTCCTGCGCGATCAGAAGCACGACGCCGCCCGTGTAGTCGTCAAGCGGTTTGCGGTACCCCCCCAGTTCAGCGCCCAGATCGAGCAGCGGCACGAAACTGTCGCGAATGTTGACCACATGTGTCTCGGGGGGGCCAAACTCGCGGATCTCTTCCTTGGTCAGGGCCAGGGTTTCAAGGATTGCGTTCAGCGGCACCACCAGGGTTTCACCGGCAACGCGCACCACCATGCCGTCCAGCACCGCAAGTGTCAGCGGCAGGGAGATCGAGAAGGTCGTGCCCTTGCCCTGTTCCGAGGTGATCGAAATACGGCCGCCCAGGGCCTGGATCGAACTGCGCACCACGTCCATGCCAACCCCCCCACGGCCAGAGAGGTTGGAGACCTCATCGGCGGTCGAGAAACCGGGCAGGAACAGCAGGTTGTCGATCTCGCCATCGGCCAGTTGCAGGTCGGGCGCAATCAGGCCCTTCTTTTCGGCAATGGCGCGCACCTTTTCGCGGTTGATCCCGCCGCCATCATCGGCAACCTCGATCACCACGCGGCCTGAGCGATGCATCGCTGTCAGGAAGACATTGCCTTCGGCCGGTTTGCCGGCGGCGATGCGATCCTCGGTGCTTTCCAGCCCATGATCGACCGCATTGCGGATCATGTGGGTCAACGGATCGGCCAGACGTTCGATCACGGTCTTGTCGACCTCGGTGTTTTCGCCGTCCGTGCGCAGGCGCACGTCCTTTTTCACGTCGGCCGAGGATTCCCGCACGATACGGGCCATGCGCTGGAACAGCGACTTGACCGGCTGGGCGCGGATCATCATCACGCTTTCTTGGATATCGCGGGTAAGCTGGAGGAACTCCTCCAACCCCCCCGTGCGCACGGCGGAGTTGGGCGGCAGGCCCGCCTCCTCGACGCTTTGGGTCAGCATCGCCTGGTTGATCACGATCTCACCGACCAGGTTGACCAGGCGGTCGATCCGGTCGAGGTCGACCCGTACGGTGGCGCGGGGGGTGGGGGGGCCACGGCGGGGGGGGCCTTGGCTTTCGCAGGCTCGGCTGGTTTTGCATCCGCCACCGGGGGGGCTGGCGCTGGTGTTGGCGGGGGGGCAACGGGTTCGGGGGGGGCGCTTTGCACGGGGGGGGCGGAGCCGGTTCCGGTGCGGTGACAGGGGGGGGCAGGTTCGCGTCCAGCGGTGGCAGGTCGGGTAGATCCCCCCCAAGCGGCGGAAGAGTGGCCCCCCCCGCAGGTTCCGCATTCCCTTCGGAAATCTCCAGCAGGCAGAGCCCCCCCTCGACGAATTCAAACGCCTCACGAATGGCTTCTTCGCCGTCACCGGTCCTAAGTGTGATGTCCCATTTCAGGTAGCTCTGTTCTGCATCCAAGGCATCCAGGCTTGGCAGGTCGGCCGATTGGCAGGTGACCTCGATCTCTCCAAGATCTCGCAGCGCGCGGAACAGGAACAGGGGGGGCTCATTGCCGGTGCTGTAGAGCGTGGCCTCCGGTTGGAAGGTGATCGACCAGACCGGTTCGCCCGGCTCGTCCAGATCAAGTGGGGGGGCGGCGTCGTCCAGTCCGGGCAGGTCCAGGGACAGGGTCATCGGCTGGAACTCGACCTCTTCTTCGGCCGGAGCCGCTTCGCCATCCGTGCCCAGAAGCGCATCAAGTTGCGCCAACACGGGCGCATTGCGGGCGCTGTCGTGTTCGATCCCGTCGCGGCTTTCGCGCACGAGGTCACCCAGGATGTCGCCGCATTGGAAGAACAGTTTCAGCACATCCGCATCCGCGGCGAGCGTGTGGGAGCGCACCTCGTCAAGCACGGTTTCGAACCGGTGGGCAAACTCCACCAGATCATCAAGGCCGAAGGCCCCCCGGCACCCCCCCCTTGATCGAGTGCACGGCCCGGAACACGACATTGACCGTCTCGTCGTCCTGGGCCCCCCCGTCATACATCGTCTGCAGGCCATCCTGCAGCGCCTCAAGCAATTCTTCACATTCGATGAAGAAGGAGGCGCGAATTTCCGCCATAGGATCGGACATCTGTCTTACCCCCCCGCTACCATTCTGACTGCTTTGACCAGTTTTTCAGGGTCAAAGGGTTTCACGATCCAGCCCGTCGCGCCGGCCTCTCGCGCACGCATCTTCATTTCCGCAGCACTTTCGGTGGTCAGGACCAGGATCGGAATGCCGCGATAGGCGTCGCGGGTGCGCACTGCGTCGATGAACTGGAACCCGTCCATGCGCGGCATGTTGATGTCGGTGATGATCGCGTCTGGCGGGGGGGTCATGTCGTCCAGAACTTCCAGCCCATGCACCCCCCCGTCTTCGGCCACTTCCGTGTCGATCCCTGCGCCAAGAAGCGCCAGCCGGACCATGTCGCGCATGGTGCGGCTGTCATCGACAGCGAGAACCTGAATACTCATTGATCATCCTCCCACTCGGTAACGGTTTTCGGCGTGAAACCCAGCAGGCACAGCTGATCGGCGCAGTCATCGGAGGCGTTGATCAGGCGCAGCTGGTGACCGCTGTCGGCCCAGCTGCGTGCGGCGGCGCGCAGGACTTGAACGCCCATTGCCCCCCCCATGTGGGAAACATGCCCCCCCGCGTCGAGTGTGAGGTCCTTGCCCTGGTGGGATAGAATGCAATCCGCCAATCCGGCGGCCGCTTTGAAGTCAAGCCGCGGGTCGAGGGTCAGGGTTGCGTCGCTCATCCGATCCCTCCCCCCCAATTGCCAATCTTGCCAATCATCGCAAATGCCCTTTTGTTCATCCGGTCCACACCGGTGTAGGGCAGGGGGGGAGGTTAAGATAGACCTAAACGCTGTTTCTTTTTTTTCCAGAAGCGGGATCAGGTGGTGGGCGCAGCCAGTCAGAGCGGCCCAATCGTCCGAGATGACCGAAACGGGGGGGAAGCTGTTGGAAAGGCTGGAAAAACGCCCCCCCTTGTCGCCCAGCGCCTCGGCAAAGCCAGGCGGGTCAACCAGGGGGGGGCCACCGCATTCGACATGCCACCCACCAGGAAGATGCCGCCATAGGGCAGGTGCATCAGGCAAGATCGCCGGTCACGCGGCCCAGGATGCGCACGAACAGAGACAGAACCTCCAGCGCGTGAGGGTCGCCCGCGTCGGCCCCCCCCGCCAGCACCTCGGCACCATCCATCCGGCGCGTGTCGCCGGTGCGTTCAGCCCACCAGTGTTGCAGATGTCCCAGACCCCCCCGGCCCGACAGCACATCCTCGACCGCCGCATACCCGTGTTCGTGCTCCAGATGGGTCGCCAGCTCCAGTTCGGGTGCGTGCGCACGGGCAGGGTGGTGTGACCGGCCTCGGAGGGCGACACGATGCGGGGGGGTCCGGTCCCGATGTGCACGGGCGCGCAGTTGAAACCGGTGCCGATGCCGATCATCAGCATGCGGGCATCAGGGGGGGCCGGCTGACCCACGTGGATCGGGATCACCGCGTCCGCGGCCAGGTGACCCAGCGCGTGGCCTGGGCCTGCAGATCGTTCAGAACCGCCACCACCTCGGCCTGCGCGGCGCGCGCCAGACTGTCTTTCGAGATGGTCCAGTCAAGGTTCGTCAGCCGCGCCTTTCCATCGCGCACCGGGCCCGCCACGGCGACGCAGGCCCCCCCGGCGCAGTCGGGCTGGCCTTCGCTTTGCAGGTAGGCCCCCCCCAGCACGCTGTCCAGGCTGTCATGATCGGCATTGCGGAAGCGGCGGATCGTGTCGGGCAGCAGTTCATCCCCCCCGCGTGCAAGCGCCACGCGGGTGTTGGTGCCGCCAATGTCGGCCAGCAGGTTCAGGGTGTTTGCAGGGGGGGCGTCTGTCATGATCTCGTTAGCGCTAACTTCAGCCTCTCATAAGACAGTTTCGGCGTCCGGTCCAGTGTTTCGAAATCCACATGGACCAGGCCGAAGCGCTTGTCATAGCCCAGGGCCCATTCGTAGTTGTCCAGAAGCGACCACAGGTAATACCCCCCGCGACCGGCAGCCCGTCGGCAATCGCCGCGCGGACCACGTTCAAATGCGCGTCGACATAGGCGATGCGATCCACATCACGCAGCCCCCCCGGTGTGGCCATTCCGTTTTCGGTCACGACCAGCGGCAGGTCGGGCGCATGGTCGTGGGCAAGGCGCAAGAAATGGCCAAGCCCCCCCTCGGGATAGATCTCCCACCCCCCCATGTCCGTCTTAGGTAGGGGGGGGCCATCCAGGTAGGCATAGCCCGGCCAGGGGGGGCCATGACTTGGGCCCAGCACCTTGCGAGTGTAATAATTCAGCCCCCCCAGCCAATCGAGCGGCTGGCCGATGAGGTCGAAATCCTGCTCCCATCCCTTGGCAGATGCGGGGGGGCCAGCCCGTGCAAAGCCTCTTGCGGATAGGCACCGCGAAACAACCCGCCCAGGAAGAAGCGGTTGTAGATGGCGTCGAAGGTCCCGGCTGCCTGCTGCGCGGCGGGGGGGCTGTCATCCACCGGCTGGGCATATTCGAAGTTGCAGACCGCCCCCCCCAGGTTCGACATGCCGTGGCCGCGCATCACTTCGATGGCGCGCCCATGACACAGCAGAACATGATGCATCGCCCGCGCGGCGGCACGGATGTCGCGCAGGCCGGGGGGGGCGTGGTGGCCTTCGAAATGGCTCAGCCAGGCGACGCACCAGGGTTCGTTGATCGGGGGGGCGGCAGACCAAATGCGGTCCCCCCCCAGCCGGGTCGCGACCACATCCACGTAATCGGCAAACCAGTCGGCGATCGCGCGGTTGCGCCATCCGCCTTCATCGGCCAGAGGGCTGGGCAACTCCCAGTGATAAAGTGTCAGTGCCGGTTTCACGCCCCCCCGTTCCAACAGCCCGTCGACCAGACGGTCATAGAAATCCAGCCCCCCCGCCTGGTTGACCGCTCCACGCCCCCCCTCGGGCAGGACCCGCGCCCAGCTGGTCGAAAAGCGGTAGACGTCGAAATTGCCCCCCCCGCCACCAGGTCCAGATCCGCGTCCATACGGTGGTAGTGATCGCAGGCCAATGCCCCCCCGTGTTCGGCATTGGCGACATTGCCCGGCGTGGCGGCGAAAGTGTCCCAATGGGTCTGTCCGGCCCCCCCGCCGAACCCATGGCCTTCGATCTGATAGGCCGAGGTCGCCACCCCCCCGAAAAGGAACTTCGGGAAAATCCTGTCGCGTGAACGCCATCAGTCCCGTCCGACGTCAGGGGGGGCCGGGCCGGTGGATTGGCCCAGGGTCAGGTCGGCTTCCAGCAATATCTGACGCGGGCCGCTGCCGCCGCGAATGATATCCAGAAGCATGGTTGCGGCGCGCCGTCCCGCCTCGCGCACGGAACTGCGGGTGGCCGTATAGACCGGCACGTCGGCCCCCCCATTGCGAAAATAGCTCAGCTCGTCGTCATGGGTGATGACCGAGATATCGCGCCCCCCCAGCCGCAACCCCCCCAGTTCTTCGACCGCCCGGCGCACGCCGATGGCGGTGATCATCGAGCTGACCAGAAAGGCGGTTGGCGCGTCGCCTTGCGCCAGAAGCATGCGGGCGGTGTCATGGCCATAGGCTTCGGTCATCTCATCGGCAAAACACAAGTCAGGGTCGGCGGTTAGCTCGCGATCTTCATGTGCCTTGGCGAAGCCCGCCCGTCGCCGCATGGCGAAATCCATTGTCTCCAGCCCGTTTACAAGCACAATGCGCCGGTGCCCCCCCAGGTCCAGCAGGAAATTGGTGGCCCGTTCGAAGGCATGGGTGTTGTTCACATCCACCCAGCATAGTCCGCAACCTCCTGCGAGGCGCGCCCGTGCACGACGAAGGGCAGGGACAGCTCGTTCAGCAGCGCAATGCGCGGATCGTCCATCCGGGGGGGGCATGCAGGATGATGCCATCACGTTGCCCTTGACCTTGAACTGGCGGTAGGCGTCCGCCTCGGCCTCGTCCGATACGACTGACAGCAGCATGTCATAACCGTTCTTCGAATAGACCTCGCCCGCGCCTGCGATGAAGTCGGCGAAGACCGGATTGACCATCTCGTGTTTCGAACTGACGGGAATCACATGGCCGATTGCATGGGCCGGCCGGTGGCAAGGCCGCGCGCGCGGGTGTTGGGGGGGGCATAGCCGTGGGCCTGCGCGGCGGCCTGAACCCGCTTGCGCGTGGCCTCGCTGACCTCGGGATAGCCGTTCAGTGCTCGGCTGACGGTGGTCTGGCTGAGGCCCAGGATCTCCGAGAGCTGTTTGAGGTTCATGGCAAAGCTGCGTCTCATTCAAAGCGGTTTGGTTGCTTTTGGACGGTAGCTTTGGTGTTGGGGGGGAAGGTCAAAAGAAAACGCACTAAACGCGTTAAGGAATGTGTTTTTTTACGAATTCACCCCCCCTTCGAACAACCTGAATCATTGACAGACACTAACAGCTGGGCATTCTGGGAGTATCCAAAGCGCTTTGAGGCGGGCTGGCGACGGCTTGCCTTGGGGGGGCGAAACTGTTTCATGCGTCACATCCGACGCACATCTGGAGGATACTATGAAACATGTGCTGATGACAGGTGCGGCGGCGCTGGCGCTTGCCGCCGGTGCGGCGTCGGCCGAGCAGGTGACCGTGTTCGGACCCTGGCTTGGACCGGATCAGGAAAACGTGGAAAAGGTGTTGGCGGGTTTCGCTGCGGCCTCGGGCCATGATGTGCGTTATGTCGGCTCCGACAGTTTCGAACAGCAGATTCTGGTCGATGCCGAGGCCGGGTCGGCCCCCCCCAACGTTGCCGTCTTCCCGCAACCGGGCCTGGCGTCTGACATGGCCTCGCGCGGCTTCCTTGCGCCGCTGGCGGAGGGCACCGGAGACTGGATCCGCGACAACTACGCCGCCGGGCAGTCCTGGGTTGATCTTGGCACCTATGCGGGCCCGGACGGGGGGGCCGATAACCTTTATGGCTTCTTTTACAAGATCGACGTGAAATCGCTGGTCTGGTACGTGCCGGAAAACTTCGAGGACGCCGGTTACGAGGTCCCCCCCGAAACCATGGAAGAGCTGAAGGCGCTGACCGATCAGATCGTCGCCGATGGCGGCACGCCCTGGTGTATCGGTCTGGGGGGGTCCGGCGGCGCGACTGGCTGGCCCGCGACCGACTGGGTCGAGGACATGATGCTGCGCACCCAACCGCCCGAGGTTTATGACGCCTGGGTCGCCAACGAGCTGAAGTTCGACGACCCCCCCAAAGTCATTGCCGCGATTGAAGAATTCGGTGCCTTTGCCCGCAATGATTCCTACGTCGCCGGTGGTGCGGGGGGGGCCGTGGCCTCGACCGATTTCCGCGACAGCCCCCCCAAGGGCATGTTCGCCGCTCCGCCGCAGTGCTACATGCACCGTCAGGCCAGCTTCATCCCGGCCTTCTTCCCGGAAGGCACCGTGGTGGGCGAGGATGCGGATTTCTTCTACTTCCCGGCCTATGCGGGCAAGGATCTGGGCAAGCCGGTGCTGGGCGCGGGCACGCTTTGGGCCATTACCAATGAAAACCAGGCCGCCCATGATCTGATCGCCTATCTGCAAACCGCCGAGGCGCATGAGACCTGGATGGCGCTGGAAGGCTTCCTGACCCCCCCGCACAAGGGCGTCGACACCTCGGTTTTCAGCGACCCCCCCACGCTTGCGAAGATGAACGACATCCTGCTGAACGCCACCACCTTCCGGTTTGACGGCTCCGACCTGATGCCCGGCGGTGTTGGTGCGGGCAGTTTCTGGACCGGCATGGTCGACTATGCCGGCGGCAAGGACGCGGGTGCCGTGGCCGGTGAAATCCAGCAAAGCTGGGACGCGCTGAAATAAGCGCGGGCGGATAAGATCGAATGGTCCGGGTCACGCGCCTGGGCCATTCTGACAAGGGGGGGGAGGAACCATCATGCATCCGGCTTTGCAGGGCCTCATCACCATCGCCTTGGGCGTCGGGGGGGGCTGCCTGGGATATTTCTGGCTGTCGAACCAGATCCTTGACAAGGTGATCTATCCCGCGCGCGGCAAGGACATCGGCAAGAACATCAACCGTGCCAACCTTGTGCGCCCCCCCTGGCTGTTCCTCTTGCCCGCTTTGGTCGCGCTTGGCCTTTACCTCGCCTATCCGGTGATCGAGACGCTGCGCCTGTCCTTTACCGACCGGGTGCCCGGCGGTGGTTACGCCTTCGTGGGCGTGGACAATTACACCCAGATGATGAGCGAGCCCAAGTTCTGGGAGGCGCTCAGGAACAACTTCTTCTGGCTTCTGATCGTGCCTGCGGCCTCCACCGGCTTTGGCCTGCTGGCGGCCCAGCTGACCGACCGGATCCGCTGGGGGGGCAACTTCGCCAAGTCGCTGATTTTCATGCCGATGGCGATTTCCTTCGTCGGCGCGGCGGTGATCTGGAAACTGGTCTATGACGCCCGCCCGCTGGGGGGGCAGGAGCAGATCGGCGTGATGAACGCGCTCTACCTGTGGTTTGGCGGCGACGAACCGGTGACCTGGCTGACCGTACTGCCCTGGAACAACATCTTTCTGATGGTGGTGCTGATCTGGATCCAGACCGGGTTCGCCATGGTGATCCTGTCCGCCGCGCTGCGTGGCATTCCCGAAGAAACCATCGAGGCGGCCATCGTCGACGGCGCGAACCCGTTCCAGATCTTCTTCAAGATCAAGCTGCCGCAGATCTCCGGCACGATCGTTGTGGTCTGGACCACCATCACCTTGGTCGTGCTCAAGGTCTTCGACATCGTCTTCGCCATGACCAACGGGCAGTGGGAGACGCAGGTTCTGGCCAATTACATGTTCGACAAGCTGTTCCGCGCCAATGACTGGGGGGGCGTGGGGGGGTCAGCCGCCGCCATGGTCATCATGCTTCTGGTCATGCCGATCCTGGTCTGGAACGTGCGCAATGCGCGCCGGGAAATGAAGTGAGGAGATGACGTGATGGAGAACATTGCCGGCAAGAAGTCCAGCCTCACCTGGGTCGTCAATATCTCGGTCACCGTGCTGGTGTTGGCCTGGCTGTTCCCGACGCTCGGGCTGTTCGTCAGCTCCTTCCGCACCGCCGATCAGATATCGACCTCGGGCTGGTGGAAGGCGATGTTTCCCAGCGAACAGAGCCTGACCATCCGTGCCGCCAAGCCCGACGCCCAGGTGCAACAGGGTGACCTCTACGTCATCGAAGGCAACTTGTTTGCCGAAGGCGAGGGGGGGGCGATATCTCCGCCTGGGGGGGCATTTCCTCGCGCGCCGTGGATGCTTTCGTGCCCGGCGAGGTGGCCGAGCTGCGCAAGGGCGGCACCGTCACCGTGGACGCCGCCGGCCGCTACCGTATGGAAAACACCGTGCCTTTCACCGGCTCACGCGGGCAGCGTATCTTCGTCACCGCCACCACAGCGCCGGAGTTCACCTTCGACAACTACCGCACCGTGCTGTTTTCCGGCTCGGGCAATGACAAGATGGCCAAGGCTTTCTTCAACACGCTGACAGTGACGATCCCGGCGACCGTGATCCCGATCGTCATTGCCGCCTTCGCCGCCTATGCGCTGGCGTGGATGGACTTCAAGGGCAGGGCGCTTTTGATCGCGGTGATCGTCGGGCTGCTGGTGGTGCCGCTGCAACTGGCGCTGATCCCGCTGTTGAAATTCCACAACGGCATCGGCATCGGCAAGGGCTACCTCGGCGTCTGGATGGCGCACACCGGCTTTGGCCTGCCACTCGCGATCTATCTGCTTCGCAACTACATGGTCGGCCTGCCGCGCGACATCATCGAGAACGCCAAGGTCGACGGGGGGGCCACGGATTTTCAGATCTTTACCAAGATCATCCTGCCGCTCAGCTTCCCGGCGCTCGCCAGCTTCGCGATCTTCCAGTTCCTCTGGACCTGGAACGACCTGCTTGTTGCCAAGGTCTTCCTGATCGACGCCACTGGTGAAACCACCGTCATGACCAACCAGATCGTCGAGCTTCTGGGCACCCGTGGCGGCAATTGGGAGATCCTGGCGACCGCCGCCTTCGTCTCCATCGCCGTACCGCTGCTCGTCTTCTTTTCCATGCAACGCTACCTGGTGCGCGGCCTCTTGGCCGGTTCCGTCAAGTAACCCACACGAAAGACAAGAATGAACGCTGAACCGCAGAAGAATGCCATGAACAGCTCCCTCACACATCTGGCGAAAGACCCCCCCGATTGGTGGCGCGGCGCGGTGATCTACCAGATCTATCCGCGCAGCTTCCAGGACAGTAATGGCGACGGGATCGGCGACCTTGCGGGCATTGTCCAGCGCCTGCCGCATATCGCCTCGCTGGGGGGGGTGGACGCGGTTTGGATCTCGCCCTTCTTCACCTCGCCGATGAAGGATTTCGGCTATGACGTGTCGAACTATTGCGATGTGGACCCGATGTTCGGCACGATTGGCGATTTCGACGCGGTGGTGGAAACCGCCCACAAGCTGGGGGGCTGAAGGTCATGATCGACCTGGTGCTGAGCCATACCTCGGACCAGCACCCCCCCTGGTTCGCGGAAAGCCGCGTGAGCCGCGACAATGCACGCGCCAACTGGTATGTCTGGGCCGATGCCAAGCCCGATGGCACTCCGCCCAACAACTGGCTGTCGATCTTCGGCGGCTCGGCCTGGCATTGGGACAGCCGGCGGCGGCAGTATTACCTGCACAACTTCCTGACCTCGCAGCCGGACCTGAACTTCCACGAACCGGCGGTGCAGGAGGCGCTGCTGGATGTCGCGCGCTTCTGGTTGGAGCGCGGCGTGGACGGGTTCCGCCTGGATACGATCAACTTCTACACCCATGACGCCCAGCTGCGTGACAACCCTGCGCTGGCCCCCCCGGAAGAGCGCACCTCGGCCACAGCCCCCCCGGATGTGAACCCTTACGGCTACCAACGGCATCTTTATGACAAGAACCGCCCGGAAACACTTGATTTCCTGCGTAAATTGCGCGCCGAGATGCAGCCCTGGAACGCCGCTGCCGTGGGCGAGGTGGGGGGGGACGAACAACGCGGGCTTGAGATCATGGGCGAATACACCGCGGGCGATGACCTGATGCAGATGTGTTATGCGTTCGAGCTGCTCTCAGGCGACCGTCCTGGGGGGGCGGACCGCATTGCGCAGATCATGGCCAGGGTCGCCGAGGTCGCCGCCGATGGCTGGGCCTGTTGGGCCTATTCGAACCACGACGTGCAGCGCCATGCCTCGCGCTGGGACCTGTCGGGGGGGGCCTCGGCCCGCGCCTTTACCACGCTGATGATGTGCCTGCGCGGCTCGGCCTGCATCTACCAGGCGAGGAACTGGGCCTGCCCGAGGCCCATGTCGCCTTTGACGATCTGCAAGATCCTTATGGCATTGAATTCTGGCCCGAGTTCAAGGGCCGCGATGGCTGTCGCACGCCGATGGTCTGGGAACAGTCGAACCAGCACGGCGGCTTTACCAGCGCCGACAAGCCCTGGCTGCCGGTGTTCCCGGAACACCTGGCCCACGCCGCAAGCCTGGCCGAGGATGACCCCCCCAACGCGCTCATCCACCACTACCGCCACGCCATCGCCCTGCGCCGCGCGCAGCCCGCGCTGGCCAAGGGCACGTTGGAGGACATGGGCGTAGACGGCGACGTGCTGAGCTTTACCCGCACCCATGACGGCGAAACCCTGCGCTTTGCCATCAACCTCGGCGAGGGCACCGCGCAGGTCGCCGGCATGGCGGGCGAAGGCATCGACGGGGGGGTCGAGCCCGGTGAACACATTACCCTGGGACCGTGGCAGCATTGCCTGGTCCGGCAGGGATAGGAGGGGGGGATATGGCGGATCTGAAACTCACCAAGGTCGGCAAGACCTATGCCGGAACGGTCGAGGTGTTGAAAGACATCGACCTGGATATCAAGACCGGCGAGCTGATCGTCTTCGTCGGCCCGTCGGGCTGCGGCAAGTCCACGCTTCTGCGCATGATCGCGGGGGGGCTGGAACAGATCACCGACGGCACGCTGGAGATCGGCGGCATGGTGATGAATGACGTGCCGCCCAGCCAGCGCGGCATCGCATGGTATTTCAAAGCTACGCTCTGTATCCGCATATGACCGTGCGCGACAATATGAGCTTTGCCCTGAAAATTGCCAAGAAATCCCAGGCCGAGATCGACGCGGCGGTGGAAAAGGCGGCCAAGATCCTGCAGCTCGACGCCTATCTCGATCGCCTGCCCAAAGCGCTGTCGGGCGGGCAGCGCCAGCGTGTCGCTATCGGCCGCGCCATCGTGCGCGACCCGCAGGTCTATCTGTTCGATGAACCGCTGTCGAACCTCGACGCCGCCCTGCGCGTGGCGACCCGGATCGAAATCGCGCGGCTCAAGGAAAGCATGCCCGACAGCACCATGATCTACGTCACCCATGACCAGGTCGAGGCGATGACGCTGGCCGATAAGATCGTCGTGCTGGCCGACAAGGGCATTGCTCAGGTCGCAGCCCGCTGGAGCTCTATGAACGGCCAGAGAACGAGTTCGTGGCCCAGTTCATCGGCAGCCCCCCCGCGATGAACCTTCTGCCCGGCAAGATCACCGGGACCGGTGCCATGACCAGGATCGCCCTGGACGGCGGCGGGGGGGTGGCGGAGGCCGACGTGGCGACCACCCCCCCAGACCAGATGGGACTGGACGTCAATGTCGGCATCCGGCCCGAGGATTTCGAGATATCCAGCGGCGAGGCCGCCGTCGAAGGCGAAGTTGGGTTCGTCGAGGCCCTGGGCGAGGTCACTCTGCTCTATTTCGCGGCAGAGGAGGGGGGGCGGGAACCAGTAATTGCCAAGCTGCCCGGCATCCACGCCGATGTGCGCGGCCGGTCGATCCGCCTCTGCGCACAACCGTCGAAGGTGCAAATCTTTCACCAGGGTCGCTCTTTGCGGGTGAAGTGACGTCGCGCACCGTCCGGGAAACCCGACCCGCAGGTCAATCCCTCTTGAACCTTCCCACGGGGGGGGAGGCTAGCTCTGCTGTCCGGCCCCCCCGATTGCGACCAGCGACGGGGGGGGCCGTGCCAACAGCAAGCAAAGCACAGCCAAAGGGGGGGCGTCATGGACGAGAAGAACAAACCGTTTCCGAGTGTCGGAGGCGTTGTGACATTTCCGCTGCGTCCGACCCATCGGTCGGTCCGCGTCGACGCGCCGACGGTGCGGCCTGTGGGCATGTCCACCCATCTGTGGTTGCTGGACGTGCTGGGCAGCCTGAAATCCTATGCCGACGCGCAGGGCCTGCCGCAGTTGGCCGATGCCCTGGCCGATTGTGGCGATGTCGCGCTGGACGAGTTGCGCGCGCAGGAGTTCGGCCATGCAGGCCCTGCGCCCGAAGACGCCTGAGACATCCGCTCGCGACTTGCGCAGCCTTGGCGGGCAGGGTATCTGTCCCGAACGGTAATTCGAGCTGACGAAAGGGTGCCCCCCCATGCGCGCCGAGATCCAGAAAAACGTGGACGCGATCGACAAGTCCCTGGCCCTCTTGCGCGAGCGTATGGGGGGTGGGAAACGGCCGAGCACCGCATGGAAGAGTTCAACGCCATGACCGAGGACCCGGATCTGTGGAACGATCCGGAGCGCGCCCAGAAGCTCATGCGTGAACGCCAGTCGCTGCTGGATGCGATGAACAGCTACAAAGCCATGGACCAGGAAAAGCAGGACAGCGTGGACCTGATCGAACTGGGCGAGATGGAAGAGGATGCCGAGGTCGTTGCCGAGGCCGAACAGGCGCTCGAAGCGCTGGTGAAACGCGCCGCCAAGGCGGAGCTGGAAGCGCTTCTGTCCGGTGAGACCGATGCCAATGATGCCTTCCTCGAAATCAAATCCGGTGCTGGCGGGACCGAGGCCTGCGACTGGGCGTCGATGCTGGCGCGCATGTATGTGCGGTGGGCGGAAAAGCGCGGCTATACGGTCGAGTTGCAGGAAGAGACGCCGGGTACCGAGGCGGGCATCAAGTCCGTCACCTACCAGATCAAGGGCCATAACGCCTATGGCTGGCTGAAGTCGGAAAGCGGCACCCATCGTCTGGTGCGCATCTCGCCCTTCGGCAAGGGCACGCGCGAGACGTCGTTTGCCGCCGTCGGCGCTATCCTGTGATCGACGACAATATCGTGATCGAGGTCAACCCGGCCGACATTCGCATCGACACCTACCGGTCGTCCGGTGCGGGCGGTCAGCACGTCAACACCACGGACTCGGCGGTGCGGATCACCCACCACCCGACCGGGATCGTTGTGACCAGTTCCGAGAAATCGCAGCACCAGAACCGCGATATCGCCATGAAAGCCCTGAAATCGCGCCTGTATCAACTGGAGCTGGACCGCCGCAACGCCGAGGTGAACGCGCTGCACGAGGCCAAGGGGGGGGATGCGGCCTGGGGGGGCACGCAGATCCGATCCTACGTGTTGCAACCCTATCAGATGGTCAAAGACCTGCGCACGGGGGGGCATGAGACCGCGGACACCAGTGGCGTGTTGGACGGCGATCTGGACGGGTTCATGGCCTCGGTCCTGGCGCAGGATGTGGCCGGCAAGAGCCGCGCGGATGCAAACATCGACGAGTAAGTCAAAAATTTTCTGAAAATTTTTGCAGATTCCTTCGGAAGGAATTTGTCCCTGCGGGCCTTAGCGGGTGCGGTAATATTTCTGTCGGGCTTCCTGTTCGATCGACAGGCGCAGCTGTAGATCGGCCAGTTTCGCCATCTCGCGCTTGCGCGCGGAAGGGTCCTGCGTTGCCGCCAGCACCTTTTGCTGGGCCTCCACCGCCTTCTTCAATTCGATCTCACGCGGCAAAACGCCAGCTTCCGCCATGATGCGGAACCCCCCCGCCGCATCCACGCTGTTGCCGCCGTCGTGTTTCAGCGGTTTGCCCGCGCCTTTCAGCCCCCCCTCCAACTGCCCATCTGCCTGGGCTTTGCGGATCTGATGTTCGGCCAACTCGCGCCACTTCATCGTTTTACCCTCCTTCTTTGAATATGGGACCGTCCAGCCGCTTGACGGCGCGACATTCTGTCGCAACACTCTGACCCGCGCGAACCACAAAAACAATGACGTGCAGGGAGGATACATGACCCAGGCAACCGAGCTTGCCCCCCCATCACCGCCGCCGATCATCGGCACGGTCGGTTTCAATGATTTGGCAGAGGCGCTGAAAGCGGGCTGGCGGGATTTTCGCCGCGCCCCCCCCGCCTTCGGGCTGTTCTTTTCCTTCTTCTACGTGCTGGGCGGGATTTTGATCTATCTGCAGCTGGATGTGATCGACCAGAGCTATTGGATCATCCCGCTGGCCACCGGCTTTCCGTTGCTGGCACCGTTCTTTGCGGTCGGTCTTTACGAGGTCAGCCACCGGTTGGAGCAGGGCGATGATCTGGACTGGGCCGCGATCCTGGGCGTGATCTTTCGCCAGAAGGACCGGCAGTTTCCGACCATGGCTGCCGTGATCGTCTTCATCTTCCTGTTCTGGCTGTTCATTGCCCACATGATCTTTGCCCTGTTTCTGGGGGGGCTAGAACCGATGACCAACATCCTCAGCGATTGGCAACATACGATCTTCAGCCAGAAGGGGGGGCTGACCATGCTGGCGGTGGGCACCGCGGTGGGGGGGGCGGCCCATGCCTTCGTGCTCTTTTCGCTCACGGTGATGAGCCTGCCGCTGCTCCTGGACCGCGAGCTGGACTTCATCACCGCGATGATTGCGAGCTTTCAGCTGGTGTTGGCGAACCTGGTGCCGATGGTCTGCTGGGGGGGCATCCTGATTTCGGTCCTGATGCTGCTGGGCATGCTGCCGTTTTTCCTGGGGGGGCTTTTCGTGGTCCTGCCAGTGCTCGGCCATGCGACCTGGCACCTCTATCGCCGCGCCATGAGCTTCGAGGAGTAACATCTTACCCTGAAACAAAAAAAGGCCGCCCCCCCTGGGGGGGCGGCCTTTTCCAGTCTGAAACCTCGCGGTCTTAGTCTTTCGGCGCGACTTTCGCGGCCGGTTTGCCGCCGCTGTTCAGCGGGTCGTCCTGACGCTGCACGGAGCCTTCGAAATGGGCCCCCCCGCTTTCGATCGCGATGGTCTTGTGGATGATGTCGCCTTCGACGCGGGCCGACGAGGTCAGGCGAACCTTCAACCCGCGCAGGCGGCCGATGATGCGGCCGTTGATTACCACGTCATCGGCAATCACTTCGCCCTTCACGGTCGCGCCTTCGCCGACCACCAGCTGGTGGGCGCGAATGTCGCCTTCGACGGTGCCTTCGACGTGAATGTCACCAGTGGATTTCAGGTTGCCCTTGATCACCAGATCGCTCGACAGCGACGAGGCGGGCGGCTTGGGCTTGGCAGCCGGAGCCGGGGGGGGCGTCGCGCCTGCGGAGGGCTTGGGCGCTGCGGGGGGGGCGGCCGTGGTGGCCGGTTTCGCTTCGGTTTCACCGGCCTGCTTGGGGGGGCCCGGTTCGTTGATCCTGCTTTTAGAAAACATTGTTTGCTGCCTTGATATAGATCATCGGGTTCACGGCTTTACCATTTACCCGCACTTCATAGTGAAGATGGGGGGGCCCGGTAGAGCGGCCGGAATTTCCCATATCACCAATTCTTTCCCCCCCGCGCGAGACCCTTTGGCCTTTTTGCACGCGAATGGCGGAGAGATGCGCATAGCGCGTCTCGATCCCGAAGGCGTGTTGGATCTTGATCAGGCGCCCATAGCCGGACTGCCAGCCCGCATGCACCACCACCCCCCCGTCGGCGGTGGCATGGATCGGCGTGCCGATCGGCCCGGCGAAATCGGTGCCCGCATGCAACCGGCCCCCCCAGCGCATGCCGAAGCCCGAGGTCAGGCGCACACCGCCGCGGTGGGGGGGCAGGGCGAAGGGCATTTTCTGTGCCGCGACCGAATAGAGGCTGATGCGGTCCATGGCCGCCAGGATCTGGTTGGCCCGAAGCGTGTCCGCGTCGGGCTCACCCCCCCCATTGTCGACAGGACCAAAGGGGGGGCGAGGGGGGGCCCCCCCCTGTCCGCTATACCCCCCCGAACGAATGCTGTCCAGGATTGTGTCAACCGGAATACCTGACGCGCGGAACATCTCGTCCAGCGGCTCCAGCGAGACACTGACCGCATCTTCCAACTGTTCGAAGATCTGATCGTTGCGTTCGTCGCGCAGCCGGCCTTCGAAGATCATTTCCTTGGCGAATTCCTCGGCGTCCAAGGCTTCCTGCGCCATGCGGTCGCGTTCACCTGCGGTGCGGTCCAGCGCGGCGGTCATGAAACTCAACATGTCCGACGCCTCTTCGCCCGCGGCGATCGACGGGCTGCCCGCCTCTTCACGGGCGGCGGCCAGCATGCCTTCCAGGCTTTCGCGCGCGCTGTCGCGTTCGGCCATGGTGCGGCGCAGGGTGGTCTGGATCACGCCGATGCCGGTTTCCAGCTCCTTGCGGCGATCCTCTGATGCCAGAAGCTCGCTTTGCATGTCCGAGATCTGCGCCAGCGCCAGGTTGAACCGGCCCTGGGCGGCCAATGCTTCGGCTGCGCGGGCGTCGCGTTCGGCCGACAGCACCTGCAGGCGTTCCTCATACAGCTGCTGTTCGCGTTTGGCCTGGTCGCGAATGCTGCCCGATCCGATGGAATCCATCAACAGGACGGCGGTGGCGATGATCGCCCAGGCCACGAAAGCGGCCGATCCGAACCAGCCCAGAAACTGCGTCAGGGGGGGCGACAGGCGGATGAAACGGGTGCCGTCTTCGGACCGCAGGAACAGCCGCTGTTCCGGAAACGCGCGTTCCAGCATGTGATTGATCCTGTAGGTCATCCGTTCGAACACGCGAACCCCCCACCCGTTATCCCTTGGTCTTCCCCCCCAGAGCCCCCCCTGTCTCCGGAGCGTTGCAAGTGCTTAGCCCGCAGGGGGGCAGTCCACGCAAGATTATTCAGGCTCAGCGTGCATAAGGTGGCGGCATTCCGTCGGCGAGCGGCCAGTAGAAATCCGGCGGCAGGCCTGCATCCGCCCGTTTTTCTTCGTTGAATGGCGGCTTTAGCCGGGCATGGAAATAATGTCGCACCAGCCGGTGGAATTCCGCCTTCGGGTCCAGCTCACCCCCCCGTCCGCAGAGGAAATTGAACCACTTCGACCCATAGGCCACATGGCCGACTTCCTCGGCATAGATCACCTCCAGCGCCTCGACGGTCTGGCTGTCACCGGCCTTCTTGAACACCTCGATCATGCCCGGCGTCACGTCCAGCCCGCGCGCCTCCAGCACCATGGGCACCACCGCCAGACGCCCCCCCAGAAGATCCCCCCCTGCCGTATCCTCGGCCGCGCGCCACATGCCCGCATGCGCCGCCAGGTCGCCGTAGAAAGACCCATGCGCCTCCAGCGAGTCGCACACGAGGCCGAAATGCTTTGATTCCTCATCCGCCGATTTTACCCAGTCGTCATAGAAACCCAGCGGCATTTTCACATCGGTGAACCGCGCCACGATGTCCCAATGCAGGTCCACCGCGTTCAGTTCAATATGCGCCACCGCATGCAGCAGGGCCTTTCGCCCCCCCTCCGGGCTGCCGGGTCGGCGGCGCGGCACGTCGCGCGGGTCCAGAAGTTCGGGTTTTTCCGGGCGGGCCGGAAATCCGGCGGTTGGGCCTGGCCGATCTCCAGCGGCGTGCCTGCCTCGCGCGACGCAAACCACGTGGCGGCATTGCGCCGCGAGAGTGCACATTTCTCGCGTCCATCCGGGCAGGTCAGAACCTCGACGGCCAGCTCTGCCAGCGTGCTCATGCGCCTTTAACCGCCGCCAGAACCTCTTCCACATGCCCTTTCACGCGCACTTTCGCCCAGACCTGTTCGATGCGCCCTTCGGCGTCGATCAGCACCGTGGTGCGGGTAATACCCATATAGGTGCGGCCATAATTCTTCTTTTCGCCCCCCCAAACGCCGTAGCGTTCACAGACGTCGCTGTTCGCATCGGACAGAAGCGGCACGCCCAGCCCATGTTTGGCGCGGAAGTTTTCGTGTTTCTTCAGGCTGTCCTTGGAAATGCCGAAGACCGTCACGCCTGGGCCGCGAACTCTGCCGCATTGGCGGTGAATTCCAACGCCTCTGTGGTGCAGCCCGGCGTGTTGTCCTTGGGGGGGTAGAAGAACAGCACCACGCGGTTACCGCGCAGGTCTGCCAGGCTGACATCTTCGCCGCCATCCTGGGGGGGCAGGGTGAACTCCGGCGCGATATCGCCGGGCTGGGGGGGCAGGGGGGGAATGCTCATCGTCTTGGATTTCCGCAATTTATCACCTAGGGCTTTCGTTCTAGGCCCGTTCGCGCGAGAATGGAAGCCGAGCGATGGGCATAGACCGAAGGACACAGGCGACCGGCGTCATGAGCGACATGATCGGCCCCCCCCAAACCCAGGCGGCGTAGGCGGCTGCATTGGCATCTTGGCATCTGGATGGTGCTGGCGGTGCTATTGTTCGGCCTGTTCATGGTGTTGGCCTCGATGTCGCTTACGGGCCGGGTGGTGACCCTGCCTGATGGGCTGACCGAACGGATTTCCACCCGCATCAATGACCGGCTGGAGGGCGTGGGGGGGGTCTCCCTGGGCCGGGTCGAACTGGGCGTGACGCCCGAAGGCCGTCCCCCCCGCCTCAGGCTGGTCAATGTGGGTGTCAGGGATCAGACAGGGCTGGAGGTCGCGCAGCTTAACGCGGTCGAAGGCGGGATCAAGTTCTGGCCGCTTCTGAAAGGCAAGGTCGAACCCTCGGGCTTTGCGCTGTCCGGCGCGCAGGTGACCGTGCGCAGGCGCGCGAATGGCGAATTTGACCTGAGCTTTGGCCAGGCCGCCGGCACCTCGGGCGGGCTTGGCGATATTCTGGACGCGATTGATGGCGTCTTTGCCACCGGGCCGATGTCCTCGGCCGAGCTGATCGAGGCCAACCAACTGACCATTACCCTTGAAGACGCCCGATCGGGTCGCCTGTGGCAGGTCACGGATGGCGCGTTGAAACTGACACAAACGGAAAAGGTGGTGGATATCACCGTCTCCTTCGACGTGTTCAACCAGACCGAAGAACTGGCCGAAACCGTGTTGGGCTTTCGTATGGCCAAGGGCAGTTCCGAAGCGTCGCTGGGCGCAACCTTCTCCAATGCGCGTGCCGCCGATATTGCCGCGCAATCTCCCGCGCTGGCCTTTCTGTCCGTTGTGGATGCGCCGATTTCGGGGGGGGCCCTTCGTGCGGTGATTGATGCCAAGGGCCAGACTTCGGAGCTGGCGGGCATGCTGGCCTTCGGTGCGGGGGGGGCCCTGTCACCCACCCCCCCCGGCGCGCGGCCCGTGCGGTTCGAAGGCGGGCGTGTCTACATGACTTACGATACGGCGCAGCAGCGCGTGGATCTGGCCGAGATTTCGTTGACCACCGAATGGGGGGGCACCGTGCGCGGCGAGGGCGGGTCCTACCTTCAGGGCTGGGTCAATGGCTGGCCCACCTCGATGGTCGGCCAGTACCGGATTACCGAGCCGAGGCGAACCCGCAGCTGGTTCACCGAACCTGTCAGGATTGATTCCGGCGCGTTGGACATGCGCCTCAGGCTCGATCCGTTTACCCTTGAGATCGGCCAGCTTGTCCTGTCGCAGGACGACAATACCTATTCCGCCAAGGGGGGGCGCATTCGCGCCGACAGCGCGGGCTGGTCGGTGGCGATGGACGCCCATGCGGACCGCATCAACCGGGATCACCTGCTGGCGCTCTGGCCGCCACGCCTGGCCCCCCCCAAGCCGCGCGCCTGGGTGGAAAAGAACATATCGGTCGGCACCGCCACCGATGCGCGCTTTGCCCTGCGCAGCACACCAGGCGAGGAACCGCGCCTGTCCCTGGGCACGCGGGTCACCGGTGCCACGGTGCACGCGGTGCCGAAAATGCCACCGATCCGCAATATGTCCGGGTATTTCTCGATCGAGGGCGACCGGCTGGTGGCCGTGGCCGAAAGCGGCCAGATCGAGGCCCCCCCCTCGGGCCACCGTATCGCCGTGGCGGGCACGTCCTTCACCATGCCGAACCTGCGCCAGAAACCGACCCCCCCGGCGAAGGTCCAGCTGGCGGTGGCAGGCGAGGTGCGCGGCATCCTGTCGGTGCTGGATGGCGAGCCGTTCCGGATCTTCAAACAGTCCCGCAGCCTGGGGGGGCCGGATCTGGCGCGGGGGGGCCGCGCGGTAGGGCGCGGCACGCTTGACCTTGTCCTGCGCCCGAAATTGCAGTTCGAAGATGTGAAATTTGACATATCCGCCGATCTGACCGGCCTGAATTCCGACAAGCTTGTGCCGGGCCGTTGCTGACGGCGGATACCGCCCATTTGCACGCAACCCATAACCGGATCGAGATCACCGGCGACGCCCGCATCGGCACGGTTGATGCCTCTGGCACCTGGTCAATGTCGCTCAAGCCCGAAGACAAGGGCAACGGCTCGCGGGTCGAGGGCCGCGTGGCGCTGTCGCAGACCTTTCTGGACGAATTCAACATTGCCCTGCCGCCGGGCACCTGTCCGGGGGGGAAGGCATCGGGGGGGAATATGTGCTGGACCTGCCCACTGGCGACGCCCCCCCCGCATTCGCCTGACCTCGGACCTCAACCGCCTGGGGGGGCTGTCCGTACCGGCGGTGGGCTGGTCGAAACCGCCAGACCGCACCGGGCGTTTGCTGGCCGAAGGTGTGCTGGGGGGGGCCAGCCCGCGCATCGACCGGTTGCAACTTGAGGCCCCCCCCGGACTGACCGCCACCGGTACCGTGACAACGGATGGCGCCGGACAGTTCCGGCAAGCGCGGTTCGACCGTGTGCAACTGGGCGGCTGGCTGGATGCGCCGGTGAGTTTTACCGCGCGCGGCCCCCCCGGTCAGGCGGTGGCGATTGCGGTGCGTGGCGGGTCGGCCGATATGCGGCGGGCAACCTTTGCCGATGGGGGGGCAGGCGGCGGACGGGTCGAAACCCAGGACACGCCGATCACCCTGGCGCTGGACTGGCTGACCATCTCCGAAGGCATCGTGCTGACCGGCTTTGCCGCCGACCTGAACCGGCGTGGCGGGCTTCAGGGCACCTTTACCGCCGCCGTGCAAGGCGGCGGGCCGATCCGTGGCACCGTGGCCCCCCCGCAGCCTGACGGATCGGCCTTCCGCATCACCTCTGCTGACGCAGGCGCGGTATTGCGCGGCGCGGGCGTGTTTGAAAACGGCCGTGGCGGCGATCTGGTCCTGACCCTGGCCCCCCCGCGCCCCCCCGGCGAGGGTGTCTATGAAGGGTTTCTGGAAATCACCAATGCGCGCGTCGCTGACGCCCCCCCGGCCATGGCCGCGCTCCTGTCGGCGGTTTCGGTTATCGGCCTGTTGGAACAGCTCGATGGCGAGGGGGGGTTGATGTTCAACGATGTCGAGGCGCATTTCCGCTTGATCCGGACAAGGTCACCCTGTTTCGCAGCTCGGCGGTGGGGGGGCCTAGCTTGGCATCTCGCTTGACGGGTTCTACCACCTTGCGGACAGCCGCATGGACATGCAGGGCGTGATCTCGCCCTTCTATGCGGTGAATGCGATTGGCCGCATCTTCTCGCGCAAGGGCGAGGGGGGGCTGGTGGGCTTTACCTTCCGCCTGCGTGGTGGGCCCGATGATCCCAGGGTGGACGTAAACCCGCTTTCGCTCTTCACACCCGGCATGTTTCGTGAGATTTTCCGCCGCTCGCCGCCATCGCGGCCCGCGAACTGACCTGACCGACTGCAAGAGCTGCCCATGAAACTCTCCGAGTTCGATTTCGACCTGCCTGACGATCTGATCGCCACACGGCCCGCCACTCCGCGTAGCTCCGCCCGGCTGCTGGTGGCCGAGCCGGATCGGCTGACCGACGGCACGGTGACCGATCTGGTGAATTGGCTCAAGCCCAGTGACCGGCTGGTGCTGAACGACACAAAGGTGATACCCGCGCGCCTGTTTGGCACCCGCACCCGCGCCGGTGGCGCACCGGGCGAAGGGGGGTGGCAAACATCGAAGTCACGCTTCTGTCCCCCCCCACGCCCGACGGCGACTGGTCCGCGCTGGTCAAACCCCCCCTGCGCAAACTGCGCGCGGGGGGGGAGGTGGTGGTCTTTTCCGATGCCCTGAATGCCACGCTCCTGTCGAAGGAGGACGGCCAGGCCGTGCTGCGATTCAACCTTGATGGTGACGCCTTTGACGCGGCGCTGGATGCGGCCGGTCAGATGCCGCTGCCGCCCTACATCGCCGCCAAACGCGCGGCTGACGCACAGGATCGCACCGATTACCAGACCGTCTGGGCCGAACACACCGGCGCGGTTGCCGCGCCCACCGCGTCCTTGCATTTCGATCAGGCGCTGCTGGATGCCCTTGCCGCGCGCGGCATCGAATTCACCCGCGTGACGCTTCACGTGGGCGCAGGCACCTTCCTGCCGGTCAAGGTGGATGACGTGTCAGACCACAAGATGCACGCCGAATGGGGGGGCAGGGTGACGGACAAGGCCGCGCGCGAGATCACCACGACGAAAGCCGCAGGCGGGCGGGTCATCCCGGTGGGCACCACCGCCCTGCGGCTGATCGAAAGCGCCGCCACCGCGCCAGGCCAGATCGCCGCCTGGACCGGAGAGACCGACATCTTCATCACCCCCCCCGGCTTTGACTTCAACATTGCCGACGGGCTGATGACCAATTTCCACCTGCCGAAATCCACGCTGATGATGCTGGTCTCCGCCTCATGGGGGGGGTCGAGCGCATGCGTGACGTCTATGCCCACGCAATTGCCGCGCGGTATCGTTTCTTCTCCTATGGCGACAGTTCATTGCTGTTGCCCTAGGACTTGAGCCGGGCTGATGATTGCTGAAAGGGGGGGCGATATGAAGCAAACCTTGGTTTTCAGTGTCCTGTTCGCCGCCCTGCTGTTTGGCCAAGTCTCGGTTCACCTTCTGATGAACGATGCCTTGATCACCTTGCTGCCCGGCGATGGTTGCGGCCAGATCCTGGATCGGGTTCTGCAAAAACAGATCCGCATGAGCATGACCCTCGCCTATGCCGCATCCGTCTTGTTTGCGCTGTCCTTTGCGATATCCGCAGTATTCCGGCGCGGTCTGCGGCCGCTGATCCTGTCGGCAACCATGACCATCCTGGTGTTCCTGGCGGCGGGGGGGTTCACGCATCTGCGCCACGGCGACCACCTGACGGGCTGCGACATGTTTCTGTTCGGATCAGATGCGCCGTTTCTCAATTTCCTGGCTGCGGCGGTCTGCCTGGTCCTGCCCGTGGCAATTCTGTTGCAAAGGCGCGGCAGGTCGCCGAGGCATGGCGCGTAGAGCACAGGCCAGCGGGACGATCGGCCTCAACGCCGACACGATAGGGGGGGGCGGGCCGCCCCCCCTAAAAGGCCAACAGCCGAATGTAACTCACCAGCGCGTCCACGTCCTCGTCTGTCAGGATGCCGCGCCAGGCGGGCATATAGCGGCCGCTGCCGTCCAGGATCGCCTTGGCCAGTTCGGCATTGTCGAACCGGTCGGTTTCGTTGGGGGGGTTTGACAGGTCCATGGGCGACAGGGCCAAGAGCTTGCCCATGACCCCCCCGTCGCCATAGCCATCCTCGCCATGGCAGACGGTGCAATATTTGTCGAACAGCTCGAACCCGGTCTGCGGGTCACCCGCCAGGTCGTGTTTAGCGCGGCTCATGAAGCGCAGCCAGGCAATCAGCGAGGCGATTTCATCCGCGTCGAAGATATCCTTCCATTCGGGCATCGCGTCGCTGATCAGGTTGTGCCGATCGCGCCCGGTAATGGTCGGATCGCCTGCGCCGGTAATGATCTTGGTCAGGATCGCATCGCTGCGTGCGCGCACCGTGGTGGTCAGGTCGGCGGGGGGGGTCAGCCCCCCCATCGACTTCGCCAGCGGCCCGTCACCCTTGCCCCCCCCGATCCCATGACACAGCTGGCAGTAAGAGACATAAAGCCGCTGTCCCTCATAGGCCGGAGGCGGGTCCGCCCGTGCGCTGCCCAGGGCAAGCAGGGTCAGCGTGGCGCAGGTGGCAATGGCGGTGTGAAGACGGTTCATGCGAAATCTCCGGCTGGCTCTTGCGATGCTCCGGATGTTGCCATGCCCCCCCGAGACAAGTTCCAAGCACGCCGCGCCGGATGCCAACAACGCCGGAACGCGACCCCCCCACCGCGTCGTCTTTGGTCGCGAACGGGGGGGCAGATCCCGTGCTATCAGGGGGGGAAAAATTTCTCGCGCGCGGAGACCCTCATGTTACAAGTTCTTACCGGTTCCTGGGCTCTGCTCCTGGGTATGATGCTCCTGATGGTCGGCAACGGCGTGCAGGGCACGCTTCTGGGTATTCGGGGGGGCGGGCTGGAGGGGGGGTTTTCGACCTTCCAGATGTCCATCGTCATGTCGGGCTATTTCGTCGGGTTTCTGGGCGGATCGCGTATGGCACCCCCCTGATGATCCGGCGGGTGGGGGGGCATGTGCGGGTCTTCGCAGCACTTGGCAGCTTCATCTCCGCCGTGCTGATCCTGTTTCCGGCCTTTGCCGATCCCTGGATCTGGACTGCGGAACGCATCGTCATCGGCTTTTGTTTCTCGGGCGTCTACGTGACCGCCGAAAGCTGGCTGAACAACGCGGCCAGCAATGAAAACCGGGGGGGCAAGGCGCTGTCCTTGTACCTGATCGTGCAGATGGCGGGCATCATTGCGGCCCAGGGTCTGCTGGTGCTGGCCGATCCCGCGGGCTTCATCCTGTTCATAGTGCCGTCGGTACTGGTGTCGATCTCGTTTGCGCCGATCCTTCTGTCGGTGAACCCGACGCCGGCCTTCGCAAGCACCAAGGGCATGAGCCTGAAGGAACTGTTTCACATCTCGCCCCCCCTGGGCTGCGTCGGCCTGTTCGTGCTGGGCGGCGTGTTTTCGGCGCAATTCGGCATGGCCGCCGTTTTTGGCACCGAGGCGGGGGGGCTGAGCGTCGGGCAGATCTCGATCTTTGTGTCGGCGATCTATATCGGCGGCATGGCACTGCAATACCCGATCGGCTGGATGTCGGACCGCATGGACCGGCGCTTCCTGATCCTGATCGTGACCGGGATCGGGGGGGCCGCCGCCGCGACCCTGCCGCTGATGATGCCGGGCCGGTTCGACGTCCTGCTGGTCACCGCCTTCCTGATCGGCGGCATGTCAAACCCGCTCTATGCGCTTCTGATCGCCTATGTGAACGACTTTCTGGAGCTCGATGACATGGCTGCGGCCTCGTCAGGCCTGATCTTCATCAACGGGATCGGCGCGATCGCCGGGCCGGTTGTAACCGGTTGGGCCATGGGGGGGGTGGTCGGGCCGAACGGGTTCTTCGTCTTCATGGGGGGGATCCTGATGTTCGGGCTTCTGGGCTATGGCCTGTGGCGGTCGACCCAGCGCGCGGCCCCCCCGTCGATCCAGGACACCGGCGACTATGTGGCAATCTCGCCCTCGGCCTCGCCGGTGGCCGTCGACATGGCCCAGGAGGTCTATATCGAGACCTCAACGGACGAAAACGACGAATCGGCAACATCCTCCGCGCAATAATCGCAAAAACCCTTGCGGCGTCGTAAAACTTTTGTAACGCTTTGACGTGAGGGCAGTGTATGGGAAGGAGGGTCCCATGATTAAACCACAGACGCGCATCGCAGGCTGCGCGACGCCTGAGGAGATTCTGGCGTTCTGGCTCGATGAAGTCGGACCGTCAGGATGGTACAACGGCGGCGACGCGCTGGATGCGGAAATTAGAACCAAGTTCTTGACCACCTGGGAGAAAGCCTGTGACGGGGGGGCGTTTAGCCTCTGGCTGACATATCCCAGCGGAGCGCTGGCCTATCTCATCCTGATGGACCAGTTTCCGCGCAACATGTTCCGGGGGGGTCAGGCCCGGGCCTTTGCGTCCGACAAGGCGGCACTGGCGGCGGCGAAATGTGCCGTGGACAAAGGGTGGGATCTGCGCATTGATGAACCGGCACGGCAGTTTTTCTACATGCCGATGATGCACAGCGAGAACCTCTGCGACCAGGAACGGTGTGTGCGCCTGATGAAGGCGCGCATGAACGAAGGTGGCGACGTCAACCTCTTGCATGCCAAAGTGCATCGCGAGGTGATCCGCCGCTTCGGCCGGTTCCCCCCCTATCGCAACGAAGCGCTTTCGCGGGCGACGACCTCGCCCGAGGCCGCCTTTGTTGCGGAAGGCGGCTACGGTGCCGTGTTGCAGCAGATCTCGCGGCCTGAGAGGGCTGCCAGCTGAACGACAGGGCAGGGGGGGTGCCGGACCGGATCCGGGCCGCCCCCCCACCCGATAGGTTCATTCAAATCCCAGGGGGGGTTATGCGGTGACCCGCGCCCCCCCCGGTGCGATGATCGGCGGACTTGCGTTCAGCTCTTCGACCGCGAATCCCGCAGCGGATTTGTAGCCCGCGATGAATGCCTCGCGTTCGTCGCGCGGGATAATGCTGTCGATATTGCGGAACAGGCCGCGGCAGCGGTCTTCGACAATATCCAGCAGCCCGAAGGGGGGGCCGGACCCACGGTTGCGCAGGATCAGCTCGGACACCGGGCCGCACAGCTGCGCGTCATAGCCCGCCAACGCGTCGGGTGTGACGCCATGGGCCAGCATCTGCGCGCCAATGTGCGCGCGTCGATAATGGCCTGGCTCGCCCCCCGTTCGACCCGGTCGGGTACATTGCATGCGCGGCATCCCCCCCCATCAGCGCGACCGCGCCGTCTTGCCAGGTCGGCACCGGGTCGCGGTCGATCATCGGGTTTTCATACAGCACCTGCGTTTCGCGGATCAGGGTCGCACGTCCAGCCAGTCATAGGTCCAATCGGTGAAATGCGGCAGCACCTCCTTCACCTCGGCGTTTCGGAACCAACCGCCGTCGCGCGCATCCGGATCGTCATGGGTAACCTCGGCAATCCAGTTGATATCCGCCTTGCCGTCCTTGCCGATGGGCGAGATCGGATAGATCACCATACGCTGACGTGCGCCGCCCAGCCCGATGAAGCTTGATCCTGTCCGCACTGGCTTGGCCCGCGTGCAGCCGCGCCACATCAGCGCGCCGCCCCCCCAGTGGATCGGCGGCTGGTCGGGGGGTGCATCTGCGCGCGCACCCTGGAATGGATGCCATCCGCGCCGATCAGGATCGTGCCAGTGACGGGGGGGTCACCTTCCTCAAGCAGGGCGGTGATCGTGCCGCCCTCCTGTCGGTACCCCCCCGTGACCCGCGCGTTTAGTTTCAGCACCTCCGGCCCGCAGCGTTCCATCAGCCGGCGGTACAGCAGCATGTGAAAGGCCCCCCCGCGATGCACGGCAAACTGCGGCCAGTCATACCCGGCCTCAAGCCCGCGCGGCTCGGCATGGATCTCCGCGCCATTGCGCCCGACAAGCGCCCATTCGCGCGCCTGTACGCCGACGCTGTCCAGGTCGCGCTGGTCGATCCCCCCCAGGGCGTAAAGCTCGCGCACCGCATTGGGTTGCAGGTTGATCCCGACCCCCCCCAGCGGTTTCAGGCGCGCACGCTTTCCAGCACGGTGAAGGGCACGCCGATCTGATCCAGCGTCAGCGCCAGCGCCAGCCCGCCAATCCCGCCACCGGCGATCAATACATGGGTCTGGGGGGGGTCTGAATTCGTCATGCCACTCTCCTCGCTGCGGTCCGGCAACTTTCCCGCAAAGCCCGGCGGGGGGGATCAAGCGAGGCCGCGGTTTTTTTTCCTTGATCCCGGGCGGGTTTGTCCCACAGCATGGTGAAACGCGGTCGACATCCTGCGCCTGTCCCGCCATTCGCAGGCCGCATGGCGGGGGGGTTTCCGCGAGGTCATTGATGCGTTGAACGAAATAGTTTAAGGCCAAACTATCTTGCGCGCCGCACGCGTCGACCGCTGTCAGAACCCGGAGGAGACACCCAATGGCCGCACAGAATTTCGACACCATCGTCATCGGGGGGGCGGGCCCCCCCGGAGGGTACGTTGCCGCAATCCGCGCCGCCCAACTGGGCCAGAAGGTCGCCATCGTCGAACGCGAGAACCTGGGCGGCATCTGCCTGAACTGGGGGGGCTGCATTCCGACCAAGGCGCTGTTGCGCTCGGCCGAAGTCTTCCACCTGATTTACCGCGCAGGTGAATTCGGCCTGAAGGCGGACAATCTGGCTATGACATTGACGCCGTGGTGAAACGCTCGCGCGGGGGGGTGGCCAAACAGCTGTCCTCGGGCGTGGCCCATCTGATGAAGAAGAACAAGATCACCGTGGTCATGGGCTCGGCCAGCATTCCCGCCAAGGGCAAGGTGCGCGTCGAAGGCGACAAGGGGGGGGTCGAGGAGCTGACCGCGAAGGACATCATCCTGGCCACCGGGGGGGCCCGCGCCCGTGAACTGCCGGGGGGGCTGGAGGCCGACGGTGATCTGGTCTGGACCTACCGCCACGCGCTGAACCCGCCGCGCATGCCGAAGAAGCTGCTGGTCATCGGCTCCGGCGCGATCGGCATCGAATTTGCCAGCTTCTTCAACACCCTGGGCGCGGATGTGACGGTGGTCGAGGTTATGGACCGCGTGCTGCCGGTCGAGGACGCCGAGATCTCCGCCTTCGCCAAGAAAGCCTTCGTCAAACAGGGGGGGCTCAAGATCATGGAGAAAGCCATGGTCAAGCAGCTCGACCGCGCCAAGGGCGAGGTTACCGGGCATATCGAAATGGGCGGCAAGGTTGAGAAACAGAAGTTCGATACGGTGATTTCCGCCGTCGGCATCGTCGGCAATGTCGAAGGGCTGGGCCTGGAAGAACTGGGCGTGAAAGTTGATCGCACCCATGTCGTGACCGATGAATTCTGCCGCACCGGTGTCGACGGGCTCTATGCCATCGGCGATATCGCCGGCGCGCCCTGGCTGGCGCATAAGGCGTCGCATGAGGGCGTCATGGTGGCCGAGCTGATCGCCGGGATGCACGCCCATCCGGTCAAGCCCGAAAGCATTGCGGGCTGCACCTATTGCCACCCGCAGGTCGCCAGCGTCGGCTATACCGAGGCCAAGGCGAAGGAGCTGGGCTACAAGATCAAGGTCGGCCGCTTCCCCCCCTTCATCGGCAACGGCAAGGCCATCGCCATGGGCGACGCCGAGGGTATGGTCAAGGTGATCTTCGAAGAGAAGACAGGGGGGGAGCTTCTGGGCGCACATATGGTCGGTGCCGAGGTGACCGAGATGATCCAGGGTTTCGTCATCGGCCGCCAGCTGGAAACCACCGAGGAAGACCTGATGCACACGGTCTTCCCGCACCCCCCCACGGTGTCCGAAAGCATGCACGAGGCGGTTCTGGCCGCCTACGACCGCGCGATCCACATCTGAACCATCCACCACTCACGGATCAGATGGGACGGGCCGGGGGGGCGACAGCTCCGGCCTTTCTTGTTTAATGCCGGGTTGTACCGGTGCAGGGCAGGGCCCATATCATGTCATATGAGGCAGAATAACGATTTGGTTACAGTGGGCTATGCCTATGGCGCGACAGATGCGGCCTGTGTTCAGGCCGCTTTCGCGGCGGCAGGCCTGCCGATATATGTCAGTGATCAGACCACGAGCCGGCTGCAGCCGCAGTGGGCGCTGGCGATGGGCGGCATGCGCCTTCAGGTGCGGCGCGGGGGGGATGTTCGCGATGCGCTGGCATTGCTGACCCCCCCGATGGTCGAGGCCCGCAGACCCGCCCGGTTCCGGCCTTTCTGGTCGGCGTTCCTGCTGGCGGCCTTCGCGGTCTTCAGCGTACCCGCGCCGTTCGGTTCCGGGCTGTATCTGCGGCGGGTGTCGGTGTCAGCGCCCGGTTAGCGCGACCCCCCCGTCGCCTGTGGTCCTCAGCCGCGCACCACCTTGCCGCCGCCCATCTGCCAATGGCCTAACCCGCCGAGGTTGTGCACCTGGTCATAGCCCAGTGATCGCATCATGCGCGCCGCCATGCCCGACCGCGCGCCCGAGGCACAATAAAGCGCAACGGGCTTCTCCGGGTCGATCTTGGGGGGGTTGTAATCGGGCCCGTTACGATCGGCCTGAAACTTCAGCGCCACCATCGGGATGGTCAGCGCGCCCTCGGCCTTGCCGGTCATGCGCACTTCGCCCGCGTCGCGGATGTCGATCACGGTTAGCTCCCCCCCCTTGCCGGCCTTTTCGACGATTTCCTGCGGGGGGGTCAGCCTGGGGGGGCCGGTGGTGCGACCACCGGTCAGAAAGTTGAACATGGTCGGATCCTGCTCTGCGTTTGCGGTCCGCCCAAGATATTCCGTTTTTCAAATATTTCAACCATCCCACAAAGATAGGCAAATATTCCCGTTTCGTTCTCATTTTTCGATTGGCGATCCGCGCGCGATCGCCTATCTGTTAGGGGGGCTTGTTAACTGGTGGTCCCATGCCCGATCTGAAACTTATCGAAGTACGCGGTGCGCGTGAGCATAATCTGAAATCCGTGGATGTGGACATCCCGCGCGACCAGCTGGTGGTGATCACCGGCCTGTCGGGCTCGGGCAAGTCTTCTCTGGCCTTCGATACGATCTATGCGGAAGGGCAGCGACGCTATGTCGAAAGCCTGTCCGCCTACGCCCGGCAATTCCTTGATATGATGGAAAAACCGGATGTGGACCATATCGCGGGCCTGTCGCCCGCGATCTCCATCGAACAAAAGACGACCTCGAAGAACCCGCGCTCGACCGTCGGCACGGTGACCGAGATCTACGACTACCTGCGCCTGCTTTTCGCCCGCGCCGGCACGCCCTATTCGCCCGCCACCGGCCTGCCGATCGAGGCGCAGCAGGTTCAGGACATGGTCGACCGTGTGATGGGGGGGATGGAGGAGGCACCCGCGCCTATCTGCTTGCCCCCCCCATCGTGCGCGATCGCAAGGGGGGGGAATACCGCAAGGAATTCGCCGAGCTGCAGAAGAAGGGGGGGTTCCAGCGGGTCAAGGTGGATGGCGAGATGTATGACCTCGACATGCCGCCGGTGCTGGACAAGAAGTTTCGCCACAATATCGACGTGGTGGTTGACCGTATCGTCGTGCGCGAGGGGGGGATGGAGACGCGGCTGGCCGACAGTTTCCGCACCGCGCTGGACCTTGCGGACGGCATCGCCCTGTTGGAGACCGCCCCCCCGAAGGAGGGCGAGGGGGGGGAGGTCTTTACCTTCTCGGAACGCTTCGCCTGTCCGGTCAGCGGGTTTACCATCCCGGAGATTGAACCGCGGCTGTTTTCCTTCAACGCGCCCTTCGGCGCTTGCCCGGACTGTGACGGGCTGGGCAAGGAGCTGTTCTTTGACGAACGGCTCGTCGTGCCCGACGCCACCTTGCAGATCTACGACGGGGGGGCGCTTGCGCCTGGCGCAAGGGCAAGTCGCCCTATTTCCTGCAGACCATCGAATCGATTGCCCGCCATTACGAGTTCGACAAATCCACCCCCCCGTGGAAGAACCTGCCCAAGAACGTGCAGCAGGTCTTCCTCTACGGCTCCGGCAAGGAAGAGATTGCCTTCCGTTTCGACGAGGGCGGCCGTGTTTATGAGGTCACGCGCCCCCCCTTCGAAGGGGGGGTTATCCCGAACATGGAACGGCGGTATCGCGAGACGGATTCGAACTGGATTCGCGAGGAATTCGAACGCTATCAGAACAACCGCCCCCCCTGCGGGGGGGCCTGTGGCGGCTATCGCCTGCGTGACGAGGCGCTGGCGGTCAAGATCGCCGGGCTGCATGTGGGGGGGCAGGTGGTCGAAATGTCCATCCGCGAAGCCTTTGACTGGTGCAAACAGGTGCCTGAAAGCCTGTCCAAGCAGAAGAACGAAATCGCCCGTGCCATCCTCAAGGAAATCCGCGAACGCCTTGGTTTTCTGAACAATGTCGGGTTGGAATACCTAACGCTGTCCCGCAACTCCGGCACGCTTAGCGGCGGCGAAAGCCAGCGTATCCGCCTGGCCAGCCAGATCGGGTCGGGTCTGACCGGGGGGGTGCTCTACGTGCTGGATGAGCCTCCATCGGCTTGCACCAGCGCGACAACGGGCGGCTTTTGGAGACCCTGAAAAACCTGCGCGACCAGGGAAATACGGTGATTGTCGTCGAACATGACGAAGAAGCCATTCGCGAGGCCGACCATGTGCTGGATATCGGCCCCCCCGGTGCCGGGGGGGTGCATGGTGGACAGATCATCGCCGAGGGCACGCCCGCCGACATTGCCGCCCATCCCGACAGCGTCACCGGCCAATACCTGACCGGCGCGCGCGAGATCGCCGTGCCCTTGGAGCGTCGCGAGGGGGGGAATGGTAAAAAGGTCAGTGTTATCAAGGCGACAGGAAATAACCTTAAAGAGGTCTCCGCCGACTTTCCGCTGGGCAAGTTTGTCTGCGTTTCCGGCGTGTCCGGAGGTGGCAAATCGACCCTGACCATCGAAACGCTGTTCAAGACCGCCTCGATGCGGCTCAATGGCGCGCGCCAGACGCCCGCGCCCTGTGAGACGATCAAGGGGGGGCTCGAACTGCTCGACAAGGTGATCGACATTGACCAGCGGCCTATTGGCCGAACGCCGCGTTCAAATCCAGCGACTTACACCGGGGGGGCGTTCACCCCCCCGATCCGCGACTGGTTCGCCGGGTTGCCGGAGGCCAAGGCGCGTGGCTACAAGCCCGGCCGGTTCAGCTTCAACGTCAAGGGCGGGCGCTGCGAGGCCTGCCAGGGCGACGGGGGGGTGATCAAGATCGAAATGCATTTCTTGCCAGACGTTTACGTGGAATGCGAGACCTGCAAAGGCGCGCGCTATAACCGCGAAACGCTGGAGATCCAGTTCAAGGGCAAAAGCATCGCCGACGTGCTGGACATGACCGTCGAGGAGGCGCAGGGCTTCTTCCAGGCGGTGCCGTCGATCCGCGACAAGATGGATGCGCTGATGCGGGTCGGGCTGGGCTATATCAAGGTCGGTCAGCAGGCGACGACGCTTTCGGGGGGGGCGAGGCGCAGCGGGTCAAACTGTCCAAGGAACTCAGCAAACGTTCGACCGGGCGGACCTTGTATATCCTTGACGAACCGACCACCGGCCTGCATTTCGAAGACGTGCGCAAGCTGTTGGAAGTGCTGCATGAATTGGTCGATCAGGGCAACACAGTGGTGGTGATCGAACACAATCTGGATGTGATCAAGACCGCCGACCATATCATCGACATCGGCCCCCCCGAAGGTGGCGATGGCGGCGGGCAGATCGTTGCCGTCGGTACGCCTGAAGAGGTGGCGGAGGTGGCGCAAAGCCACACAGGCCACTACCTCAAGGACATGCTGAACCCCCCCAAACGGGCGGCGGCGGAATGATCCCGCGCCTGGGGGGGGCCATCGCCGTGGTTTTGCGCGGCGATCAGGTGCTTCTGGTGCAGCGTGGCAAGGACCCCCCCGGACGCGGGCTCTGGGGGGGCTATCCGGGGGGGGCGCGGTGGAATGGGGGGCGAAACCGTCGCCCAGGCCGCCATTCGCGAGCTGCGCGAGGAAACCGGCGTGATCGCCACGCCCGGCCCCCCCTGATCGGTCATTCCGACGTGATCCACCGCGCGGGGGGGGCGCAGAAAAGGGTTCGGTGGCAAGCCCGGTGACGCACCACTATTTCCTGGCCGCCATCCTGTGCACATATATCTCAGGTGTCCCCCCCGTCGCCGCCGATGATGCGGCGGACGCGAAGTGGGTGTCTCATGATGTTGTTCTGAAAGGGAAAATAATAATGAGTGCAGATGTAGGACGGGTGCTTGAACAAGCCCTGGCGGCGTTATGAGCGCACCGCGGGTCGGCCTGGCGCTTGGCTCCGGTGGGGGGGCGCGTGGCTGGTGTCATATCGGTGTGCTGCGGGCGTTGGACGAACTGGGTGTACGTCCGTCCATGGTCGCCGGGTGCTCGATGGGTTCGCTGGTTGGTGTGGCTTGGGCGGCTGATCGTCTGGACGCGCTGGAGGACTGGGTGCGGTCGCTGACCCCCCCCGGTAGGTTTCTTGGCCTGATCGACATCCGCCCGCTGTCCGGCGGGCTGGTCGAAGCGGGCGAAATCGAAGTGCTGCTGCGCGACCTGGGCATTCCTGATCGGATTGAAGACCTACCGTGCCCGTTCGCCGCCGTCGCCACGGATATGGAGACCGGTCGCGAGGTCTGGCTGCGCGACGGGCCAACCTATGCCTCCGTGCGCGCCTCGGTCGGTATTCCTGGCGTGATGAGCCGGTGCAATTGGACGGACGCTGGCTGCTGGATGGTGGTTGGTGAACCCGGTGCCCGTTTCGACCGCCCGCGCGATGGGGGGGGCAGAGGTCACCATTGCCGTCAATCCCAACGCCAAGCCGCGCGGGCGCATCTGGCAGGTGCCCGTGCCGGAGCCAACGGCGGAGGCCTGGGCGGCCTCGAAGCTGCCGCCCGAATGGCACGGGGGGGCGTTGGGGGGGCTTGATCCCTCGGCAAAGCAGAATCCGCGAAAACCGACCTATTTTGAGGTCTTGAATGCCGCGATTGATGTAATGACCGACCAGATACGCCGCGCCCGTCTGGCGGGCGAGCCACCTCATGTGCTGTTGAATATGGCGTTCCAGGATTTGACCGTGCTGGAACTGCATCGCGGACCGGAGGCGATTGCGAGGGGGGGCATCGCCAAACCCTTGCTCAGGGCGCGTTGATTCAGGATCTCTGCATCCCCCCCAGGTCGTGATGGATTTCTTGACCGGCGCGCGCTAGAAAACCTCAAACACGAGGCAGTCATGGCGAATGTCCATATTCACGTCGGCGCCCATCGCACGGGGGGGTCGAGCGCATTTCAGATGTTTCTGGATCTCAACGCTGTCGCGCTGCGCGGGCAGGGCTATGACCTGGCCTATCCGGATCGTGACGGGGGGGCCAGGGGGGGCGGGCGGCTGAAACTGTTCCTTCCCGCCCCCCGCGCCACAAGCCGGACACGGTGGATTGGCGCATGAAGAAGGCGCAGCACAACCTGGCCCGTCAGGTCACAGATCCCACCCGCCCCCCCCTGATTCTGTCCGAAGAGAACATTCTGGGCCGCATGGACCCGTTCTATCACGGCCAATTCTACCCGTTCCTGCGCGCCCGCGCGCGGTTCATGGCACGGGTGCTGGACGGTCGCCCCCCCGTGGCGCGCATCCTGCTTCTGGTGCGCCCCCCCTATGACAGCCTGTTCGTCTCCGCTTACCGCAAGCGGTCCGAGGACAATGAAATGGGCGATTTCAACGTGATGCGTGAACGTATGGCGGTGTTCGAAGGGGGGGATGGATGGCCCGAGGTCGCCCTGACCCTGATCGAGGAACTGAACCCGCGCCGCCTGGTGGTTATCCCCCCCTACACGCGGCCCCCCCGTCACGAACTGGATCTGGCCCGCGCCCTGGTGCCGAAACTCGATGTCTCGGCGCTGATCGAGCCTACCTTGCCTGTCAACGCCAGCCTGTCGGATGCGGGTCTGTTCGAACTTCAGCGGCGTTATCTGGCCGGGGGGGAGGAGCCGGACCGGGCGGTGATTGAACAGGTGCGCGCCGGTTTTGCCGATACCGTGGTCGACGCGCCCTATGCCGCCTTTACCGCGGCACAGAAGGATCAGCTGCGCAGGCGTTATCACAACGATCTGGACACGCTGCGCCTGATGGCCGGGATCACGGTGATCGACCCGTCGCACGACCGTCCCTGAAACAGAAACGCCCGGCGCGAAAGGCCGGGCGTTCTCAATCACTTGAAGGGCAGTGTTCAGCCGTCGAAATCGACCTCTTCCACCAGCTTCAGGGCGGCCGGGCGCTGTGCGGCCACGTCCATCAGGTTCACGCCATCGGCGGTGAATTCGCCCCCCCAGCCCCCCCTGACCAGATCGGTGGCTTCGGTGCCCGGCGCGATCGGGTATTCATAGTTCTGTGCGGCGTAGATTTCCTGTGCTTTCGGCGAGGCCAGGAATTCCATCAGCTTGATCGCATCTTCCTTGTGCGGCGCGTGTTTGGTCAGCGCCATGCCCGACACGTTCACATGGGTGCCCTTGTCGCCGAACGAAGGGAAGATCACGTTCACGCTGTCGGCCCAGGCCTTCTGCTCCTCATCCGCCAGCATCTTGCCCATGTAATAGGTGTTGCCAAGGCTGATGTCGCATTCGCCGGCCCAGATTGCCTTGACCTGCGCGCGGTCGTTGCCCTGCGGTTTGCGCGCCAGGTTGGCTTTCACGCCTTCCAGCCAGGCCTTGGTGGCCTCTTCGCCATTGTGGTGCAGGTGGGCGGCAACCAAGGCCAGCGTATAGGCATGGGTGCCCGAGCGGGTGCAGATCCGGCCCGCCCATTTCGGGTCGGCCAGATCTTCGTAGGTGGTAACCTCGCCCTCGGCGACACGGTCCTTCGAGGCATAGACGATGCGCGCGCGGGTGGTCAGGCCGAACCACTGGTCGCCCGGATCACGATAGGCGGCGGGGGGGATGTTGGCTTCCAGCACGTCCGACTGCACCGGCTGGGTCAGCCCGGCTTCAACCGCCGAGGCCAGGCGCGAGATATCCACGGTAAAGATCAGGTCGGCGGGCGAACGCGCCCCCCCTTCGGCTTCCAGCCGTTCGTTCATGCCCTTGTTCAGGAAGGCCACGTTCACGGCGATGCCAGTTTCTTCGGTGAAGGCATCCATCAGCGGCTGGATCAGCTCGGGCTGACGGTAGGAATAGACGTTCACCTCCTGCGCCATGGCGGGCAGGGCAGTGGTCAGGGCCAGAAGGGCGGCAAGTGTGGATTTCATGGCGCGATATCTCCGTATGAAGTTTTTGAGCGCCATAAGCCTGAGTTTTTTTCTCAGGTCAATACCTGACTAAAACATTTTGGTTTCTGGATGGGCCTGGGATTTGGCCGCTTTCTCTTCGGCTTTCACCGCATCCCACAGAGCGTCCATTTCTTCCAGGCTGGCCTCCTCCGGGCGGCGTCCTTGCGCCGCAAGGCGGTTTTCTATCCCCCCCTTGAAACGACGTTCAAATTTTGCGTTGCAATGGCGCAGGGCCTCTTCCGGTTCCACGTCCAGATGCCGCGCCAGGTTGGCCATGACGAACAGCAGATCGCCCATCTCCTCGCGGATTTCCGCCTGCGTCAGCCTGTCACGTGCCTCGACCAGTTCGCGCGCTTCTTCCTGAATTTTGTCCAGCACCTGAGCCGTGTCGGGCCAGTCGAATCCAACCCGCGCCGCACGTTTTTGCAGTTTCACCGCGCGCAGAAGGGCGGGCAGGCCGATCGCCACCCCCCCGTCCAGCACCCCCCCGGTTTCTGCCTTGGCGGCGCGTTCGGCGGCTTGATTGTCTCCCAGTCGCGGGTCTGCTGTTCGGCGGACTTGTCGCGGTTTTCGTCGCCGAAAACATGCGGGTGGCGCGCAACCATCTTGTCGGACATGCCGTCGGCCACTTCGTCGAAGGAAAACAGCCCGGCTTCCTCGGCCATCTGCGCGTGAAACACCGATTGAAACAGCAGATCGCCCAACTCGCCCTTCAGCTCGCCCCCCCAGGCCTTGCGCTCGATCGCATCGGCGACCTCATAGGCCTCCTCGATCGTATAGGGTGCGATGGTGGAAAAATTCTGTTCGATATCCCAGGGGGCAGCCGGTTTCGGGGGGGTCGCGCAGCCGCCGCATGATCTCCAACAGACGCGGCATGCCGCCGTTCGGATCGTGGATCAGGTCGTCGGATTTGGTCATTGCGCTCGGCCTCGTTTCAGTGTCACCTCACCGGGATATCATGCGAGCGCACAGGAGCAACCCATGCCGATCATCAACCGCATTGCCGATTACGCTGAAGAGATGAAGACCTGGCGGCACTGGATGCATATGCATCCGGAGCTGGGGGGGTTGGAGTGCCATCAGACTGCCGCCTATGTGGTCGAGCGCCTGAAGGAATTCGGCGTCGATGAGATCCATGAACAGATCGGTGTCTCCGGCGTTGTGGCGGTGATCAATGGCACTGGTGACGGTGGCACCATCGGACTGCGCGCCGATATGGATGCCTTGCCGATGCCCGAGGAAACCGGGCTGGACTATGCCTCCACCATCGAAGGGCGCATGCATGCCTGCGGCCATGACGGCCATACAACGATGCTGCTGGGGGGGGCTGCCAAGTACCTGGCCGAGACGCGGCGCTTTGCGGGCAAGGTCGTGTTGATCTTTCAACCGGCCGAGGAACATGGCGGCGGGGGGGCTAAGGTCATGTGCGACGAGGGGGGGCTCATGGACCGCTTCGGCATTGATCAGGTCTATGGCATCCACAATGTGCCCGACCAGGATTTCGGCGCGTTCTTCGCCTGTGACGGTCCCGCCCTGGCCGCCGTCGATACGCTGACCGCGACGATCAAGGGCACCGGCGGTCATGGGGGGGCCTATCCGCAGGAAACCCGCGACCCGGTGATTGCGGCGGCGGGCATGGCCATGGCGCTGCAGACCATCGTCAGCCGCAATGTGCACCCGCTCGATCAGCTGGTCATTTCGGTCACCCAGATCCACGGCGGGTCAGCCGAAAATGTGATCGCCGACAGCGCCTGGCTTCAGGCCACCGTGCGCAGTTTCGACCCGGAGGTGCGCGACATGGCCGAACGCCGCATCCGCGCGGTTCTGGAAGGGCAGGCGGCGGCTTTCGATGTCGCGGTCGAGATCGACTATGAACGCGGCTACCCGGCCACGGTGAACCATGCCTCCGGTGTGGCCCTGGCCGCCAAGGCCGCCGAGGATGTGGCGGGCACCGTCGATCTGGAACGCAAACCCGAAATGGGTGCCGAGGATTTCGCCTATATGCTGGAAGAACGCCCCCCCGGCGCCTATTTCTTCTTGGGGGGGATTGGCGAGGGGGGGGCCGGGCTGCACAATCCGAAATACGATTTCAACGACGAGGCCTCGCCGGTGGGCGCAAGCTTCTTTGCCCGCCTGGTCGAGATCGCACAGCCGGTGGGGGGGTAGCACCGCCGTGGTACGAAATCTGACCTGCCTCTTGCTAATTTGATCAAATTCCGCAACATGGGGGGGTCCGAACAGGAATCTGGAGGGCCCCCCCATGGCACTGGAAGACGCAAAGAAACAGGTCGACACGGCCATTACCCGCGACGGCTTCAAGGGGGGGCTGTCCTTTGAAAACACCTTCGGCGGTGTGACCAGTTTCCTGCGCCGCACCCTGACCAAGGACCTGACCGGTGTGGACCTCGCCGTGACCGGCATTCCCTTCGATCAGGCCGTGACCAACCGCCCCCCCGGCACCCGCCTGGGTCCGCGCGCGATCCGCGAGGCCTCCGCCCTGCAATCGCCCGACGCGCCCTATGGTTGGGGGGGCTTTGACCCGCTGTCCGAATTCGCCATCGCCGACTATGGCGACCTGGCCTTCGACTATGCCATGTGGACGAGTTCCCGGCAGCGCTTGAGGCCCATATCACCGGCATTCTTGATCAGGGGGGGGCGGCCTCGCTGGTGCTGGGTGGCGACCATTATATTACCTTCCCGATCCTGCGGGCGTACGCCAAGAGGTACGGCCCCCCCCTGAGCCTCTTGCAGTTCGATGCCCACACCGACACCTGGCCCGACGACGACCTGACCCGCGTGGATCACGGCACCATGTTCTACAAGGCGGTGAAAGAAGGCATCGTGGACCCGGCGCGGTCCGTGCAGGTCGGCATTCGCACCCAGAACGACGACACGCTGGGCGTCAATATCATCGACGCGCGCGAGGTGCATGAGCGCGGGCCGGTCGAGACCGCGAAGAAGATCAAATCAATCCTCGGTGACAACAAGACCTATCTGACCTTCGACATCGACGCGCTGGACCCGGCCTTTGCACCAGGCACCGGCACGCCGGTCTGGGGGGGCGGGCTGACCTCGGCGCAGGCATCCATGATGCTGCGCGATCTGGCCGGTATCAACCTGGTCGGCGGTGATATCGTCGAGGTCTCGCCCCCCCCTTCGATACCACCGGTGCCACCGCGATCGCCGGGGGGGCCCATGTGGCGATGGAGATCCTGTGCCTGTGGTGCTGGACCCGGCGTCAGGGGGGGTGATCCGGCTGGGGGGGCAGGGCGCGTTCAGTAGCAACGCGCCCATTCGCTGGCCCAGCCGTTGCGAATGACCAACACGACGCTGGCGTCGCCGCTCTGCATCAGGATCAGCCGTTCGGTGGTGGTGGTTCCCTCGCCGGAACATTCCGCATCATAGATCGTCGCCTCCATGCCGCGCACCTCGACCGGGTCGGTCAGGGTGCAGCTGTTCTCTACCCCCCCCATGAATTGATCGCCCTCGATCGCGACGGCCCCCCGCCGTCCATGCCGATGCTCTGACAATCCCAGCCCTCGGCCCAGCTGTAATTCGGCCGGAACACCCCCCCGTCATAGGGCGTGGCCAGCACCGGCGTGGCGGCCAGAAGGGTAACGCAAAGGAAAGCTCGCATTTCTTTCACTCCAAACTTACGTGCTGCAATTGAAAACAGCCTAACCGAGCAGATCAAAAAGGACAGGGGGGGCATGGTGATGAAAATTCTTCTGGGGGGGCTGGGGGGGTGTGTGCTGCTGGCGCTGATGGCCTGGGTGCGCCTTGCCCCCCCAAGCGATCCAGCCCGCTTTCATACGACGGTCACGCCGGTCCCGAAACGCATGTCCGGTGGGGGGGTGATTGAAGTTATCGCGGGGGGGGACGCCGAAACCCTGCTGGCGCTGGACAGCATCGCCCGCGCGACCCCCCCGCGCACCAAGCTTTTCGCGGGCGCGCCCTCCGCGGGCCATGTGACCTATATCACCCGGTCGAGGTTCTGGGGGGGCTTTCCGGATTTCACCACCCTGCAGCGTCACGGCGACCAGATCGCCATCCACGCCCGCCTGCGGTTCGGCAAAAGCGATATGGGAGTGAACTCAGCCCGCGTCGCCGACTGGCTTGAGCGCCTGAAACCGGTCGAGCAGTGACGAGACACAGCCCTCACCGGTGTCACGCCAGATCGGCACGTTCAGGGCCATCTCGCAGCGGGCCATGAAGCACGGCCGTCGACGAATAGGCAGATCGACTGCCCCCCCAGCTCAACCCGGCTGCCTTGTGTGTCGGTGCAATAGCAGTCGATCACCTTGCCACCGGGACCGATCACATCGGCCAGGGCAGGGGGGGTGGCCATCAGGGCCAGGAGTGTTGCCAAACGGAACATGGGCGTAGCTTAGCACAAAACCGCGGAGCAAATCCAATCGAGCGAGTGCTGAGGCGGATCTCCCGGAGCCGCGCAGCGGCGACGCGCCCGACCCTCCCCCCCACGGGAGGGCGCATTTCCAACGTTTCGAACCCAACCGACGTTCCGTGTGTGGCTATCCTGTTGCCAGGCAACAGCCGTGCGGGTGCGCCCACCCAGGGTCGGGCGCGCCGCCGCTGCTTTCGTCCACCCAATCCGCCCCCCCCTTGACCAATCCCACGCACACAGGCAAACCCGACCTCATGGTGCCCTTGGACAAACTCGATGCGATCACCCAGAGATTTCAATTCCTTGAAGCCCGCATGGCCGAGGGGGGGCTGTCGGGCGATGAGATTGCCGCTGTTGGCCGCGAATATGCCGAGCTGAAGCCGGTGGTGGACGGCATCGCGGCCTACCGCCAGCTGTTGGAGGATATTGCCGAGGCCGAAGCGATGCTGGACGACCCGGAAATGAAGGCCCTGGCCGAAGAGGAACTGCCCGCCCTGCGCGCGGCCCTTCCCGAGGCCGAACAGGCCATGCGCCTGACCCTTCTGCCCAAGGACGCCGCCGATGCCCGCCCGGCCATGATCGAAATCCGTCCCGGCACCGGCGGCGACGAAGCGGCCCTGTTCGCGGGCGACCTTCTGCGCATGTATCAGCGCTATGCCGAAGGGCGGGGGGGCTGGAGTTTCGATATCATCGACGCGGCCGAAACCGAGCTGGGCGGCATCAAGGAGGCCACCGTGCACGTCAAGGGTGACGGGGGGGTCTTTGCCCGTCTGAAATATGAAAGTGGCGTGCACCGGGTGCAGCGTGTGCCCGAAACCGAAAGCGGCGGGCGCATTCATACCTCGGCGGCGACCGTCGCGGTGCTGCCCGAGGCTGAGGATGTGGATATTCACATCGACGCGAATGACATCCGCATCGACACGATGCGCGCCTCCGGCGCGGGGGGGGCAGCACGTGAACACGACCGATTCTGCGGTGCGCATCACCCACTTGCCGACCGGCATCGTCGTAACCAGCTCGGAAAAATCTCAGCACCGCAACCGCGAGATCGCCATGCAGGTGCTGAAAGCGCGCCTGTTCGACGCCGAACGCCAGCGCGTGCATGATGAACGCGCCGCCGATCGGCGCAGCCAGGTCGGCTCGGGTGACCGATCGGAACGCATTCGCACCTACAACTTCCCGCAGGGCCGCATGACCGATCACCGCATCAACCTGACGCTCTATTCGCTGGACAAGGTCATGCAGGGCGATCTGGACGAGACCATCGACGCGCTGATCGCGGCCGACCAGGCCGCCCAGCTTGCGGATATGGAAGGGTGAACCCATGGCAGATGCGAAGACCGGCGCGATGACCGGGGGGGCCGACGCGATCCGTATCGCCATTGCTGATCTGGCAAGTGCCGGGGGGGTGGCCGACCCCCCCGCTCGCGATGCCCGCCGCCTCTTGGCCATGGTCATGGGGGGGCTGGACCCTTCGCGCCTGACCCTGCACCTGCATGATGTGATTTCCGACCACGAGGAATTTGCCTTCTTCCTTCACGTGCAGGAACGTTGCAAACGCCAGCCGCTGTCGCAAATCGTTGGCTACCGCGAATTCTACGGTCGCCGGTTTCAGGTGACCCCCCCCGCGGTTCTGGACCCGCGCCCGGACACCGAGATCCTGATCGAAGCCGCGCTTGCCGAACCTTCGAACGGGTGCTGGATCTGGGCACCGGCACAGGATGCATCCTGCTCACGCTGCTCAAGGAAATGCCCGGTGCCTGGGGGGGGCTTGGCACGGACCTGTCCGACAAGGCGCTGGAGGTGGCCAAGGCGAACCGTGCGGCGCTGGGGGGGCTGGAGGGGGGGCCAGCGGTGTTGCGCCAGGGCAGCTGGTGGGACGCGGTCGAGGGCGGGCCCTTGACCTGATCGTCTCGAACCCGCCCTATATCGCCGAAGAGGCGATGGCGGCGTTGGAGCCTGAGGTGCGCGACTGGGAGCCGCATCTGGCGCTGACCCCCCCCGGCGGGGGGACGGGCTGGATGCCTACCGCGTGATCACCGCAGGCGCGCGCAGCCATCTGGAACCGGGCGGGCGGCTGATCGTCGAGATCGGCTTTGACCAGGGCGACGCTGTCGCCGCGATGTTCGATGCGGCGCTTCGCGAGGTGCGCCTGTTGCCCGATCTGGACGGGCGCGATCGGGTGGTGATGGGCAACGCGCCCTGATTGCCACCGCAAGCGCGCGCCCGGTTGTCGCCCCCCCACAAGCCCGGCAAATCCCCCCCGCGAAAACGTGGTTTTTGCCGAAAGCGCGGAAAAATCCCATTTACCCCCCCTTGTCTTGCCCGCCCCCCCGGCATGGCACCTCTCGGTACAGGCATCGGATGTCGGTCCCTTGGACCCCCCCCGCTGCTCTCAAGCCCAAAATGACGGATATAATGGTGCCGCTTGCACCGGGTCCGCGACAAAAACATGCCCTGAAGGCTGGACATCAAAGCTCATGAGATCTTCGAAACGATCGCGCGGTAAGCAGAACCGCAACCGCAACAACAACCCCCCCGGCAATATCATCAACCGGGTGTTCGACAGCTCCGGGCCGGAAGGCAAGGTGCGCGGCACGCCGCAGCAGATTATCGACAAGTATTCACAATTGGCCCGTGACGCCGCGCTTGGCAATGACCGGGTGGCGGCAGAGAACTTTCAGCAGCACGCGGAACATTACACCCGCCTGCTGGGCGAGGCGCAGCGCGAGGTTGACGCCCGCCGGGCGGCGGCCGAGGAACAGAACCGTCAGCGCCAGCAACAGCAGCGCGAGGAACGCGAAGCTCGCGAGGCGCAGAAAGCCGAGAAACGCGAAGCCCAGAAAGCCGAACAGCCCGCCGGGACCGATGGTGGCGATCAACCCCCCCAGCCCGCGCCGCAGGCGGCGATGGACCTGGGCGAGGCCCCCCCGCAGCCGTCGATGGGTGGGGGGGATGTGATCGACCCGAATGAAGAGGCCGACAGCGGTCTGGTCGACACCCCCCCGGAAAGCAAACCCAAGAAACGCGCCCCCCCCGTCCGCGCAAACCGCGTGCCCCCCCCAAGGCCGAGGGTAAGGCGGACAGCAAACCTGAAGAGGCCGCGAAACCCGCCGACGGTCCCGAAGCACCGGAAGCCGCCGAATAAGGCGCGGCACAAAGTTGAACAAAGAAAAGGCCCCCCCGCCAATCGGTCGGGGGGGCCTTTTCTTTTCAACCTGTTGCGCGGCAGACTTAATCCTTGCCGCGATAGGGCTCCACATATTGCAGCGCCATGTCCCACGGAAAGAAAATCCAGGTGTCCTGGCTGACCCCCCCGGTGATGAATGTATCGACCATCGGCTCGCCCTTGGGCTTGGCGTAAACGGTTGCGAAATGCGCCTTGGGATACAGGGCGCGGACGACTTCCAGCGTTTTGCCTGAATCGACCAGATCGTCGATGACCAGAATGCCCTCGCCATCGCCGACAATGGCCAGATCCGGGGGGGCTTTCAGCACCACCGCGTCGCTCTGGTTCTGGTGGTCGTAGCTCTTGACGCTGATCGTATCGACCACGCGCACATCCAGTTCCCGCGCAACGATCATCGCGGGCGCCATGCCGCCGCGGGTAATGGCGACGATGGCCCGCCAGGCCCCCCCCGCGTCGGGGGGGCCCTTGCCATCCAGCCGCCAGGCCAGGGCGCGGCTGTCGCGGTGCAGCTGATCCCAGCTGACGTGAAAGCCCTTTTCATGCGGCAGACGATGGTCGCTCATTACGATTTCCTCCCGGTCACCACGTCGATATCCGGCGCGTCCACCGCTTTCATGCCGACCACGTGATAGCCCGCGTCGACGTGATGCGTCTCGCCGGTCACGCCCGAGCCAAGATCGGACAGCAGGTACAGCGCCGATTTGCCGACGTCGTCGATGGTCACGTTGCGGCGCAGCGGTGAATTCAGCTCATTCCATTTCAGGATATAGCGGAAATCGCCAATGCCCGAGGCGGCCAGGGTCTTGATCGGCCCGGCCGAGATCGAGTTCACGCGGATGTTGCGCTTGCCGTAATCCTCGGCCAGATAGCGCACCGAGGCCTCCAGCGCGGCCTTGGCCACGCCCATGACATTGTAATGCGGCATCACCTGTTCGGCCCCCCCGTAATAGGTCAGAGTCAGCATGGATCCGCCGTCCTCCGGCATCAGCTCGGCGGCGCGGCGCGCGACCGCGGTAAAGCTGTAGACCGAGATGTCCATGGTCATCAGGAAATTGTCGCGGCTGGTTTCGGCATAGAGGCCGCGAAGCTCGGATTTATCCGAAAAACCAATGGCATGCACGATGAAGTCAATCTTGCCCCCCCAACGCGCTTCGATCTGGGTGAACAAGGCGTCCACCGAGGCCTCGTCGCTGACGTCGCAATCGACAATGAAATCGCTGCCCAGCTTCGCGGCCAGGGGGGGGCCGACGCGTTTCTTCATCGCCTCGCCCTGATAGGACAGCGCCAGTTCCGCGCCCGCCCCCCCATGCAGCGCCTGGGCAATGCCCCCCCAGGCAATGGATTTATCATTGGCAAGCCCCCCCATGATCAGGCCACGCTTGCCATTCATCAAACCGGTCGACATTCGCTGTTCCCCCCCGTCCCGTGTATCTGCGTTATGCCCCCCTTTAGGCGATTGCGCCTGACCCCCCGCAAGCCTTGGTGGGCTTTGCGGGCAAGGCGCGCAAGTTCGAACAGGCCAGGACAGGAGCGCAGCCATGACGGACCGCAGTGGGAAATTCGCAGGTCAGGATCCCTTCGTGATCGCCCGCGCCTGGTTGGCCGAGGCCGAAGCGAGCGAGCCCAATGACGCCAATGCCATTGCGCTGTCCACGGTGGATGCGGACGGGCTGCCCAATGCCCGGATGGTTCTGTTGAAAGAGATCGAAGACGACGCTTTCGTCTTCTACACCAACTACGGCTCTGCCAAGGCGGGTGAGGTCGATCAGGCCGGCAAGGCGGCCTTCGTCATGCATTGGAAAAGCCTGCGCCGCCAGATCCGCGTGCGCGGGTTGGTCAGCCGCGAGGACGGGCCGCAGGCGGATGAGTATTACGCCTCGCGCTCGCTTAAAAGTCGGCTGGGGGGGGCCTGGGCCTCGGACCAGTCGCAACCCTTGTCCTCGCGCGCGTCCCTGATGGCCAAGGTGGCCAAGGTCACCGCCGAACACGGGCCCAATCCCGGTCGCCCGCCGTTCTGGGGGGGGATACCGAATTCGCCCTCTGGAGATAGAGTTCTGGGCCGATGGGGGGGCCTTCCGGTTGCATGACCGTTTCCGCTGGACCCGTGATTCCGTCGATGGGCCCTGGCAGGTTGATCGTCTGAACCCCCCCTGACCTCCTTCACCTCGTTTTCCAACCCGCCAAAACGAATGGGTTTTTAAACCTTGCACCCACTGGTGATCTGCCTCACAACTGACGTGGGGGGGATGCGAACACACGGGTGTTTGAATGACGGAAGATAACGACGCGCAGACGGGCTCCGTTCTGCGGGGGGGCCAGGTCAAATGGTTTGATCCAGCCAAGGGTTTTGGGTTCGTGGTTGCCGAAACGGGCGGCCCGGATATCCTGTTGCATGCAAACGTGCTCAGGAATTTCGGGCAAAGCTCGGTGGCGGACGGGGGGGCCGGAATCGAAATCATCGTACAGGAAACCACGCGGGGGGGCATGCAGGCCACCGAGGTTCTGTCGATCGACCCGCCCGCCGAGGGCGAGGTGGACGAAGGCGAACATGGCCCCCCCGTTCCGGACCTGTCCGAGGCCGGTCCGATGGAACCCGCACGGGTCAAATGGTTCGACAAGGGCAAGGGTTTCGGCTTTGCCAATGTGTTCGGACGGCCCGAAGACGTGTTCATCCATGTCGAAGTGCTGCGCCGGTCCGGTCTGGCCGATCTGCAACCCGGCGAGGCGATCTGCCTCAGGGTGATCGACGGCAAACGGGGGGGGCGTATGGCGGCGATTGTCACGGCCTGGGATTCGGTCATCCACGAGAATGGCGAAACGTGAGGGCGCTGCGCCCCCCCATCCTGGCGGTCAGCCTTGTGCTGGCGGGCGCGGTGATGGGGGGGCAGGGTGCTTTCGCGACAGGAGATGCGGCGGACAGCTGCGCCCCCCCTGATCGGCTGGATATTCGCGGCGATTGGGGGGGTCAGGCCCGGTTCACCATCGAATTGGCGGATACCGCAGGCGAGCGGTCCCGCGGGCTGATGTTTCGCGAAAGCCTTGGCGCGTCCGAGGGGGGGATGTTGTTCCTTTATCCCCCCCGTGCGGGCAAACCTGCCTTTTGGATGAAGAACACCCTTATCCCGCTGGACATGATCTTCATCACCTGCGGGCGTGGTGCAGCATGTGCATGAAAACGCCATTCCCCCCCACGACCTGACGCCGATCAGCGGTGGTACGGGGGGGGTGAATGCGGTGCTTGAAATCAAGGGCGGCATGGCGCGCATTCTGGGGGGGCTGTCTGCGGGCAGCGAGCTGCGCCACCCCCCCGGTTTCAACCCGGAAATTGCCGTCTGGCCCTGTCCGCCCGAAGATTCCTCGAATTAACGCTTTTCATCTTCGGGCAGCATCGCTATTCAGGCCGAGGTCTCGGGGGGGCGTAGCGCAGCCTGGTAGCGCGTCTGTTTTGGGTACAGAAGGTCGTGAGTTCGAATCTCGCCGCCCCCCCGACCACCTCCTCATCGCACAAGAATCGGGCAAGTGAGTCGTCTGCGTCGCGCTCGCAGCTCACGGATGATTCCGCGTTTCTACTTACACGCTAAAGGTTAACAATGCTGCAGGCGCAGCAAGTTCTCCACAGGGCAGTTCACCCCCCCGTTTTGTAGCCCGTCGCGCTAAGCCTGCCGAGAGGCTTGAAAAATCCCGATTGCCCCCCCCTGTGGATGAATCAATTGGTTAATCGGGGGGGGCGACCAGAACTCATGCGGCGGGTCAACAGCAAAGAGCTGGGGGGGATAATCCTGAATTTTCCGTTGACGCTCTATGCGTCCATACGCCAGTTTGTGGGAGCCGGTCGGATTTGCCACAAGATATAGTGGCTGGACGGCAAGGGATAGGACAGCGGATCAACCCTAGCCCCCCCGCAAGGTCAGGTGACACGGAGCGCAGCAACACGCAGGGCTCCGAACGATATCGTTCTGCCTTGCGCCCTCCGATCGGCACGAATTCAGACGGCGGGACCAAGCCAGGAACGCGGCCCCCCCGCCCACAGCGCAGAAAAAAAACGGACGGGGGGGCACCCATGAAGATCGCACGCAAATTCACCACGCCAGGCCAAGACGCTTACGCCGACCTGGATTTCATCATGACCCAGTCCGAGATCCGCAACCCGGACGGCACCGTGGTGTTCAAGCTGGACGAATGCGAAGTGCCCGGCGGCTGGAGCCAGGTTGCCTCGGACGTGATCGCGCAGAAATACTTCCGCAAGGCCGGCGTGCCTGCCGCGTCCAAACGCGTGCGTGAAAAAGGCGTGCCGGAGTTCCTGTGGCGCTCGATCCCCCCCGATGAAAAGGCGCTGGCCGATCTGCCCGAAGACGCGCGTTTCGGCGGTGAAACCTCGGCCAAGCAGGTGTTTGACCGTCTGGCCGGGGGGGCCTGGACCTATTGGGGGGCTGGAAGGGCGGCTATTTCACCACCGAGGAAGACGCGCGCGCCTATTTCGATGAAATGCGCCACATGCTGGCTGCCCAACGCGCCGCGCCCAACTCGCCGCAGTGGTTCAACACCGGGCTGCACTGGGCCTATGGCATCGACGGCCCCCCCTCGCAGGGCCACCATTACGTGGATTTCAAGACCGGCAAGCTGACACGGTCGAGCAGCGCTTACGAGCACCCGCAGCCCCCCCATGCCTGTTTCATCCAGTCGGTCGGCGACGACCTGGTGGGTGACGGCGGGATCATGGATCTGTGGGTGCGCGAGGCACGGCTGTTCAAATACGGCTCCGGCACCGGCACCAACTTCTCGTCGCTGCGGGCTGCCAATGAAAACCTGTCGGGCGGCGGCAAGTCCTCGGGCCTGATGGGGGGGTTCCTGAAGATCGGCGACCGGGCGGCCGGCGCGATCAAGTCGGGCGGCACCACGCGCCGCGCGGCCAAGATGGTCATCGTCGACGCCGACCACCCCCCCGACATTGAAGAATACATCAACTGGAAGGTGAAGGAAGAGCAGAAGGTGGCCTCGCTTGTCGCGGGCTCCAAGATGCACGAAACCCACCTCAACGCGATCTTCGCCGCCATCCGCGCCTGGGACGGCGTGCAAGAGGCCGCGACCGATCCGAAGGAGAACGAGACCCTGAAGGACGCCGTGCGCGCCGCGAAAAAGGTCTCCATTCCCGAGGCTTACATCAAACGCGTGCTGGATTATGCCAAGCAGGGCTATGCCGCGATCGAATTCCCGACCTATGATACGGACTGGGACAGTGAAGCCTATGCCTCGGTCTCGGGCCAGAACTCCAACAACTCGGTGCGCGTGACCGATGCCTTCCTGAAAGCGGTCGAGGTGGATGCCGATTGGGAACTCATTCGCCGCACCGACGGCACTGTCGCCAAGACCATCAAGCGCGCGACCTGTGGGAACAGATCGGCCACGCCGCCTGGGCCTGTGCCGATCCCGGTATCCAGTACCACGATACTGTGAATGCCTGGCACACCTGCCCGGAAGACGGCGAAATCCGCGGCTCGAACCCCCCCTGTTCGGAATACATGTTCCTGGATGACACCGCCTGCAACCTGGCCTCGATGAACCTGTTGACCTTCCTCAAGGATGGCGTGTTCCAGGCCGAAGATTACATGCACGCCACGCGGCTCTGGACCATTACGCTGGAAATCTCGGTCACCATGGCGCAGTTCCCCCCCTCCAAGGAAATCGCGCAGCGGAGCTATGACTTCCGCACCCTGGGTCTGGGGGGGTACGCCAACATCGGCGGTCTGCTGATGAACATGGGTTATGGCTACGACTCGGACGAAGGCCGTGCGCTCGGCGGCGCGCTAACCGCGATCATGTCCGGCGTCTCCTATGCGACTTCGGCCGAGATGGCCGCCGAACTGGGCACCTTCCCGGGCTATGCCAAGAACGCCGACCACATGCTGCGCGTCATCCGCAACCACCGCACCGCCGCCTACGGCGCGACCGAGGGTTATGAGGATCTGGCGATCAAACCGGTGGAACTCGACCACGCCAACTGCCCCCCCGATCCGCGCCTGATCGACCTGGCGATGACCGCCTGGGACGAGGCGCTGGAGCTGGGCCAGACCCACGGCTACCGCAACGCGCAGGTCTCGGTGATTGCGCCGACCGGCACCATTGGTCTGGTGATGGACTGCGACACCACCGGCATCGAGCCCGACTTCGCGCTGGTTAAGTTCAAGAAACTGGCCGGTGGCGGCTATTTCAAGATCATCAACCGCTCGGTCCCGGCCGCGCTTGAGAAACTGGGCTATGACAGCGCCCAGATCGAAGAAATCATCGCCTATGCGGTGGGCCACGGCACCATGGGCAACGCGCCTGCGATCAACCACACCACGCTGATCGGCCACGGCTTCAGCCAGAACGAGATCGAAAAGGTCGAGGCAGCATTGCCCTCCGCCTTCGACATCCGTTTCGTCTTCAACCAGTGGACCCTGGGCGAGGAATTCTGCACCAACGTGCTGGGCATCCCGGCCGAGAAACTGAACGACCCGGAATTCAGCCTGCTGCGCCACCTCGGCTTTACCCGCCAGGATATCGAAGCCGCCAACGACCACGTCTTGGGCACCATGACCCTGGAAGGTGCGCCGCACCTGCGCGAAGAACACTACAACGTCTTCGACTGCGCCAACCCCCCCTGCGGCAAGAAGGGCAAGCGCTTCCTGTCCGTGAACGCGCATATCGACATGATGGCCGCCGCGCAGAGCTTCATCTCCGGCGCGATCTCGAAAACCATCAACATGCCGAATGACGCCACCATCGAAGACTGCCAGGCCGCTTACGAACGCAGCTGGCAGAAGGGCATCAAGGCCAATGCGCTCTACCGCGACGGCTCGAAGCTCAGCCAGCCGCTGGCCGCAGCCCTGGTCGAGGATGACGAGGACGCCGAAGAAATCCTCGCCTCCGGCAGCCCGCAGGAAAAAGCTGCCGTGCTGGCCGAGAAGATCATCGAAAAGGTGGTCATCAAGGAAGTCGCGCGTGGCCGCGAGAAACTGCCCGAACGCCGCAAGGGCTATACCCAAAAGGCCATCGTCGGCGGGCACAAGGTCTACCTGCGCACCGGCGAATACGAAGACGGCGCCCTGGGCGAGATCTTCATCGACATGCACAAGGAAGGTGCGGGCTTCCGCGCGATGATGAACAACTTCGCCATCGCCGTGTCCGTGGGCCTGCAATATGGTGTGCCGCTGGAGGAATTCGTCGACGCCTTTACCTTCACCAAGTTCGAACCGGCGGGCATGGTGCAGGGCAATGACTCGATCAAGAACGCCACCTCGATCCTGGACTACATCTTCCGCGAACTGGCCGTGTCCTACCTGGACCGCACCGATCTGGCCCATGTGAAACCCGCAGGCGCTGCTTTCGACGATCTGGCCATGGCCAGGAGGAAGGCGTGTCCAACGTGCAGGAGCCGTCCGAACGCACCACCGCCAAGTCGATCGAAGTGCTGAAACAGATCAGCTCGACCGGCTATTTGCGCAAGCGGGTCCCGCAGGAGCTGATGGTGCTGCAAGGCGGGGGGGCCGCCGGGGGGGCCACCTCGCTGGACGCCTCCGACCCGGTCGGCGCGCTGAACACGCTGGTGCCGGAAACCGCAACCCAGACCACCACCACGGTGGTGTCGGAAACCGCGATCTCGACCGGCACGGCCACCTCCATCGACGCCCGCACCAAGGCCAAGATGCAGGGCTATGAGGGCGACCCCCCCTGCGGCGAATGCGGCAACTACACGCTGGTGCGCAACGGCACCTGCATGAAATGCAACACCTGCGGCTCGACCACGGGCTGTAGCTGAGAGATTGAGGGTTGGGGGGGCGCGAACATCTCACCTTTCGCGCCCCCCCGGCTCTTCCCGCAACAGCCTAGCACGCTGCGGGGGGGAAAGCGAATTTCGGCCCAAGTCGGGTCGATAACGAAAGGAAGACCACTGTCGGAGTTCGGGATCAATAGCGTGCTGAAACATACAGGCTTATCCACAAGGTTATCCCTGTTTGTTTGAACCTGCCTGTGAATAAGGAATTATCAGATGGCAAATGATCGCAACTATTGGACCTCCCCCCGCGGCCGGATGGGCGCTGGGAATCGCAGAGGGAGGGAAGCCAAAACCCCCTCCCGCGTCTTCGACACGCAGCGGGAAGCCTGGGACTACTCCAGGGATCACGCACGCGGGACTGGCGGAGAGGCTTTTTTTGCAGGGCCGTAACGGTCAGATCCGTGAACGGAATACCTACGGGAAGGATCCTTATCCTCCCAAGGGATAAACGAACAGAGTAGAGGGTTCCTGGCCCTCTCACTCTCACACGGGGGGGCGGGTGCGCTCGCCCCCCCCGACGCGGACAGGGCCGCAGGCAGAAAACACGGGCGGTACCGAAATGATGAGCCTTGTCAGCGAAACTGGGGGGGCACCCGCGGGTGCCCCCCCTTTTCTTTTCCACCCCCCCGAATCAACCGTCCCCCCCCGCCAGTTGCAAATTGATTGCAGTCGCAAAGACTTAGCTTGTTTTTGAGCAAAAGCCCCCCCCGAAACTGACGCTATTTGGCGTCAGATTGTCGCCGGGCGACGCCAAGAAGCGCCAGCGAACCGGTTATTTTGCCTTTGGTTGTATCGGTTTGCTCGACTACACTCCTAACCTGAACAAACGGAGCAGTGACGTGATCGGAATCGTTCTTTGGTACAACACCGACAAGCAGGTTGGCTTGGTGTGGTGCGAGGATCAGGGGGGGCCCCCCCTGGCCTATATCGGACCCGAGGTTGCGGTCCCCCCCCAACAGGTCCGGCCGCTGGGCTGTGGCGATCAGATCACCTTCGTGCATGAGGTGCGCGAGAAGGTGCGCTATGTCACCGCGATCGAACGGGTGGACCACGGCCGCACGATGGCCGACCCCCCCCAGGCGGTCCTGGCGGCCTATCACGAGAATGCCGAAAGCAAGGGGGGGCTGCGGGTCGTCGCCTGAGGCGTTTCGCTCTGGCGTGAACACGTTTTCACATCCCGGCAGTTACCCCCCCAACAGCTCGGTGCAGGCGGTGCCTTCCGACAGGTCCAGCTCGCGTCTCAACCCGGCGCGGGCACGGGCAATTCGCGACATGATCGTGCCCGGTGGCACGCCGCAGTCCTCGGCCAGCTGCGCATAGCTGCGCCCGGCGGCCACACCGCGCAGAAGATCGCCCTGGGGGGGCGCGGGCAGGCGGTCCAGGGCCGCGTCCACATCGCGCCAGCACAGCCGCAGATAGCCTGCGCCAACGCCCAGCTCGTCCACGATATCCCAATCCTCGGCCTGCATTTCCACCCCCCCCGGTGCCTCGCGCGCCAGGCGGCGGATCACCGTGTTCAGATAGGGTTTGAGCGCCGCAATATCCGCCCCCCCATCCGCCAGCCGTGCCCAGACCTTCAACAGGGCTTCCTGCGCCAGGTCATCGGCGGCGGACCGGTTCGGTGCCAGGATGCGCGCCAGCCGCATGAGGTCGGGCATCAGCGCGCAAATCTCTTCGGTGTCCATATCCATGCCGGTCTCCATGCCCCCCCTTGAATGGCCCATGGACACGAGCCCTGAAACCCCCCCGGCATTTTCCGCCGATCCGGGCAATTCGGCTTTTTCGGCAAGCGGTTGCCGGTCCGGGGGGGGCAGGGGGGGATCGGCAGCAAGTTGCGGGTTCCGGGCGGGCTCTCGTTTTAGGCGAGGTGGGCAGGGAATAACCCGGCCCAAAGCCCCCCCTCCTGTCTCATGAAGGTGGCAATACGCCTTCCCACTCAACAAGGAGACCTGAGATGAAACTGACTTACCTGACCCTCGCCGCTGCCTTTGTCGCCACCGCTGCCTTTGCAGAAGACATGGCCGACACCAACGCCGATGGCGTGCTGTCGCAGGACGAGCTGATGGCGGCCTATCCCGAGATCACCGACGAAACCCTGTTGGCGATCGACGCGGATGCGGACGGGGGGGTCATTACGGTCGAGGAACACGCAGCCGCGCTGGAAGCCGGTCTGGTAAAGCCCGCCGGCTGAGCTGCCTGAGCTGCCTCAATCCCGGACTGCCTTCGGGCGGACCGGGATCACCCCCCCCGTGAAGCCGGCCAACCGGTTCCCATCACACCCGTACCCCCCCCAAAGGCCGTGCTTCACGGGCCGTGAAAGCGAAACCGCCCCCCCCGCGCAGACCTGCGTGGGGGGGGCGGTGCATTTCGGGGGGGCCTGCGCCCGGATCAGCGCAGGTATCAGGGCAGGGTATCAGGGCAGGGCCACGTCACCGCGCGACAGGGCGGCCACGCCGGTGCGCGCCAGCGACACCAGGCCCAGCGGCCGCATCAGCTCGGCAAAGGCGTCGATCTTTTCGGGCGTGCCGGTGATCTCGAAGATAAAGCTGTTCAGCGTGCTGTCGACCACATTGGCGCGGAAAATATCCGCCAGACGCAGCGCCTCGACACGTTTTTCACCTTCGCCCGCGACCTTGAACAGCGCCAGTTCGCGTTCCACCGCCGTGCCCTCGACCGTCAGGTCATGCACCTCATGCACCGGCACGATGCGCCCCCCCAGCTGCGCCTTGATCTGTTCGATCACGGCGGGCGTCCCGGTGGTCACGATGGTAATGCGTGACCGGTGGCCCAGATGGTCGATCTCGGCCACGGTCAGGCTGTCGATATTGTAGCCCCCCCGGCCGGAAAACAGGCCGATCACACGTGCCAGAACCCCCCCCGCCTCGTTGTCGACGACAACCGCCAGCGTGTGGGTTTCGATCACATCCGAGTTCGGATCCCGCAGGTCATAAGCGGATTTGCGCGAGGCGCCTTTTTTTTCAGTCGTAGTGCAGACATCTCTCAGCCCTCCTTACACAAGTTTCGAACCTTCGGCGTCGATCACGCCGCGGGTGTCCACATCCGGGCCCATGATCATGTCGTCATGCGCCTTGCCCGAGGGGGGGATCATCGGGAAGCAGTTGGCGTGTTTTTCCACCAGCACATCCAGGATGAACGGGCCGTCGTAATCCAGCATCTCCTGGATTGCATCGTCCAGCTCGGCGGGGGGGTCGGACACCACGCGTCCCTTGCAGCCGAAGGCCTCGGCCAGTTTCACGAAGTCGGGCAGGCTTTCGCTCCACGAATGCGAATAGCGTTCGCCGTGCAGAAGCTCCTGCCACTGGCGCACCATGCCCAGGCGTTCGTTGTTCAGGATGAACTGCTTGACCGGCAGGCGGTACTGCACCGCCGTGCCCATTTCCTGCATGTTCATCAGCCAGCTGGCGTCGCCCGCCACGTTGATCACGCAAGCCTCCGGGTGGGCCATCTGGATGCCCACGGATGCGGGCAGGCCGTAGCCCATCGTGCCCAGACCGCCCGAGGTCATCCAGCGGTTGGGATCCTCGAAGCCCAGGAACTGCGCCGCCCACATCTGGTGCTGGCCGACTTCCGTCGCGACATAGCGGTCCTTGTCCTTGGTCAGCGCTTCAAGCCGTTCCAGCGCGTATTGCGGTTGGATCACGTCATCGGTGTTGTTGTAATACAGGCATTCCTTGGCGCGCCAGCCGTCGATCTGCTCCCACCACTTGGCCAGAGCTTCGCGATTGGCCTTGCGCCCGCGCGACTTCCAGATGCGCAGCAGGTCCTCCAGCACATGGCCCACATCGCCGATGATCGGCAGATCGACATGGATGATCTTGTTGATCGAGCTCACGTCGATGTCGATATGCACCTTCTTGGAATTCGGGCTGAACGCATCCGTGCGCCCGGTGATCCGGTCGTCAAAACGCGCACCAATGCAGATCATCAGGTCGCAGCCGTGCATCGCCTTGTTGGCCTCATAAAGCCCGTGCATGCCCAGCATGCCGATCCATTCCTTGCCGGATGCCGGGTAGGCCCCCCCCAGACCCATCAGGGTCGAGGTGATCGGGAAATTGGTCGCGGTGACCAGTTCGCGCAGCAGTTGGCTGGCGGCCGGGCCGGAGTTGATCACGCCGCCACCGGTGTAGAAGACCGGGCGTTCGGCCTGTTCCATCAGCTCGACCAGTTCGGTGATCGCCTCCACGTCGCCTTTTACCTTCGGTTGGTAATGCGAGATGTCGATCTTGCCCGGCGGCGTGTAGGTGCCGTTGGCGAATTGCACGTCCTTGGGAATATCGACCAGGGTCGGGCCGGGGGGGCGGCCCGAGGTCGCGATGTGAAAGGCCTCGTGAAGGGTCTCGGCCAGGTTCTCGGTGTCCTTGACCAGCCAGTTGTGCTTGGTGCAGGGGGGGCGGGTGATGCCAACCGTGTCGGCTTCCTGAAACCCGTCGGTGCCGATCATGAAGGTCGGAACCTGGCCTGACAGCACGACGATCGGGATCGAGTCCAGCAACGCATCCGTCAGCCCGGTGACCGCGTTGGTCGCACCGGGGGGGCCCGAGGTCACCAGCACAACCCCCCCCGGCTTGCCGGTCGACCGCGCATAGCCCTCGGCCGCATGCACCGCGCCCTGTTCATGGCGCACCAGCACGTGGCGAATGTCGTTCTGCTGGAAAATCTCGTCATAGATCGGTAGGACCGCGCCCCCCCCGGATAGCCGAATACCGTGTCCACACCCTGATCCTTCAGGGCCTGAACCACCATTTTCGCTCCGGTCATCTGACGTGTCATCTTACTCTCCGTTCCACGTGCATCATTCGTCCAAAAAAAAGCCCCCCCCGAGGTTTCGGGGGGGGCGCAGGGGGGGGTATCCAACTGGATGTCGTTACCGACCATGCGCCAATCTTCCACTACTACGAGAATGCTCTGCATTCCTGGGGGGGCTCCTTAAGCTAGTGGCCGGACCTTATGAGCGGGGGGGGCAGGGGGGGGCGTCAACGTCAAAATGCAACTGCAGCATATGTTTTTGGTGAATAATATGTCGCAGGGGGGGGTCAGTTTTTGTAATCTTGTTGCGCTGAATACGGGGGGGTTGACCGGAATTTCGAAAATTCCGTCTCGTTTTCTGCGAAGAAAACGGGGGGGCAGGTTTCTAGCGGGCCGCAGCGATCAATGGGCGCACGGAGGCGTCAAGCAGCTCCACCAGCTCCGGTCCATGAACCGGTAGTCATCCGGGATGTCCAGCACATGCACCGGTGTGTAGCTGAGCTCCTGCCGGAACTCCGCCTTCAGGCGCGCGGCGTGTTTCTCCTCCATCACCAGAACCAGATCGGCCCAGCGGATGTCGTTCAGCGTCACCCGCCTGCGCGCCTTGCGGCTGGTCCCGGCGGAACGCGCCTCGACGCCCTCGACCCGGTGCCAGACCGCCTCACCTGTCGGGCTGCGCCACTGATTGCGTGAGCAGATGAACAGAAGCTTCATGTGTCCTCCTCCTCTTCGTCATCCCAGGCCAGCAGGTCCTCCCGCTGACGTTCCACTCCGAAGGCCCCCCCGGTGCGCGCATCATGATACAGTCGATCACGTCGCCGCCACAGGTCCCTGCGGTGCTTGATGAAAAACCTGCGGGGGGGCAGGTCGCTCTGGTTGGATTTCCGCGCGCGGGCGCGCAGGGTCTGGGCGCGCCGCCAGGCACGCGTTCTGATATGGGGGGGCATATCCCGCACTCCATGTTGTCGCCTCAGCAGCCGCGGCAACACGGGGGGGAATGGGTGGAAAATGGGAAATATGGGCTCAATACACAAGGTGGGGGGGTCGGGGGGGCAGAGCACGCCGAGTGTTGCCAGCGTGTCACCAAAGGCCTGCGGTGGATCCGGGCGACGGGCGCAGCCCGAGCGGCAGGGCCTTGCTGGGGGGGCCCGAGCCGCAGGCGAGGCCACCCTGGCCGCGAAACATGTCGCCCGAACCGGTGGTGCTCCCGCCCGCCGGGGGGGCTGCCTGCGGCAGCCGCGCCGGTTGGGCCCGGCCCGTGGCTGCGCCACGGTCCGGGAGAACCCCCCCGGTGGGCGTGGTTGCTTTCCTCCGGACCCAGGGGGGCACAACAAGGGCATGACGGTAACCCCCCCATCGAAAATCGTGGAAATTCTGCTGGAGCGGACGAAGACGGGGGGGCAGACCCCCCCATGTTTCATGCCGCAAGACTGGCAGGCCTGGGCGGGTCAGACCTATGCGCAGGGTGCCTGGAATGCCGTTGCTCTGATCCTGGCCCGCAAGTTCCTGTCAGGCGAGGTCACCTTCGACGCGGCGGACTGGATCATCAACGATTTCTGGCTCCTGGTGCAGACAGGCGGCGTGGAGGTGGATGCACAGGCCTATGCCCAGCCCTAGACCGGGGGGGTCTTCTTCGCCTTCGATGCGGGGGGGGAATACCACCACAGGCCCGACAAGTCGGACGACCCGGTGCGTGACCACACCATTCCCATGCTAAAAGATGTCCTGGCCGGAGTGGCGTAGCCTCAGCTCGCCGTATCGGGCAGGGTGATGCGCGCGACCTGTTCAGCGATCGGGTCGGTGGACAGCGGGTGGGTTTCCGGGCTGAAATCCTCGTCGCGGTTCAGGGGGGGCTGCCAGACCCCCCCGCCGCGATAGATCTCCAGCGCCGAGAAGCGCGCCTTGTAATCCATCTTGGGCGAGCCCGGCACCCAGTAGCCCAGATAGACGTAAGGAAGCCCCCCCGCCTCCTGGGCCAGCCGAATATGGTCCAGGATCACATAGGTCCCCCCCAACGAGGTCGCCTCGCGTTCGGGCGCATAGAAGCTGTAGACCATGCTGAGCCCATCTTCGAGCACATCCGTCAAACAGACCGCCGCCAGGTCCCCCCCCGTGCAGGGCCCTTTTCGCGCCCGCCCTGTGCTGGCATCGAATACTCGATCACGCGGGTGCGGATCGGCGTCTCCTCGATCATGGCGGAAAACTCGAACACATCCATATCCGCCATGCCGCCGTCCGAATGGCGCCGGTCCAGATACTCGCGAAACAGCTCGAACTGTTCTTCGGTCGCCCAGGGGGGGGCGCGGGTGCGGCGGATCAGATCCTCGTTGCGGTTCATCGCACGGCGCTGGCTTTTCGTTAGCTTGAAATCCGCTACCCGGATGCGGGCCGACAGGCAGGCCGAGCAATCGGCGCAGCTGGGGGGGCGGTAAAGCACATTCTGCGACCGGCGGAACCCCCCCTGTTTGGACAACGTGTCATTGAGCTTGTGTGCATGTTCCCCCCCCTGCAGCGCGGTGAACAGCTTGCGTTCCATCCGCCCCCCCTCCAGATAGGGGGGGCAGGGTTGCGGGGGGGCCGTCACATAGAATTGCGGCGCAAGAGGCAGGCTGTGGCGCATATGGGGGTCCGGGGGGGTTCGGGTCTTCCTGTTCGGCCTCAGGTTAACAAGCGATAAACCATCCGCCAAGGGCGTGTTGGGGGGGAAAGGGTAAACGGCGACATGAAAAAGGGCCGCCCGTCATGGGCAGCCCTTGGGTCGGGAAAGCGCCTGCGCCTCGGCGCGCCAGTGTCTGGTCCTGTGGCCTCTTACCGCCCCCCCATGCGGTTCACCATCGCCGTGCCCAGCACCATGTCATGCAGGCCCTGGCCGCGCGGGGGGGTGGTCAGCATCAGGATGATCGAAGCCACCTGAACGAAAACCATCGAAAAGGAAATCGAATAGCCCAGCGTGTGCAGGACCGCCGTGCCCAGGTCCGGACGGGTGCCGCGATGGGTGCGCAGCTCGATCGCCGCCAGGCGCATGCCCAGGGTGGCCCCCCCCGAATTGGTGATCGTCACCACCCGGTAGGTAAAGCCGATGATCATGAACAGGAAGGCCGCAAAGAACAGGCCGATGCCGACGGTAAAGACCACCGCCAGGAAGGTCAGGGCGAAAACCACCACCGTGTCGACCAGCCAGGCCAGCGCCCGTTTCAGCGTCACGTCCGCGTAGAACTCCGCCTGGTAATGCGGGTCCGGCAGGCCCCCCCACATGGCGTCGCGGTGACTGTCCCGATGCGGGTCGCGATCAGAATGGTGGTTGGTGTGCATGGTGCTCATTTTGGCGCTCGATCAGGGGGGGAAAGCAAAGGGAAGGAAAGGTGACGGCCCCCCCCGGGAAGGAAGGGGGGGGCCGTCGGGGGGGAGGGCGGGGGAAGGCCGGGGGGGGATCAGGCCTTCAGTTCGACCTCATCTGCGTCATCGTCATCCGCGCTGTCACGTGCGGCGCGGGCCGCATCGGCGCGATCATCCATGAACTGGTCGAACTCCGACTTGTCCTTGGCGGCGCGCAGGCGCTCAAGGAAGGCCTCGAACTGTTCCTGTTCATCCATCAGGCGCTTCAGCGTGTCCGCCTTGTAGGCGTCGAAGGCCGAGTTGCCCGAGCTGCGGAAGCCGTGGCGGCGGCCCATGCGGGCGGCGTCATGGCCTTGACGGTGGGAACGGCAGGATTTTCCGAACATGCGTTTGCTCCAGATCATGTAGGCAAGTAGGGCTAGGCCAACCGGCCAGAAGAAGATGAAGCCGAGAACCATGGCGGCGATCCAGGCGCCCTTGCCACGTTCGTCCAGCCAAGCTTCGGCCCGGGTGAACCAGCCGCCACTGCGGGGGGGGAGGTTTCGGTATAGGCAACGGTGCTCATGGTGGTCTCCGGTTTGGTGTGTCTGTTTCGATGTGAATGCGTTTCACATTACAACAGATGGGGGGGAATGGGGGGGACGGGGGGGGAACAAGGGGGGGTGATGTGAATGTTTTTTTTACATTTTGCGTTCAAGGACATGTTTTAAAACGAAAAATGCCGCGAAATTTTCGCGGCATTTAGGGGGGGCGGATTTGCTTAGGTCCAGCGATCTCCGAACCACATGCGGCTGATCAGCCCGTCTTTCTTTATGAACTGGTGGAAGGCCCAGCCTGCCACATGGGCCAGGATCAGAAGCCCCCCCAGCAGTTTCGAGGTGATCCCATGCACGGTCCGCGGCGGATAGGCGCTGAAGTCTGCGGGCAACGGGGGGGTGTCTGCGCCAAAGAAGACAACCGCACCCAGACCGGATTGTTGCGACAAGGCGAAACCACTGCCCACCATGACGATGATCAACAGGTACAACCCCCCCAGATGTGCCGCCCGCCCGCCGAGGTTCAAAAGAGCGTTGCCGGTATCCGCATGGGGGGGCGGTTTTGCCGTGCTGAACCGGGTGATCAGGCGGATCAGCACCAGCAGACCCAGGGTCGCGCCGATCGTCATATGGGCGCGGAAGCTGAACATCTTGGCGGGGGGGTCGCTGTTCTCCAGCGGATCCAGCACGAAATTGCCGGCCAGAAGGGCCACGATGACCATCACGGCCATCAGCCAGTGCAGGGCGACCAGAAGAGGGTGGTATCGGGTCATGGCGGTTCTCCTTGTTTCGCTCACGATACTTGCATCTGCAACTGTCGTAAATTGCAGGCGCAATAGTTGCAAGTGCAAATATTGCGTGATAGAGTTACAGCATGAGTAAGACAGCCTCGCAAGACCCCCCCGACACCTTGGCCGATCAGGCCCGCATGACCCGCAGCACCTCGGCGGGCTGGATGATCCAGCGCCTGGCCGGGGGGGATCTGAACCGGCAAATGACCGCCGCCCTGGCCGCCCATGACCTGCGTCTGGATCAGTTTGCGATCCTGATGTCGCTGGCCGAAAGCTCGGGCACGACCCAGACTGCGCTCGCCAAGCGCTTGAACATGCAGAACTATACAATCACGCGGGCGGTGGATGCGCTGTCGGAACGGGGGGGGCTGGTCGAACGCCTGCCCGACGCCAGCTCGCGGCGCGCCTGGAATGTCGTGCTGACCGCCGAGGGGGGGGCCGCGCTGATGCCGCAACTCTTCGCAGTCGTGGCACAGATCAACACCGATTTCCTGGCCTCCCTGCCGGACCCGGCCCAGGCGCGTTTCCTGCGGCTTCTGACCCGGCTGGTTTCCGCACGGGGGGGGCGGGGGGGTCAGACGCAGAAATCGGCGAGGATGGCGTCTGACAGGCGCTGGATCTCGCCGGGGGGGGCAGGGCAAAGACATGGCGCGGCGTGCCAGCGGCGGCCCAGACCGTGGGGGGGAATTCCAACAGACGCGGATCTATGAAGGCGCGGATCGGGCTGAGATGGCCGATCGGGGGGGCGACCCCCCCGCCGATGGCGAACCCGGTCTGCGCGCGGATCAGTTTCCCATCCGCCTTGCCCAACGCCTCACCGGCCACGACGCTTGCCTTGTCCGCATCCACCTGATTGCCGCCCGCGGTCAGAAACAGCACCACGCGCCCGTCGCCTTCGCCCCCCCTGAAGATGATCGACTTGACGATCTGGTCGATCTCGCAGCCCGCCGCGCGTGCCGCATCGGCGGCGGTCCGGGTGCCCTCGGCCATCTCCAGGATCTCGACCGGCTCGCCCGCCGCCTCCAGTGCCGCGCGCACGCGGTTCAGGGATTTGCTCATGGTTTCTGCTCCAAATGCTTCAGAGGCCGGTAGCGCAACCCGCCGACCGCGACCGACAGCACCGTCCACAGGGCAATCGCGCCGATGCCCCCCCAGGTCATCAGCCAGTCGGGACGTCCGGAGATTCCCAGCACCACGACCGGGGGGGACACCGCAATGGCCAGACCGACGCGCCGCAACCGGCCCAATGCGACCTCGACGCCGCAGTTGGGGGGGCAATCGACCCAGGCCGTCAGCATCCAGACCCGGTCGCCGAAACTGAAATCATGTGTCTTGCAATGGGGGGGGCAGAGCATCGCGCCGTTCCGTAACGTCTTCTGTCAAAGGCACTTTACCCGTGTCCGCGCCCGGTGCAAGCTCGCCCCCCCATGGCTGATCTGACATTCTTTACCGCGCTGGAAACCCGTGTGTGGGAGGCACTGGTGGCGGGCGATGCCGCCGCTGACCGCGCCCTTCTGGCACCGGATTTCCTGGGCGTCTATTCCACCGGCTTCGCCAAACGTTCGGACCATACCGAACAACTGGCGGATGGCCCCCCCACCGTGACGCGCTTCCTGCTGTCCGAGGCGCGGCTGATCGAGCTGGGGGGGCCGGGCCGGGTTCTGCTGGCTTATCGTGCCGATTACCTGCGCAAGGGGGGGGCCCACACGGCCGAGGCGATGTATGTGTCGTCCATCTGGGAGGAACGGGACGGCCAGTGGTTGAACACGTTTTCCCAGGACAGCTCCACGGACGCGCCCGCGCCGGTTTGAGGTGCGACATCAGCGGGGGGGCGAAGGTCCGCTTGTCTGTCCGCGTCCTCTCTTTCCATTTCCCCCCCGCTTGACCCCCCCCATGCCGCAGCGCCGCATCTTCGCGACATGAAATTCGCCAGCCGCATCACCCGCACGCCGATCCCCCCCTTCGACACCGATCAGGGTGCTGAGATCGCCGAAGCCTTCGCCGACCTGTCCCCCCCCGAACTGGTGGCCGTGCTGGAAGGCACCGCTGGCTGCAGCCCCCCTATCTGAAAGGGTTGATGGAAAAGGAACCCGACTGGCTGCGCGCGGCGCTTTCCGGCAGTCCGGAAGATGCATTCAAATCCGCCATGGTCGTCGACGGCGAGACCGACAGCGCCTGCGCACCTCTCTGCGCGTTGCCAAACGCCGCATCGCCCTTCTGACAGGGCTGGCCGACGTGGCCGGGGGGGTCTGGGAACTGGAACAGGTCACCGGCGCGTTGACCGATTTCGCGGGCCACGCCACCGACAGGGCGATGAAGTTCCAGGTGGGCCAGGAAATCCGGCGAAAGAAACTGCCCGGTGCCACCGAAGACGATATCGCCACGGCGGGCGGCATGGTCGCGCTGGCCATGGGCAAGATGGGCGGGCATGAGCTGAATTACAGCTCCGACATCGACCTGATCATGCTGTTCGACGACAGCCGGTTTTCGGATGACGACTATCACGAAGCCCGCGCCAGCCACATCCGCGCCACCCGCCGCATGTCGGCGATGCTGTCCGAACTCACCGCCGACGGCTATGTCTTCCGCACCGACCTGCGCCTCAGGCCCGACCCCCCCGCCGTCACTCCCGTCTGCGTCGCGATGGAGGCCGCCGAGCGCTACTATGAAAGCCTGGGCCGGACCTGGGAACGGGCCGCCCACATAAAGGCACGGCCCTGCGGCGGCGATATCGCGGCGGGCGAGGCCTATCTGAAACGCCTCAGCCCCCCCTTCATCTGGCGCAAGCATTTGGATTTTGCCGCGATCCAGGACGCCCATGACATGCGCCTGCGCATTCGCAGCCACAAGGGGGGGCTGCATGGCGATATCACGCTTCCGGGCCATGACATGAAACTCGGGCGCGGCGGCATTCGCGAGATCGAGTTCTTTACCCAGACCCGTCAGATCATCGCCGGGGGGGGCGCGACCCGGATCTGCGCTCGAACCAGACCGTGCCGGGGGGGCTGGCGGCGCTGGCCGCCAAGGGGGGGTGGATCCCTGAAGAGGCCGCCGAGGTGCTGACCCGCCACTACCGCTTCCACCGCGAGGTCGAACACCGGGTGCAACAATTCCGCGACGCCCAAACCCACGAGCTGCCCAGCTCCGAAGACGGGTTTCGCCGCCTGTCCTGCATGATGGGGGGGGAAGGCGACCCCCCCGAGGCGTTGAAAACCCGCATCCATGCCGCGCTGTCCGAGGTGCATGAGGTGACCGAAGGCTTCTTTGCCCCCCCCGATGCGCCCGAGAAACAGGCCCCCCCCAGCCTGGGGGGGGCCGATGCGGACGAGATCATTGCCCGCTGGAAAAGCTACCCGGCGCTCAGGTCTGCCCGCGCGGTCGAGATCTTTGACCGGCTGAAACCCGAGCTTCTGACCCGCCTGTCCGAGGCCGCACGACCCCCCCATGACGCGCTGATCCAGTTCGACGGATTCCTCAAGGGGGGGTTGCCGGCGGGCGTGCAGCTATTTTCGCTATTTGACGCCAACCCGCAGCTGGTTGACCTGATCGTGGATATTGCCGCCACCGCGCCCGCGCTGGCCACCTACCTGGGGGGGCGCAACTCGCAGGTACTGGACGCGGTGATCGGCGGCGGTTTCTTCGCCGATTGGCCCGGCGAGACCGCCTTGCAGGCGGAACTCTCTGCCCGGCTGGACACGGCGGGCGATTACGAGGCGCAGCTGGACACCGCCCGGCGTTGGATGAAGGAATGGCACTTCCGCGTCGGCGTGCATTTCCTGCGCGGATTGATCCATGCGCGTGAGGCGTCATCGCAGTACAGCGACCTGGCGCGCGCCGTTGTGGCGTCGCTCTGGCCCTGTGTGGCGGCGAACTTTGCGCAGAAACACGGGCCCCCCCAGCCGGGCCGGGGGGGGCTGTCGTGCTGGGCATGGGTTCCATGGGGGGGGCGGGGGGGACGCTCAGCGCCACCTCCGACCTCGACCTGATCGTGATCTATGACCCGGCGGGCGAAGAGATGTCGGACGGCCGCCGCCCGCTGGCGACCCGGCCCTATTACGCGCGCCTGACCCAGGCCTTCGTCACCGCCCTGACCGCGCCCATGTCCGAAGGGCGATTGTATGAGGTCGACATGCGCCTGCGCCCCCCCTCGGGGGGGCGGCAGGGGGGGCCGGTGGCAACCAGCGTTGACAGTTTCACCGCCTATCAGCGCGACGAGGCCTGGACCTGGGAACACCTGGCGCTGACCCGCGCCCGTCCCGTTGCGGGGGGGAACCTTGAACTGGGGGGGGCCGAATTGGAAGCCTTCCGCCTCGACCTCTTGTCGGAACCCCCCCAAGACGCGGCCAGGGTGGTTCAGGACGTGATCGACATGCGCGCGCGCATTGCCGAGGCGAAAGGCGGGGGGGGAGGGGGGGGCGCACTGGAGGCCAAACTCGGTCCCGGTCATCTGCAAGACGTCGAACTGGTGGCCCAGGCGGCGGCGCTTCTGGCGCCCGAAACCCCCCCGCGCCTGCCCGCCGACCAGATCGCCCAGGGTGTCGCTATTGGCTGGTTTTCCGACGCGGATGCCGCAGCGCTGGCTGCCTCGCATGATCTGATGTGGCGTATGCAGGCGACGGCCAAGCTCCTGACCGACGGGCCTCTGGACCTGGACGAGATCGGACGCGGCGGGCTGGGCCTGGTGCTGCGGGAAACCGGTGCGGAAAGTGAGGCCGCCCTGGCCCGCGAACTCAGCCGCCGGGCGCAGGCCGCGCAGGCGGCGATCGAGGCGGTGCTGGCCCGCCCGCCGGTCTGACCGCGGACGGGGGGGCCAGCCAGAGAGAGGGAGGAGCGCATGGCGCGTGGGCTCGGAACACCGGAAGGGATCGACCGTTTCGATCCGCGCGGGCTGATCCGCGAAAGCTACAATATCAAGGCGATCCACCCCCCCGGCGAATGCCGCTCGATCTTCCTCGACTGGGCGCTCTTTGACGAGGTGGAGTTTTCCCAGAAGGAGCGCCTGCAGGCGTTGCTGGATCACTACGGCCCGCAGCACCCCCCCGACCACCCGATGACCGCACTTCTGCGCGAAGGCTGGCCGAACAGGACACCCCCCCCGCAAACGCCGCGGAGGACGGGCCGGTCGCACCGGCGGCTAAAACCCGAGGCCGAGCCGGGGGGGCGGAACAGGGGGGGCGGACCGGGGGGGGCATCGCAGTTTTACGTGCAATTTCGGACGGGTGTCCGACATGCGCCGGGTTTGATCATCCGCCGCGCCGTCTTCCCGTCGCCCCCCCGCCGACCCGGCCAAGACAACAGCCCTCTTTCATCTTTCCCCCCCAAATATCCTCGCCGAGGCCCAGCGCGCGCGTGCGCGCGCTTTAAACCGCCGCGCAGCGGCTGCCCCCCCCACCGGTGCGCTCCCGCCCGCCGGGGGGGCTGCCTTCGCATCCGCGCCGGTTGGGCCTGGCCCACGCCTGCGGCGCGGGTCCGGGGGGGTGCGCGGTGCAGGCGGCAGCTTCAGAACTCGTCCTTCGGGCGCAGCATCAGCCAGATCAGCGAGGCCCCCCCGGCCAGCGCCAGGAAGGGGGGGATCATCGCCAGGTTCACCGCGCTCCAGCCTTCCACCGCATCGCCACCCGAACAGTTCATCAGCCCGCCCGACGCCAGCGAGGCCACGGTCACGCAGCCGAAGACGATCATGTCATTGAGCCCCCCCTGAATCCGTCCACGTTCCTCCGGCGTATGGGCCGAGGCCAGCATGGTGGTCGCGCCAATGAAGCCGAAGTTCCAGCCCACGCCCAACAGGATCAGCGCCACAAAGAAGTTCTCCAGATTGACACCCTGTAGCGCCACCAGACCCGCGGCGGCCAGGATTGCAAGCCCGGTGGCAATCACCGACCGCGTGCCGAACCGCGCAATCAGATGGCCGGTAAAGAAGCTGGGAATATACATCGCCAGCACGTGGGCCGTGACGATATTGCCCGCCATATCCTGCTCAAACCCGCAGCCGACCACCGCCAAGGGGGGGGTCGAGGTCATCACCAGGTTCATCAGCGCGTAAGACACCATGGCGCAGATGATCGCCACCGCGATCACCGGTTCGCGCAGCAACTCCATCCGCGTGCGGCCCTTGGGCGCATCCGCATGGGGGGGCGCTTCGGGTGTCGGAATGTCCAGGAACAGAAACAGGGTCGAGCCAACCAGATTGATTACGATCACCGTCAGATAAGCGCCCAGGAAGGGCACGACGGTCGCCTCGTTGGTGGCATTGACCAGCTGTGGCCCGATCACCGCCGAAGCCAGGCCACCGGCCATCACATAAGAGATCGCCTTGGGCCGGAACTCCGCACTGGCGGTGTCCGCTGCAGCAAAGCGGTAAAACCCCCCCTGCGCCGACATGTAGATGCCGGTAAAGAAACTGCCCAGCAGGAACAGCGGAAAACTGGACTGCGTCAGCGCATAGGCGCAGATCACCGCGCCCACCGTGCCCCCCCCGGTGGTGCCAACGAAAAAGCCGACCCGACGACCAAAGCGCTGCATTACCGCGCTCATCGGTGTGGCCCAGATCATCGACCCCCCATCACGATCAGCGAAATCGGCAGCGTCGCCCAGCAGACATTCGAGGCCAGCGACTGCCCCCCCGCCAGCCCGCCAATGGTAAAGATCATCGGCATCTGGCTGCCCAGGATCGCCTGGGCCAACACCAAAATGGTCACATTGCGCCGCGCCTTGCGGTCGACGCCCGGGGGGGTCAGGGTCATATCACTCATGGCGAATGCGTATCGCGGGGGGGAGGGGGGGCGGTTGGAAAGGGGGGGCAAATTACCGCGTTAAGGGAACGGCTGGCGGGATTGGCTGGCCAGCTTAGCAGGCGGTCGGGTCATTGCGGCAGGCCATCAGGCGCGCCAGACTGTCAAAGCTCAATTCAGCGAAGGACGGGCAGGGGGGGCCCAACGTGGCATGAAACGCCCATTGTCCGGTCGTATGGCGCATCCTGCCGACCACCGGAACCCCCCCGAACGGGGGGGGCAACCGCCCCCCCACGATCCCTTCACTCACGGAAAGCGTAAGGACCGTGCGTTGCGTGTCGACCGGGATCCATTCACCTGCGTTCCGCCAGATCCCCCCCTGAAAACGAACCTTGCCGAAATAGCGATAGTCCACCTGCGCCTCCACCTCATGCTCCGGTGGATAGGTTCCTTCGGTGCGCAGTTGGCGCGCCGCGTGCTCCAGCTGGTGCTGAAAGGGCCTGTCAGCATGAACCCGCGTAAAGACGCCATGCACGATGACCTCGTCCTGCCGCAGTGGGAAAAGCCAGTCGACAAGGCTCTGATTGAACAGGCGGTCCCGGTCGCGTTCCGTCATGTCTTGGGGGGGGAGTTCGTAACCATCGGGCCAAACGCAGGACAGCGCGACTGCGGGGGGGGCGGGCGTTGCGCACATCACGAGGAACAGAAGCAGCGTTTTTCGAAACAAGATCATGCGTGTATTCCTAATAGGGGGGGGCGGTAAGATCCTATGCCACCACCAACCGATACCCACAATCCAGCGCGGGTTCATCCATCACCGCCCCCCCATATTTCTTTGCCCACGCACCGCTCTCCAGGTCTGCCGCCAAAGCCGCCACACCAACCTCCGCCGTGTCTCCCAGCGCCCAGAACGACGACATGGCGGCGCGGATACGCGGGTCCAGATACAGCTCCGGCCTGCGCCAATAGGCGGCCAGGAAGCCGTCGGTGCAGTCATGGGGGGGGATTGGCACGGGCAGCACCTCCACCCGGCCCAGATGGTCGCCATAGAGCCCCCCCATGGGCGGCATCTGCGCCTCGTCCAACGCAATCAGTCCGGGAAAATAATCCGTCAGCCAGAAGCCGCGAAAACCGGCATCGAAACTCAGGATCACCACCGGCCCGCGCGACACGCGGCGCATCTCGGAAAGGCCCTTGGGCTGATCCGACCAATGGTGAATGGTCAGCACCGCCATCACCGCGTCGAAACTGTCGTCGGCAAAGGGCAGGGCCTCGGCCACGCCCTGCACCACGGGTGCCGCCCCCCCGTTGGGGGGGCGCTGCGAAATCATCTCGGCAGAGGGTTCCAGCGCGGTGACCTCCCGCGTGGACGGTTCGTAGGACCCGGTGCCTGCGCCCACGTTCAGCACGGTTTTCGCATCGCCCAAAGCGGCGTCGATCAGTGCGGCAATGCGCGGGTCGGGCTGGCGCAGGGTGGCGTAACTCACGCCGATCCGGTCATAGGTTGCCATCGCTTTCCTCCTGCCTCCGTTTTCCTCGAAGAGTGAAGCGGAAGTGAGACCGGTCTGGGGGGGGACCGGTCTCCCGCTGAACGGACCGGATTTCGAAATTCCGGCAGCT
>JDSH01000021.1_pt1 | contig 76910 bp, 95 predicted proteins | sample 199451 | NCBI WGS metagenome assembly JDSH01 (sample SAMN02584198, study PRJNA231836) | bioreactor metagenome | isolation source: continuous culture bioreactor electron acceptor NO2- transfer2 day 38 after... | place: Germany: Bremen | reverse complement strand
AGGCAAAAATCATGGGGGGCACCCGCCCGCCGCGCTCGCCACACCCGAGGCTGAACACCGTTTCCCCCCCTGCGACCAATGCGGGGGGGCCGACCTTCGGTTCGATCCGCAGGCCGGGCGGCTGTCCTGCGACCATTGCGGGTTCACCGCGCCCCCCCTGGAAGGGCACGCCGCCAAGGTCGAGGCGATCCGCGAACTTGACTTCCGCGCCGCCCTGGACGCCAAACTGCCCGAAGCCGAGATCGAAGAGACCCGGGTCACGCAATGTCCGAATTGTGCAGCGCAAGTCACCCTGGACGCCGATGTGCACGCCTCAGAATGTCCGTTCTGTGCAACCCCCCCGGTGGTGACGGATACGGGCACCCATCGGCATATCAAGCCCAAGGGCGTTTTGCCCTTCGCACTTGAAGAACGCGCGGCACGCACGGCCATGACTGACTGGCTGGGAAAGCTCTGGTTCGCGCCAAACGGATTGCAGGATTACGCGCGTAAGGGGGGGCGCAAAATGTCCGGTATCTATGTGCCTATTGGACCTTCGATGCGGATACGAAATCCAGCTACACCGGCGAACATGGCACGGTCTATTACGTCACCAAGACTATCACGGTGAACGGCAGGAAACAGACACGGCGTGAACAGAAAGTCCGCTGGCGGCCAGCCTCGGGACGCGTGGCACGCTGGTTTGACGATGTGCTGGTGCTGGCCTCCCGCTCGCTGCCCAAACGCTATACCGACGCGCTGCAACCCTGGGATCTGTCAACCCTTGAACCCTACAGGCCCGAATACCTGGCCGGGTTTCGCGCCGAGGGCTACACGGTCGAACTGCCCGACGGCTATGACGAAGCCCGCACGCATATGGACCGCGTCATCCTGCGCGACGTGAAATTCGATATCGGCGGCGACCGCCAGAGGGTGCATTCGGTCAACACCGCCGTCAGCGACGTGACCTTCAAACATGTGCTCCTGCCGGTCTGGCTGGCCGCCTACAAGTACCGCGGCAAGACCTATCGTTTCGTGGTAAACGGGCAAAGCGGCAAGGTTCAGGGGGGGGAACGCCCCCCCTGGTCGGCATGGAAGATCGCCATCGCGGTGATCTTGGGGGGGCTGATCGTAGCCGCAGGGATCGGCTATCTGGCGGCACAGGGGGGGCAGTAACGCGGAACGGACGTGGCGTCCCGCTTGATCCGCAGCCCGTTTCGCGCCCCCCCATGCCCTCATGACCCATGATACCCTGACCAAACTTCTGACTGCCCGCCATTCCTGCCGCGCCTACCGGTCGGATGAAGTGCCGCGCGAGGTGATCGGACAGGTGCTGAAAGCGGCCCAGCGCGTGCCCAGCTGGTGCAATGCCCAGCCCTGGCAGGTGCATGTGACCAACAAAGCCGAGACCACGCGCCTGGCCGAGGCGCTTTATGCCGAAGCCATGAAGGGGGGGGTCATGCCCCCCCCGACATACCCTTCCCACAGGCCTATACCGGCGCTTACCAGGACCGTCGCCGCACCTGCGGCTGGCAGCTTTATGAGGCCATCGGAGTGCAGAAAGGCGATCGCGCCGCCTCCGCCTGCCAGATGATGGAGAACTTCCGCTTCTTTGGTGCCCCCCCGCACATGGCCCTGATCACGGCCCCCCCAAAAGAGCTTGGTCAATATGCCTACCTGGACTGCGGCGGGTTCATCACTGGCTTCTGTCTGGCCGCGCGAAGCCTTGGGCTGGGCAGCATTCCGCAGGCCGCCGTGGCCGGTTTCTCCCCCCCCTGCTGCGCGACTGGTTCAACCTGTCTGAGGACCGCACCATCCTCGTCGGCATCGCTTTCGGCTATCCGGACGAAAAACACCCGGCCAATGCGTTTCGCACTGGCCGGGCGGATCTGACGGAATGGGTGACCTGGGTCGACTGAGTAAACTGAGCGAGGGTCTCAGCCGGGTCTCCGTCAGCTGGTATTGATCTTCACCCGCGTGGCATTTTGTGCGGGCGGCGCAGATTTTGGTACGGTGATGGTCAGCACGCCATCTTTCATGTCGGCCACAACCTTCGCATCATCCGCATCTGGCGGCAGGCGGAAACTGCGCTGGAATGCCCCCCCGAATTGGCGTTCCGAAAAGAACCAGGTATCGCCCTGCTCCTCCCGCTCCGATGTCTTCTCGCCCTTCACCTGGACCAGCCCGTCATGCACGGTCAGTTCCACGTCCTCCTCAGCCACGCCCGGCAGCTCAATCGCAATGCGATAGGCGTCATCGGCCAGCGAAGCATCGGACGCGGGGGGGGTAAGAAACTCGCTCACCCGATGCCCGAAGTTGCGCAGCGGGTCATAGAGCGATGGCCAGAAACCGGTGTTTTGCGTCTTTTCAACCATGATGCACCTCCTTCTCTGCTGATATAGGGGGGGCCAATCATGAGACCGCCAGTGTGGCTGGCGAATATGCCGCAGGGCATGGACGCGGCCATGTCTGGACGCTACGAGGGCACAAACGGAGGGTCAGATGAGAGCATTGGTACAACGGGTCAGCGAAGCCGCGGTGCGTGTGGACGGCAAGGTGATTGGCGAGGTCAGCGCAGGGGGGGTCATGATCCTGGTCTGCGCCATGCAGGGCGATACCGAGGCGAATGCGGATAGCTGGCCGCGAAAATCTCGAAACTGCGCATCTTCAAGGACGAGGCGGGCAAGATGAACCGCTCGCTCAAGGACACGGGCGGGCAGGCGCTGGTGGTCAGCCAGTTCACCCTGTCGGCAGATACCTCGCGCGGCAACCGGCCGGGCTTCTCCACTGCCGCCCCCCCGCCGGCCGAGGGCGAACGGCTTTACGAATACTTCGCAGATCAGCTGCGCGGGCACGGGATTACTGTTGCGCAAGGCAAATTCGGCGCGGATATGGCCGTGTCGCTGGTGAACGATGGTCCGGTCACCATCTGGATGGAGTTCTGATCCCGCCACGCACGAAGATTATTAAACAATCTTTGATGAAGGGGGGGGCCGCGCTGCGCGCGGTTTTCGTCGGCCCGCACGGGCCGACGGGCGACAGACGGATAGGTCCTGCACGCCTCCCTGTTCTTTATCTTGCCACAAATATCTCGGGGGGGGTGTGGGGGGGGCAGAGCCCCCCCCACGTGTCCTGTCAGATGAGTGGTGTGAAACGGCTGGGGGGGCAGCACGTGCCCCCCCCGGTCGCGGTCCGCCAGGCTACGCGGCTTTCCCGAGAAAAGCCCGCTGCCGCCGCCCCCCCGCCCTTCTTGCATCAGCAAGAAGGGCTCGGCCCAACCCTCGACAAGCAGCTCTGCTGCGCAGGCCGAGGGGGGGCGGGAGTACCCCCCCGTCTGCGGATCACTCCGCCGCGTCGGCGTAGTCCGACAGGGGGGGCGGGCAGGTGCAGACCAGGTTGCGGTCGCCATAGACATTGTCGACCCGATTGACCGGCGACCAGTACTTGTCGACACGGAAGCTGCCCGGCGGGAAACATCCCTGTTCGCGGCTATATGGCCGGTCCCATTTGCCCACCAGATCCTCAACCGTGTGCGGGGGGGCATGTTTCAGCGGGTTGTTCTCAGGATCAATGCGGCCTTCTTCGATCTCGCGGATCTCTTCACGGATGGCCAGCATGGCGTCGCAGAACCGGTCCAGTTCGGCCTTGGTCTCACTTTCGGTTGGCTCGATCATCAGCGTACCCGCCACCGGCCAGGACATAGTCGGCGCGTGGAACCCGTTGTCGATCAGCCGCTTGGCGATGTCTTCCACCGTGATCCCGGCGCTGTCCGCAAAGGGGGGGCGGGTGTCCAGGATACATTCATGCGCCACGCGGCCGCTCTTTCCAGTGAACAGTACCTCATATGCGCCCTTCAGCCGCGCGGCGATGTAGTTGGCGTTCAGGATCGCCACCTTGGTCGCCTGCGTCAGCCCGGCCCCCCCACCCATCATCAGCACATAAGCCCAGGAAATCGGCAGCACCGAGGCAGATCCGAAAGGTGCCGCGGACACCGCTCCCGCTTCCCCCCCCACCAACCCGTTGCCCGGCAGGTGCGGTTCCAGATGCGCCTTGACCCCCCCGATCGGCCCCCCCATGCCGGGGGGGCCACCCCCCCCGCCGTGGGGGGGGATGGCGAAGGTCTTGTGCAGGTTCAGGTGGCTGACGTCCCCCCCACCAATCTCGCCCAGTTTCGACAGGCCCACCATTGCATTCAGGTTGGCCCCCCCGTCGATATAGACCTGACCGCCATGCGCATGGGTGATCTCACAAACCTCGCGCACGGTTTTCTCGAACACGCCATGGGTCGAGGGATAGGTGATCATGCAGGCCGCCAACCGGTCACCGGCGGCCTCAGCCTTGGCGCGGAAATCGGCAACGTCGATATCGCCGTTCGCAGCCGAGTTCACCACCACGACCTCCATCCCCCCCGCCATCTGCGCCGAGGCCGGGTTGGTGCCATGCGCCGAGATCGGGATCAGGCAGATATCCCGCTCTTCCCCCCCGTTCGCCCGGTGGAAGGCGGCGATGGTCAACAGACCCGCATATTCCCCCCCCTGCGCGCCGGAATTGGGCTGCATCGACATGTCGTCATAGCCGGTAATCTGACAGAGTTTGTCCTTCAAGTCGTTGATCAGGTGCAGGTAGCCCTGGGTCTGATCCGCCGGGGGGGCCATCGGGTGGATCATCGAGAACTCGCGCCAGCTGACCGGCATCATCTCGCGGCTGCATTGAGTTTCATGGTGCAGCTGCCGAGCGGGATCATCGCGCGGTCCAGTGCCAGATCGCGGTCAGCCAGGCGGCGCATGTAGCGCATCATCTCGGTCTCGGCCCGGTTCATGTGGAAGACGGGGGGGTGGGTCAGGTAGCTGCTTTCGCGCAGCAACGCCTCAGGCAGGCGATACTCGGGCGTATAGTCATCATCCTTGCGGATCACGCCGAAAGCGCCCCCCCAAACAGCCTCGATGGTGGCGGGCCGCGTGGCCTCGTCCAGAGTTATCCCGATCTGTGTGTCCCCCCCCACCGGGCGCAGGTTGATACCGCGGGTCACGGCGGCTTCCATCACGGTTTTCTGCAAGCCACCGACGTCGACCGTAATCGTGTCGAAGAAGTGGTTCGGGGGGGTCACGGTAAACCCGCCCTCCTCCAACCCTTTGGCCAGGCGCACGGTCTTGCGGTGAATACGCTGGGCAATGGCTTTCAACCCGTCGGGGGGGCCGTGGAACACCGCGTAGAAGCTGGCCATCACCGCCAACAGAGCCTGCGCCGTGCAGACGTTCGATGTCGCCTTCTCGCGGCGAATGTGCTGTTCACGGGTCTGCAGCGACAGGCGATAGGCCTTGTTGCCGCGCGCATCCACGCTAACGCCAACGATGCGCCCCCCCGGCATGTTGCGCTTGTGCCTGTCCTTGGTGGCCAGATAGGCGGCATGCGGCCCGCCAAAGCCCACCGGCACACCGAAACGCTGGGTCGAGCCCACGGCGATATCCGCCCCCCCCATCGCGCCCGGTTCCTTCAGCACGGTCAGGGCCAGCGGATCAGCAGCCACAATGCCCACGGCCTTGGCCGCGTGCAGAGCCGAAATCTGGTCGGTGAAGTCACGCACGCGCCCGTAGGTGCCGGGGGGGTATTGGAAGATCGCGCCGAAAACCTCCTCGGCGTTCAGGTCGCTCTCCGGGTCCCCCCCAACCACGACCTGGATGCCCAAGGGGGGGGCCGCACGAGTTCTCATCACCGCGATGTTCTGCGGATGGCAGTTTTCGTCGACAAAGAAGGTCTTGGCCTTCGACTTGGCGATGCGCTGACCCATCACCATCGCTTCGGCCGCCGCCGTGGCCTCGTCCAGCAGGGACGCATTGGCAATCTCAAGCCCGGTGAGGTCGGACACCATGGTCTGGAAGTTCAAAAGCGCCTCAAGCCGACCTTGCGAAATCTCCGGCTGATAAGGTGTATAGGCCGTATACCAGGCCGGGTTTTCCAGGATGTTGCGCTGGATCACTGGCGGCGTGACCGTGCCGTGATACCCCCCCTGCCCCCCCAAGAGAGAGCGCAGCACCTTGTTCTTCGCCGCCGTCACCCGCATCTGGTGCAGCATTTCGCGTTCCGATCGCGGCCGCCCCCCCCAGCTGAGTTCCTCGGCCTGACGGATCGAACTTGGCACGGTCTCGGCAATCAGGCTGTCCAGGTCAGCCACGCCGACCGTGTCGACCATCTGGTCCATCTCGGATGGGGGGGACGGGCCGATGTGGCGACGGTTGGCGAAATCATAAGGCAGGTAATCGGTGGGGGGGGTGAAAGGCATGGGGGGGTGCTCCGGATGCAGGCAGAAACGGCGGGCGGAGCAAAACTTCTCAGAAAAGTTTTACCAAGAATTTTCTGAAAATTCTTGGGTCCGCCCACCGAGCGGTCAGATCAGCCGATGAAGGCTTTGTAGCCGGCTTCGTCCATGTAGTCGTCCATCGGCGAGGCGTCCGAAACCTTGAGTTTGAAGAACCAGGCGTCGCCCTCCGGGTCCTCGTTGACCTTGCTGGGTTCGTCGACGATGCTTCGTTGACTTCGACCACTTCGCCGTCCAGCGGGGGGGCCAGGATGTCCGACGCGGCCTTCACGCTTTCGATCACCACGATCTCGTCATCCTTGGACACGGTGTCGCCTACCTCGGGCAGTTCGACGAACACCACATCGCCCAGTTGCTCGGCTGCGTGCGCGGTGATGCCCACAACCATCACGCCATCTTCCTCGCGCAGCCATTCATGTTCTTCGGTGTATTTCATTGGGTCTCTCCTGGTGAAATCTATCTGTCAGCGTTTGTCGGTGGAGGGGGGGCGGAACGGCATGTCCGCCACGAAAGCGGGGGGGTGACGCTTGCCGCGCACCTCGCCGAAAAGCTTGCCGCCCCCCCTGCAGGCATGGGACGTGACGACACAGCGCGTCAAGGGATCCATCTTGGTGCCATTCGCAACATGCAACCCAAAAATTGGCGTGCGGTTGAGCGCGGTCATTGCGGTCTTGTCCTCCCCCCCCTCGCCAGCACGGATTTGTCCGGCATGCATCAGGCGCGTATGCGCCCACGATGCCCCCCCCTCTGTCCCTTTGCCTGAGATCGTTATCCCTTCGGCGGGCACGGGCTGCCGCGCCACTCTCCAGAGTGTTCTTCATCACATCGGTCCGGGGGGGGCCTGAGAGTTTACCGGGGGGGCGGTTGCTCCTTCGGCACCGACAATGTCGGATTCTCCCGATGCAATGACGGATTCGTAGCGGTTGGATGACGCCTAGGCAAGTGCTTGTGCCCGTTTGCATACCGCGTCATGCTGCCCGGATGAACGACCCTTTCTTCTTCGGCTATGGCTCCCTGGTGAACCGGCAGACGCATGACTATCTGCATGCCACCACGGCCAGCGTGACCGGCTGGCGGCGGGCCTGGCGGCACACGCCCCCCCTGCGCGACGTCAGCTTCCTGACCGTGGTGCCCGCGCCCGAGGATTACGTGGATGGTCTGATCGCCGCCGTGCCCGGCGCGAACTGGGCCGCTCTGGACAGGCGCGAACGGGCCTATGACCGCCATGACGCCACGCATCAGGTCAGCCACGACCTGGAGCACGCCCTGGACGTCGCCATCTATGCCATCCCGGACGCTTCCACCGCAGGCCGGAAGCGGACAACCCGGTGCTGCTGAGTTACATCGACACGGTGGTGCAGGGATTTCTGACCGAGTTTGGCCCCCCCGAGGGTGCGGCGCATTTCTTCGAAACCACCGAGGCTGGGACGCCCCCCCTATTCTGGATGACCGTGCAGCCCCCCCGATCTATCCACGTGCCACCAAGGTGAGTGCCGAGGAGCGGGACGTTGTGGATGAGGCGCTGGGGGGGCGGTTGAGGGTGGATGTGAGAAGGAGGTAAAATGTGATCGGATTGTTAAAGAAAATCCTCACAAGATCAAAGGCGCTCAGTTCCACCTTGGGACCAGTCATCTTCGAAACGCCGAAGGTCCCAGGCCAAGTATCTGGGGGGCTTATGTTTCAGTCCGGGTCAAAAAAAGACCTTAGCGGAGACCGGTTTCTGGTAGGATGTGAGTTCAAGCCGGACGCCTATATCGGTTCTGAAGCATCCCCCCCGACAAACTACATCAATCTCGATACTGAAAAAGCAAAGCAGCTTCGCGATGATTTGGATCAATGCATCGCGGAATGCGAACAGCTTCAGTCTCGCGCGTCGCAAGAGTATAGCGGCACCTGACAGCTCTCTCTTACCGCCGCAAGTTGAACAATCCGATCTGCCGGGTCTGGCGGGCGAAGGGGGGGTGGGCTTTCTCAACCTTGTCTCCTTGCGCCTTGTCACGCATCACTTTGGCCGCCAACACCATGGCCACGACGGCGAAAACCGCGCCACCCAGAGCCTGGCCGATAAGCACACCCGGACCCTGCCACCACATTGCGCCCAGGATCACGAAGGGGGGGATCGTGCCCAGCGTGTGGCGGCCCCCCCAGTTGATCCAGGTGGAATAGAACGGGTGGCCCAGGTTGTTGAAGGCGGCATTGGACAGGAAGATGATACCGTTGAAGAACCACGCCAGCGCCAGGGGGGGGCCGCAGAACAGGTAGACCAGCTCGCGGGTGATCCCTTCGGCACTAAACAGATCCGCAATCGGTCGCGCGCGATGAACAGCAGGGCCGAGACCCCCCCTAAGGTCACCACCAGTGTAAACACCAACCCATTCCGCATGGCGCCACGCACCCGGTCGTGGCGGTCCGCGCCGAAGTTCTGGCCGATAATCGGGCCGATGGCCCCCCCGGACAGGGCAAAGATCACCCCCCCGAAAGCCACGGGCACCAGGCGCGAGATGATCGCCATGCCCGCCACCGCATCCGCGCCGAACTGCGCCATCGACCGGGTCACGTAGGCCTGGCCCAGGGGGGGCGTTGCGAACTGGGTCAGAATCGCGGGCAGCGCAATGGTCATGATGGCGGGGGGGAAATCCACGCGGAACTCGGCGGCGGTGGGTTTCTCCAGCCCGCCGTACCAACGATAGATCGGGTAGAGCGCAGCGAAGGCGATGGCCACGCGCGAGGCGACCGAGGCCATGGCGGCTCCGGTCAGTTCCAACCCGAAGCCGAAGATAAAAATGGGGGGGTCCAACACCGCGTTCACCACGCCCGCCGCAATGGTCGCGATCATCGCACGGCGCGCATCCCCCCCATGGGCGCGCAGGATGGCACCACCGACCATGCCGATGATCAGAAGCGGCAGCGAGGGAATGATGATGCGCAGGTATTGAATGGCCAGGTCCAGCGTAACCCCCCCTTCAGCCCCCCCCATGAGCGCCGCCAGTGCCGGAATGTTGATCCAGACCAGCGCGGCGAACAACGCTCCAAACCCAACACCATAGAGCATCGCCGTGGCCGCCCTTCGGCTGGCCATCTGTGCCTGCCCCCCCTCGCCCAGTGCCCGCGCCACCAGGCACCCGCAGCGATCGACATGCCGATACCGAAACTCGAGGTAAAGAACAGGATCGCACCCGCATAACCCACGGCGGCAGCCAGTTCTTCTTTCCCCCCCAGCATCGAGATGAAGATCATGTCGACGAGATCCACCAGAAAGATCGCCATCAACCCCCCCACGGAGGACGTTAGCGCCATCACCGTGATGTGGCGCATCAAAGAGCCTTCGAGGAATTTCGCCTGTTCATTTGCCATCCGGGAAGGATGGGGGGGGCTGTGCGCCGAAAAGGAAAGAGGCGTGTTTGCGCAGATGGGTGTGCGGTTTTGTGAAGCAAAAGGGCGACGTGCCCGGTCCTGGGTAGGCACTGCGCAACCGGAAAAGGAAAAGCCGCCCCCCCCATCGGGACGGCCCTTCAGATAGATGGTGCCAAGCTCACCCCCCCTTGGCGCGGATGACCTTCAGAAGCGGCATCAGCGCCGACATGTCCGGGCCGCGCTCCATGCCGGTGACCGCCTTGCGCAGGGGGGGCATGAACAGGCCCTTGCCCTTGCGACCAGTGGCGTCCTTCACGGCGGAGGTCCACGCGCCCCCCCAGCTCGACGCGTCATAGGGGGGGCCATCGGGCAGCAGGGTCATGGCCTGCGCGATGAAGTCCTTGTCCTCGTCGGCCACCAGAGGCTCGGCACCTTCCTGGCAAAGCTCCCACCAGGTACGTAGGTCCTTGAGCGTAGTGATGTTCTCACGCGCGACGGTCCAGAAAGCTTCGGCCTCGCCAGCCGGTACGCCGAGCGCGTCCAGTTCGGCGGCCACGTCAGCCGCCGACAGGCTGCCCAGATAACGCGCGGTCAACGGGTAGAGGTCATCGGCATCAAACTTGGTCGGGGGGGCCGAACCGAAGCTGTTGATGTCGAACCCTTCCGCCAGTTCATCCAGCGAGCCGATCAGCTCCACGGGCTGGCTCGACCCCCCCAGGCGCGCCATCAGCGACAAGAGCGCGGCGGGCTGCACCCCCCCGGCTTCGCGCAGGTCGCGCAGGGCCAGGGTGCCCAGTCGTTTCGACAGGGCCTCGCCCTGCGGGCCAGTCAGCAGCGAATGATGCGCGAACTGAGGCACCGCGCCGCCCAGTGCCTTGATGATCTGGATCTGCGTCGCGGTATTGGTCACGTGGTCGGACCCACGCACCACATGGGTCACACCGAAGTCCACGTCATCGCAGACCGAGGCCAGCGTATAGAGGAACTGCCCGTCGCCACGGATCAGAACCGGATCCGACACAGACGCCGCGTCAATCGACAGGTCGCCCAGGATGCCATCGGTCCACTCGATGCGCTCATGATCCAGTTTGAAACGCCAAACACCATTGCCGCGCTCTTCGCGCAGCTTGGCCTTCTCGTCCTCGGATAGGTCCAGCGCGGCGCGGTCATAGACCGGCGGCTTGCCCATGTTCAGCTGTTTCTTGCGCTTCAGGTCCAGCTCGGTCGGGGGGGTTTCGAACGCCTCGTAAAAGCGGCCCATGTCGCGCAGTTCCTGCGCGGCGGCCTCGTAACGTTCCAGACGATCCGACTGCTTTTCCACCCGATCCCAGGTCAGACCCAGCCATTCCAGGTCTTCTTTGATCGCATCCGCATATTCCTGCTTCGACCGCTCCGGATCCGTGTCATCCAGACGCAGGATGAACTGCCGCCGGCCTTGCGGGCGATCAGGTAGTTCATCAGGGCGGTGCGCAGGTTGCCCACATGGATATATCCAGTGGGCGAGGGCGCGAAACGGGTGATGGTCATGGCGTGTCTCCTTCGCGCGGATGCTCTTTCACATCCGGGCGCATATGTCCATATTGCGCGGGAGAATCTCATCGGAGGCATTATGCTCTGGCTCATCCTGACTTTTCATGTTCTGGGCGCGGCGATCTGGACCGGCGGCCACCTGGTTCTGGCCACCACCGTGCTGCCGCGCGCGCTGAAGGCGCGTGATCCAGGCATCCTCCTGCGCTTTGAACAAGGGTTCGAGAGGATCGGCATGCCCGCGCTTCTGGTGCAGGTCGCCACGGGCCTGTGGTTGGCCAGTCAGGTGTCGGACCCGATGGGATGGCTGTCCTTTGCGGACCGATTACCTCGCGGTCGGGGGGGTAAAGCTCTGCCTGTTGGCGGCGACGGCCCTGTTGGCCCTGAACGCAAGATTCCGGGTAATCCCGACACTCCGCGCCGAAACCCTGCCTTGATGGGCTGGCACATTCGCGCGGTAACATTGTTTGCGGTCCTGTTCGTCATGGCCGGGGGGGTGTGGATCCGAACCGGTGGGTTCTGATGGACAGCTCAACCGCGCCAACCGCTGATGACATCCACAGCCTGGCCATAGCGACGGTCAAGGCCCTGCCCGACCCACTGCGCGACCTGGCGATGAAGGTCGCCATCCGGGTTGAGGATTTCGCAAGTCAGGAGATGCTCAAGGACGTGGGCATTGAAGACCCGTTCGAACTGACGGGGGGGCTTTACGATGGCATTCCATTGACCGAGAAATCCGCCTTCGACCAGCCGCTTCAGCCGGATACGGTCTGGCTGTACCGCCGGGCCATCCTGGATGAATGGGTCGCACGCGGTGATGTCACCCTGGCAGAACTGGTCTCCCATGTCACCGTGCACGAGTTCGCCCACCACTTCGGTTGGTCCGATGACGATATCGCGGCAGTGGACCGCTGGTGGGAATAGCGCCTTCCCCCCCGCCACAGTTGCATTCGCCTTCCCAAAAGGTTAGGCCCCCCCGGCAACACCAAGGGGGGGACCGTTCATTTCCATCGCGAACCGGAATCGCGATGGGCCGCGGGCCTCTCCACCGCAGCGACATGCTGGAACACGAGGCTAGGCCGATGGATGTTGCTGTCATCACCTCCGTGCGCAACGACGATTTCTTTCTTCAGCGTTGGATCGACTATTACGGGTCCAACTTCGGGCACAAGAACCTCTATGTGATCCTGGACGGCCAGGACCAACCCACCCCCCCGGACCACGCGCCCGAGGTCAACACGCTGACCATGCCCCCCCGCAAACCGCTGGAGCGCGTACCTGCCATGCGCCGCCGCGCCCGGTTGGTGTCAGATATCGCACGCGGGCTGTTTCGCTTCTATGACGTGGTGATCGCGGGGGGGGATGTAGACGAGTTCATCATCCCCCCCGATCCGGACCATTTCCCGGACCTGCGCGCCTTTGTCGAGGCGCATCAGAATACCACAAGCTCGATCTCGGGCCTCGGCCTGGACGTGGGCCAGCACATCCGGCTGGAAGCAGAACTGGATCCGTCGAGGAAGATGTTGGACCAACGCCGGTTTGCGCATCTGTCCAGCCGCTATACGAAGCCTTCGATCAGTTACAAACCCTGCACCTGGGGGGGGTCGGGTTTCCATCGGATCAAGGGGGGGCAGAACTTTCATATCTCGGACAAGCTCTACGACTTCCACTTCGGTATGGTCGATTATGCCCGATCCACCGGCAAGACCGCCGACAAGGACAGGCTGGCAACCGGCTGGGGGGGTGGGCACCTGGAGCGCCGCGAGCAGCTGTTTAAGATCATCGACGAAAGCACGCCGCTGCCGGGCGACAGCTATTTCCCCCCCGTCGCACGCCGGTTGCAAACTTGGCACCGACCGTGGTTTGCCTGGAACAAGCCCGCGATGATCAAGGGCGACCCTGTGGTGGAAATCCCCCCCGAGCGCTTTCGCGGGATCGTATAACCACACTCTGCATCAGGGTGCGGCGCGCACCGGCCAATAGCTGCCCAACCCGTCCAGACCTGCACGTATTAGTTCGGCCAGTACCTCCAGGTCCACATCCGCCAGCTTGTTGATGTAGAGGCAGGAGCGCCCGTGCTTGTGCTTGCCCAACCGGTCAAGCAGGTCCCCCCCGAAGTCCTGGTAGCCCGGCATGATATAGAGCGACAGCGCCGACTTTCTGGGGGGGGCGAAGCCCGTTGCCAGGAAATCCCCCCCCTCGCGACCGGACGCGTAGACATAGTGATACGCACCGTAACCGACGAGGGACGGGCCCCCCCACATCACCGGGGGGGTAAAGCCGGTGACCTCGCGAAACAGGTGATCCAGGGCCAAGGCGTCCTTGCGCCGCCGCTCTGGTGCCACAGCGTCCAGGAACATTGGAACCGACTCGCCGGTTGGCTGGGTCTTGTTTGTACTCATGCCTCAGCATGCCTTTGCAAAATGCGACGCGCAACCTGCCTTAAAACCTTACTTGACGTTAGGTCAGTTAAACTGGACCTACGGGTCCAAGGAGCCCCCCCATGCCGATTTCCTACAAAATTTTGCCAGGTCAAATGCTCACCTATGTGCAGTATACGGGCGTGGTTGACGCCGACCATGTGGTGCAGGCCGCCAAAGCCCATGCCACCGACTCGAACTTCGCGCCTGGGGGGGCGACGGAATTCATCGACCTTCGTGAAATTGTCGAGTTCGACATGAGCTATCGCACGATGTCGAATATGATCTATCGCCTGGGCAAGCTGCATGATGCGCACGGCCCGCCAGCGTTGGAATTGCTGCTGGCGGACAATGACGTGGCATTCGGCATGGCCCGCATGTTCGAAAGCATCGTCGATCTGGCCGGAGGCCCGCCCGTGCATGTGGTACGCAGCGAGGCAGAAGCCTGCTGCGCCTCGGACGGCCCGAACTCAGCATCACCGAGCTTCTGGCAGGCCCACACCAGCCGAAGACCCGCGCTCAGGCATAACTGACCACTTCGAACTCAATCCCATCCGGATCGTCGAAATAGAACCTGCGACCGGGCTCATAGTCGCCGTGGTTGTGCGGGGGGGTAAAGCCCTGCGCCTTGACCCTTGCCTCTGCGGCCTCGATGTCATCGACCACGACACCGATATGGTTCAACCCGCCCAGGGTGGTATAGCTGTCCACCGACGGCCCATCCGATCCGACAGAGTAGACCGCGACATAGGCATCTTTGCTGCCGACATGGACCGTGTAGCCGTTGTTCTTTGCCGTGCCTTCCCAGCGGATGTGCCAACCGAACAGATCACACAGCATCGCCGCCGTGCGCTTGGGGGGGTCCGCTACGGTGACATTCACGTGCTCCAGATATGCCATTGAATTCTCCTTCTTGCATTGCTTTGATTCGAAGGTTTTAATTGCTTAAGTATACTTTAGGTCAAGAGGTGGATTGCATGGCGCAGAAGAGCATGATTTCAATTGGACAGATGGCGGAACGGACCGGACTCGCCGTTTCGGCCATTCGCTACTATGAAACCGAAGGACTGGTCCGCCCGATCCGCACTACGGGCGGGCAGCGGCAGTTCCATCGTGCCGACATTCGCCGCCTGTCTTTCGTACGGATAACTCAGAACCTGGGCTTTACCATCGCCGAAATCCGCGCGCAGTTGGACCGCCTTCCGGAAGCGCGCACGCCCACCAAACGTGACTGGGAACGCCTTGCCCGCGGCTTTCGCACCGAATTGGACCGGCGCATCGCCGCAATGGAAGCCCTGCGCGACAACCTGGACGGATGCATCGGCTGCGGCTGCCTCAGCCTGCAGCGCTGCAAGCTTTACAATCCTGACGATGGCGCACGGCAGCTTGGCTCCGGCCCGCGCTACCTGATGGGCAACGAGGCCGCAGACCTGTCGAAGAACACAGGTTGATCCAAAGGTTCAATGCAATCGGGTTAGTGGGCAGGGCATCATTCAAATGTGTCAGCAACCTGGTATGATCCCCCCCAAGCGCAGGCCCTTTCACACGGATCGGCACCGGCTTTGAGCGTCAGCCCGCATCCCCCCCGGACATGTCCCGCCAGCGATTCACGATCGGGTAACGACGGTCCAGCCAGAAGCTGCGTGGGGGGGTCAGGCGCGTGCCCGGCGCGGATTGGAACCGCTTGTATTCGGAGATGAAGACAAGGTGTTCGACCTTCTTCACCATGGCCTTGTCGTACCCCCCCTCCGCAACCAGCTCGGCCACCGATTTCTCATCATCAATCAGCCCCCCCTCAAGGATCGCGTCCAGCACGTCATAGGGCGGGAGCGAGTCTTCGTCCTTCTGGTCAGGCCGCAGCTCGGCCGACGGGGGGGGCTTGTCAATGATCGACACCGGGATGACCTCGCCTTCCGGCCCCCCCTTCATCCAGGCGCGGTGGTTGGCATTGCGCCAGCGGCACTGTTCAAAGACGCGAGACTTGTAGAGGTCCTTGATCGGATTGTAGCCGCCCGACATGTCGCCGTAGATGGTGGCATAGCCCACTGCGACCTCGGACTTGTTGCCGGTGGTCAACAGCATCGCGCCGGTCTTGTTCGACAGCGCCATCAGCAACAGGCCGCGCAGGCGCGACTGGATGTTTTCTTCGGTCGTGTCCGGCTCCAGCCCTTCGAAGAAGGGGGGGGCCAGCGTATTGGTGATGGCCTGACGCCCTTCGCTGATCGGCACGAAGTCATAGGTGCAGCCCAGCCGTGTCGCGATGTCCTTGGCGTCCTCCAATGAGCCTGCGAGGTGTATTCAGACGGCAGCATCACACAGCGCACATTTTCGGGGGGGCCCAGCGCATCTGCGGCAATCGTCGCGACGATGGCCGAGTCGATCCCGCCGGACAGGCCCAACAGCACTTTGCCGAACCCGGTCTTGCCGCAATAGTCGCGCAGGCTCTCCACCATGGCACGGTAGTCCTGCTCCCAGTCATCCGGCAGCGGGGGGGCCAGCTCGCCCTTCTCCATCCGCCAAACGTCATTGGTGCGGGTCAGGTCCACATGGGCCAGCGCCTCGTCGAAGACCGGCAGACGCAGCGCCAGTTCCCCCCCGCCCGGATTCAGCGCAAAGGTGCCGCCATCAAAGATCTGATCGTCCTGCCCACCGACCATATTCAGATAAATCAGCGGCAGGCCGGTTTCGACCACGCGGCCCACCATGTGGTTCATTCGCACATCATACTTGCCCCCCCGGAAATAGGGGGGGGACCCATTGGGGGGGATTAGCAGGAACTCGGCCCCCCCGCTTTCTTCCAGCGTCTCGCAGACGGATTCGGCGTGCCAGGCGTCTTCGCAGATCGGCGTGCCAATGCGGATCGGACCCACCGAATAGGGTCCCTGCGGGTGGGCGGCGGTGAAATGGCGTACCTCGTCGAAGACGGTTTCATTCGGCAGGCACTGTTTCAATACCCGGTGCGCGATTTTGCCACCCTTCAGGATGTAATAGGCGTTGTAGAGGTCATCGCCGTCATGGAACGGTGCGCCGATGCCAATCACCGGCCCATCGGCGCAATCTGCGGCCAGGGCATCGACCGCGGCCATGGCATCACGATAGAACTGCGGACGCATTACCAGATCCTGGGTCTGGTAGCCGGTCACGAAGGCCTCGGTAAAGGCAATCATGTCCGCACCGGCCGCACGGGCTTCGGCCCAGGCGGCGCGAGCCTTGTCACAATTGGCCACAATCGCCCCCCCGACGGTCGGGTTCAACTGGGCAAGGGTCAGGCGAAAAGTGTCACTCATGCGCGTTCATCCTCTGCTCGCGCCAGATATAGCGGGTTTGCGCCGAGGGGGGGGAAGAGGCAGCCCGCTCAAGCGGCCGGAAAACCGTTGTTTCATCCCGCGCTCTGACCTAGGCTGACGCCAACGGGCGCGCCAGACAGCCATGCGCCAAAAGATCAATCAGGGTGAGGATGGACATGTCGCATCTGAAGGGGGGGTGGACGAAAGCCGCCGTGGTGGCCATGAGCCTGGCAGGAATCGGTGCGCCGGGCATGGCGCAGGATCAGACCGGAGACGGCCAAACGGGCGTCAAACAATACGACAACGGCGGCATCTACGAGGGCACGTTCAAGGACGGGCTTCAACACGGCGAGGGCACCCTGCGCCTGCCCTCGGGATACGAATACACCGGCTCCTTCATCGAGGGCGAGATCCGCGGCCAGGGCGTGGCCCGCTTCCCGTCCGGCGCGGTCTATGAAGGCAGCTTCGTCAAGGGCAAGCCCGACGGGTTCGGCAAGATCACCTTTGCCGATGGCGGCACCTATGAAGGCGACTGGAAAGATGGCGCGATCAACGGCGTCGGCCTGCGCATCTATGCCAATGGCGTGAAATACGAAGGCAGTTTCCGCGACGCCCAGCATCATGGTCAGGGCCGAATGGAAGCCCCCCCGTCAGGCTATGTCTATGAAGCGACTGGGTCGCCAGCAAACAGGAGGGCCAGGGGGGGCGCACGACCTTCCCCCCCGACGGGTCAACCTATGAGGGCGGCATGATCGACGGTGAACGCGCCGGGCGCGGCACACTGATCAGCCGGATGGCATGAAGTACGACGGCACCTGGGAGGGCGGCCGCATGCAGGGCCAGGGCGTGCTGACCCAGTCCAATGGGGGGGACGTGTATACCGGTGCCTTTATGAACGGCGAACGCACCGGCGCGGGGGGGCGTCTGGTCTATGCAAACGGTGACATCTACGAAGGAAACTTCGAAGCTGACCGCCGCCATGGCGAAGGCCACCTGATTGGCGCGGACGGGCTGGACTATCAAGGCAGCTGGGTCGCAGGCATGATGGAAGGCCAGGGCGTGGTGAAATACCCCCCCGATGGCTCGATCTACACAGGTCAGTTCCGCGGCGGCGTGGCAGATGGCCAAGGCAGCATTGCCTATGCCGACGGCGGCACCTACGAGGGGGGGGCTGGGTTGACGGCGTGATCCAGGGCGAGGGCAAGGCAATCTTTGCCGATGGAGCTCCTACGAGGGCAGCTTCGCCAACGCGACCTTCGAAGGCCAGGGCAAGCTCGTCTACCCGGACGGCTATGTGCAGGAAGGCAACTGGGTTGCTGGTCAACCCGACGGCGAAGGCAAGTCCACCTTTACAGACGGATCAATCTTCGAAGGCATGTTCAAGGCAGGCCAACGCCACGGGCGCGGCAAGCTGACCACGCCCGAGGGCTACTCCTATGACGGCGAGTGGCTGGACGGTGCCAAAACCGGCACAGGGGGGGTCGAGACCTATGTAAACGGCGATGTCTACGAGGGCAGCTTCCTGGATGGCAAACGCCACGGCCAGGGGGGGGCGGTTCTCTATGCCAACGGCACCCGCGCGTCCGGCACCTGGGAAGCGGGTGTTCTGACTGAAGGTACGCAGGAAGAGGGCAGCTCGAACTGAGCTTCCGCCCCCCCGCCGACATTTCCCCCCCCGCAAACCGGGTGCTCCCGCCCATCGTTGATCATCAAAGATGATCGCCTCTGGTTGGGCCAAGCGCTTTTGGCTCCGCCAAAAGCGCGGAGAGCGGCAGCGGTGCTTGCACCGCGAGAGCTGTGCGGCACTTTCTTGCAACCGCCCAATAAGCATGATGAGTGCAACAAAGTCGCGCCCTCCCTCAGCTGCAAAAAACCTCTTTAACTCTGCGTCACCGCGGCTATAGTCGCGGCCATGGCACCGCAGACGCATATCCTCATTCCGGCCCCCCCCGCTTTCGCGGGCCTGAACGCGCTGCTTCTTCTTAGCCGCCTCTGAGCGTGCCGTTCGGCGCGACCGCTCAGAGGATGCTCGCCCCCCCCGCGCCATATCCCCCCCAACGGCTAAGAACAACGAAAGATCCAAGACATGACCAATTCCAAATCCGACCGCGTGTTGATCTTCGACACCACCCTGCGCGACGGCGAACAAAGCCCGGGCGCGACCATGACCCATGACGAAAAGCTCGAGATCGCCGAGATGCTGGACGAGATGGGCGTGGATATCATCGAGGCAGGTTTCCCGATCGCCTCCGAAGGTGATTTTCAAGCGGTGAGCGAGATCGCCCGCAATTCGAAGAATTCGACTATCTGCGGGCTGAGCCGCGCGAATTTCAAGGATATCGACCGCTGCGCCGAGGCTGTGCGTGACGCCGCGCGCCCGCGCATCCACACCTTCATCGGCACCTCGCCACTGCACCGCGCCATTCCGAACCTGACCCAGGACGAGATGGCCGACCTGATCCACGAAACGGTCAGCCACGCACGCAACCTGGTCGACGACGTGCAATGGTCGCCGATGGATGCGACGCGCACGGAACATGACTACCTGTGCCGTGTGATCGAAATCGCAATCAAGGCGGGGGGGGCCACCACGATCAACATCCCCCCCGACACCGTGGGCTACACCGCGCCGCGTGAATCGGCCGACCTGATCCGCATGCTGATCGAACGCGTGCCGGGGGGGGCGGATGAGATCACCTTCGCCACCCACTGCCACAACGACCTGGGCATGGCCACCGCCAACGCCCTGGCCGCCGTCGAGGCAGGCGCGCGCCAGATCGAATGCACCATCAACGGGCTGGGCGAACGCGCCGGCAACACCGCGTTGGAAGAGGTCGTAATGGCCCTGAAAGTGCGCAATGACATCATGCCCTTCAACACCCAGGTGGACACGACCCGCATCATGGCGATCAGCCGCCGGGTGGCGCAGGTTTCCGGCTTTGCCGTGCAGTTCAACAAGGCCATCGTCGGCAAGAACGCCTTTGCGCACGAAAGCGGCATCCACCAGGACGGCATGCTGAAGAACCCCCCCGAAAACTTCGAGATCATGCGCCCCCCCGAGGATATCGGCCTGGCGGGCACCTCACTGCCCCCCCTGGGCAAACACTCGGGCCGGGCCGCGCTGAACGCCAAGCTGAAGGACCTGGGTTTCGACGTGGGCGACAACCAGCTCAAGGACGTTTTCGTGCGATTCAAGGAGCTGGCCGACACCAAGAAAGAGGTTTTCGACGCCGATCTGATCGCGCTGATGACCGACGGCACCGACAGCGCCAATGACCGCATCCAGGTGAAATTCCTGCGCGTGATCTGCGGCACTGAAGCCCCCCCGCAATCGGCGGATCTGACGCTGGAGATCGACGGGGGGGCGGATCATCAGAAGACCGCCACCGGCGACGGCCCCCCCGTGGACGCAACCTTCAACGCCATCAAGGCGCTGTTCCCGCACGAGGCGCGGCTGCAGCTGTATCAGGTGCACGCAGTGACCGAAGGGACAGATGCGCAGGCCACCGTCTCGGTCCGCATGGAGGAAAACGGCAAGATTGTCACCGGGCAGAGCTCGGACACGGACACGGTCGTGGCCTCCGCCAAGGCCTATGTAAACGCGCTGAACAACCTGCTGGTACGTCGCGAAAAGACCAAGCCAGAGGCGGTTTGAACACCTTTAAGGACTGGTTTGAAATCACCGAAAAGCGCAGGTCAGACCTGCGCTTTTCGCCTTTTGGGGGGGTGGAAAAGTACAATCCCCCCCCACAGATTCCACTTTTCGAACATTCTTTACCTCCTTCCCGCCTCAAAGACCCACCAGATTCCAAATTTCCCACAAATGAGTCTGATTTCAGCGCGTTACCGAGCTTCTCATGCGCGGAAAGGTGCCGTTTTCCCGGCCCTAGCCCCCCCTTTTCCTGAAACCAACCCCCCCCGCCTATAACGACGCACGGTCTGCGCACGGGGGGGAGTCGCGGACCTTTTGGCTATTGAAAAGCGGGATATGCGGCATATGGCGGGTTTTGCGGGCTTGTTTTCATCGGACATGGCGATCGACCTCGGGACGGCGAACACGCTTGTCTATGTGAAAGGCAAAGGGGGGGTCATCCTGAACGAGCCCTCGGTGGTCGCCTATCACGTGAAGGACGGACAAAAGAAGGTGCTCGCCGTGGGCGAGGACGCCAAGCTGATGCTGGGCCGCACGCCCGGGTCTATCGAGGCGATCCGCCCGATGCGTGAGGGCGTCATTGCAGATTTCGACTCGGCGGAAGAGATGATCAAGCACTTCATCCGCAAGGTCCACAAGCGCACCACCTTCTCAAAACCGAAAATCATCGTCTGCGTGCCCCCCCACGGCGCGACCCCCCCGGTCGAAAAACGCGCGATCCGCACCTCGGTGATGAGCGCAGGTGCCCGCCGCGCCGGCCTGATCGCCGAACCCATCGCTGCGGCCATTGGCGCGGGCATGCCGATCACCGACCCGACCGGTTCGATGGTCGTGGACATCGGCGGCGGCACCACCGAGGTTGCCGTCCTGTCGCTGGGCGATATCGTCTATGCGCGTTCGGTCCGCGTGGGCGGCGACCGTATGGACGAGGCGATCATCAGCTACCTGCGCCGCCAGCAGAATATCCTGGTCGGCGAAAGCACCGCCGAGCGTATCAAGACCTCGATCGGCACCGCCCGCATGCCCGACGACGGGCGCGGGGGGGCCTCGATGCAGATTCGGGGGGGTCGCGACCTTCTGAACGGCGTGCCCAAGGAAACCGACATTACCCAGGCCCAAGTGGCCGAGGCGCTGGCCGAACCCGTGCAGCAGATCTGCGAGGCAGTGATGACCGCGTTGGAGACCACGCCGCCCGACCTGGCCGCCGACATTGTTGACCGCGGCGTCATGCTGACCGGCGGTGGCGCGTTGCTGGGCGAGCTGGACCTGGCCCTGCGCGAGCAGACCGGCCTGTCCATTTCCGTCGCTGACGAAAGCTTGAACTGCGTGGCTCTGGGCACCGGCAAGGCGCTGGAGTATGAAAAGCAGCTGCGCCACGTGATCGACTACGACAGCTGATCCCAAACTGATTTTCCGAGGCGGGAGGCCCGATGGCACGCGACCGCGGACAGAGCGAAGAATACACCCGCCCGATCCGGCGCATCCTGGTCGGGTTGTTGGTGCTGTTCCTGATCGGCCTGTTCCTGCTCTGGCGCATCGACAGCCCGCGCGTGGAACGTCTGCGCGCGAACCTGGTCGACAAAGTCGTGCCCAGTTTCGAATGGGCGCTGGTGCCGGTCACGAAAGTGACCCAAATGGTCGAGGGCTTTCAAAGCTACGCACGCATCTATGAACAAAACCAGGAGCTGCGCCGCGAGCTGCAGCAGATGAAAGCCTGGAAAGAAGCCGCGACCCAGCTGGAACAGGAAAACGCGCGCCTCTTGGACCTGAACAACGTACGGCTGGATGCACGGCTGTCTTATGTCTCGGGCGTGGTACTGGCGGATTCAGGTTCACCCTTCCGCCAGTCGGTTCTGTTGAACATCGGTGCCCGCGACGGCGTTCTGGACGGCTGGGCGGCGATGGACGGGATCGGGCTGGTGGGCCGGATTTCCGGTGTGGGCAGCCAGACCAGCCGGGTTATTCTGCTGACCGACACGAACTCGCGCATTCCGGTGATGATCCAGCCTCGGGACAGCGAGCGCTGATGGTGGGTGACAATACGATCTTCCCGCCGATCGACTTCATCGAACTGCCGGACCTTGTGCGTCCGGGCGACCGGGTGGTCAGTTCCGGCGATGGCGGGGGGGTCTTCCCTGCCGGGCTACTGGTCGGCCACGTCGCCCAGGGCAGTGACCGGCGCTTGCGGGTGCGTCTGGCGGCGGATTACGAACGGCTGGAGTTCCTGCGCGTGCTGCGCAGCCACGGCACCGAAGCGGTGACCGATCCCGGTGCGCTGGTGGTGACCAACCCGCTGCCGCCTCAGCCTGCCCCCCCAACGGAGCCCGCCCCCCCTGCCCCCCCCATAGCGACGGAGGGCGACGGATGATCGACAGGCTGACCCTGCATCGCTGGCTCTATGCCCTATTGCTGTTAACGCTCTGCTCGCTGGTGATCTTTGCCCGTCTGCTGCCGTTGGAGCCCGGCCCAAGTCGTTTTCCGGGCCAGATGTGATCTTGGCACTTTGTACCGCTTGGGTGATGCGACGCCCGGACTATGTGCCCGTGCTGCTGGTCGCCTCCGTTCTGCTTCTGACCGACATGCTGTTTCAGCGTCCCCCCCCGGACTACACACCGCGCTGGTGGTGCTGGCCCTGGAGTTCGTGCGCCGTCGCGAAACCCACATGCGCGACCTGCCCTTTGCGGTGGAATGGGCCATGGTGTCCGGTGTCCTGGCCGCCGTCCTGGTGATTGAACGCATGGTGCTGGGCCTGTTCTTCGTCGATCAGGTCAGCTTTGGCCTTTCAATCCTGCGCCTGCTCATGACAATCGCTGTCTACCCGGTTGTTGTCGTGCTGTCGGCCACCCTATTCGGTGTGCGCCGCATCACCGCTGCCGAGGCCGAAGCCATGCGCAGGCAGGCAGCGGCATGAGGCGCTCGCCCCCCCAGGATACCGACCGCTCGGTGCGTCTGATTTCGCGCCGGGGGGGCCTACTTGTGGGCGGGCTGCAACTGGGCTTTGCCGGGGGGGTTTTGCTGGGGGGGCGCATGCGATATCTGCAGGTTGATCAGGCCGACCGCTACCGCACGTTGGCCGAAGAGAACCGCATCGCCTTCGAACTGATCCCCCCCCGCGCGCGGGTTGATCTTTGACCGCAAGGGCGTGCTGCTGGCGGGCAACGAACAGACCTACCGCGTGGTCATGGTCGGCGAGGATGTGGGCGATGCCGAAGCCGTGACCGCCCATCTGGGGGGGCGGCTGCTGCATCTCGATCCCGAAGACCTTGCCGAAGCCTTGGAAGAGGCCCGCCGCAAGCCGGCCGACCCGATCACCATCGCCGACCGGATCACCTGGGAGGAACTGTCGCGCGTCGCGGTAAACGCCCCCCCTGCCCTGCCCGGCATCCGGCCCGAGGTCGGCCTTAGCCGAGTCTATCCGTTGACCTCGGATTTCGCTCATGTGGTGGGCTATGTGGGCCGCGTGTCAGATTATGATCTGGGCCGACTTGACGACCAGGACCCGCTGCTGCGCCTGCCGCGTTTTCAAATCGGCAAAACCGGTGTCGAAAACAAGGTGGAACGCGACCTGCGCGGCAAGGCCGGCACGCGGGAAGTCGAAAAGAACGCCTATGGCCGCATCATGCGTGAGCTCAGTCGCGAGGAAGGCATCCAGGGCGCAAATGTGCAGCTTACGGTGAACCACGCGTTGCAGAATTTCGTGCAGGCTCGTCTGGCGGGCGAAAGTGCTGCTGCGGTGGTGATGGACACCGTCACGGGCGACATTCTGGCGCTGGGATCGGCACCCACCTATGACCCGAACAAGTTCGTGCACGGCATTTCCGTCGCCGATTACAAGGCGCTGAACGAGGATCCCTATCGTCCGCTCTACAACAAATCCGCCTCCGGCCTTTATCCGCCCGGCTCCACCTTCAAGATGGTCACGGCCCTGGCCGCGCTGGAGGCCGGGCTGATCACGCCAGACGAAAAGATCAACTGCCTGGGCCACACAGAGCTGCACGGGCGCAAGTTCCACTGCTGGAAACGCGCGGGCCACGGGCGCACGGACCTGGCCAAGTCGCTGCGCGAAAGCTGCGACGTCTATTATTACGACCTAGCCCAGCGCGCAGGCATCGAACGGATTTCCGCGATGGGCCGCCGGCTGGGGGGGCTGGGAACACGGCATGACCTTCCTCTGACCGGCGTTAGCGGCGGAGTCATGCCAACCAAGTCCTGGAAGCTGGAAAGCGGCAAGGGCGAATGGGTCGTGGGGGGGGATAGCCTGAACGCCTCGATCGGCCAGGGATTCGTTCTGACCACACCATTGGAGCTGGCTGTCATGACCGCGCGCATTGCGTCCGGCAACGCGATTGAGCCGCGCATGATCCGTTCCGTGAACGGCGTCGAAGCACCCGTTCGCGGGGGGGCCACACCGCTGCAAGGCATCGACCCCCCCGAACACCTCGCCGTTATTCGCGAAGGCATGTACGAGGTGGTGAACGCCCCCCCGCGCGGCACGGCTGGCAGTTCGCGCGTGGTGGCCGAAGGTCTGCGCATGGCGGGAAAGACCGGCACGAGCCAGGTGCGCAACATCACCGCCGCCGAACGCGCCCGCGGGGGGGTGACCCGCAACGAGGACCTGCCCTGGGAACGCCGCGACCACGCGCTGTTCGTCTGTTACGCACCTGCCGACAATCCGCGCATCGCGGTTAGCGTGGTGGTGGAACATGGCGGGGGGGGTGGTTCAACCGCCGCCGCGCCCATCGCGCGCGACATCCTGCTGCAGGCGCATTTCGATGCGCTGCCCCCCCCTGTCCGCCTATCCCACCTCGCAACGCGGCACGATCCGGTCGCGGTTTGAAAAGCTTGATCTGCGCGAACCGCAGGCTCCGACGGAAGGGAGGGTCCGGTCTTGAGCTACCTTGAGTACAACGTCAAATACGTGCCCACGGGCCTGCGCAAGGTGCTCTACATCAACTGGGTTCTGGTGCTGCTGATCTCGGCGGTCTGCGGTATCGGCTTTCTGATGCTCTATTCGGTTTCGGGCGGCAATTTCGACCGCTGGGCCGGGCCGCAGATGGAGCGGTTTGCCCTGGGGGGGCTGGTCCTGATGTTCATCACCGCCATGGTGCCGATCTGGTTCTGGCGCAACATGGCGGGCGTGGCCTATCTGGTTGGGTTGGTCCTGCTGGTTCTGGTTGAATTCGTGGGGGGGGCCACCGGTATGGGCGCGCAGCGCTGGATCGACCTGGGCTTCATGCGCCTGCAACCCTCCGAGCTGATGAAGATCGCCATGGTGATGATGCTGGCGGCCTATTACGATTGGCTGGACGTGAACAAGGTCTCACGCCCGCTTTGGGTGGCGCTTCCGGTGATCCTGATCCTCATCCCCCCCACCGCGCTGGTGCTGCGCCAGCCGGACCTGGGCACCTCGGTGCTTCTTGTGGCGGGCGGGGGGGGCACAATCATGCTGCTGGCAGGCGTCAGCCTGTGGTATTTCGCCGTGGTGATCAGCGGGGGGGGCGTTGGGCTGGTGGCCGCCGTGATCCTGTCCAAGGGCACCGAATGGCAGCTGCTGAATGACTATCAATATCGGCGCATCGACACGTTCCTTGACCCGGCCAGCGATCCCTTGGGGGGGGCGGGGGGGTATCACATCACGCAATCGAAGATCACGCTGGGATCGGGCGGCTGGACCGGCAAGGGGGGGTTCATGCAGGGCACCCAGTCGCGGCTAAACTTCATCCCGGAAAAGCACACAGATTTCATCTTCACGACACTTGCCGAGGAATTCGGTTTCATCGGTGCCGCAAGCCTACTGGCACTTTACGTGCTGATCATCTTTTTCTGTGTAGTTTCGGCCTTGCAAAACCGCGACCGCTTCGGCTCCCTTTTGACCCTGGGCATCGCGATGACATTTTTCCTGTTCTTCGCCGTGAATATGGCCATGGTGATGGGGGGGTTGGCGCCGGTGGTCGGCGTGCCGCTGCCGCTGGTCAGCTATGGCGGCTCGGCGATGCTGGTGCTGCTTCTGGGCTTTGGTCTGGTGCAATCGGCCCATGTGCACAGAGCCCGGCAGAAGTAAGCCTTTCGTGAGGGACAGATGATCAACGTGCTCTTCGCCGCCCGGCCGGAACGCTGGAACACTTATCAAGCGCCGCTGAAAGCCGCCTTTGCCGACGCCGGGCTGGAGGTGACCCTGTCCACCGACCTGCCCCCCCCGGCCGAGGTCGATTACATCGTCTATGCCCCCCGAACGGGCCGGTCACCGATTTCTCGCCCTATACCCGTGCCAAGGGCGTGTTGAGCCTCTGGGCCGGGGGGGTCGAGAAGATCGTCGGCAATGCCACCCTGACCCAGCCGCTGACCCGCATGGTCGATGAAGGCCTGGCCGAGGGCATGGTGGAATGGGTCACCGGATATGTGCTGCGTTACCACCTGGGCATGGATCAGGATATCTGTCGCCAGGACACCGACTGGCAGGTGCATATCCCGCCGCTCGCCCGCGACCGCAAGGTGGGAGTTCTGGGCCTGGGCGAACTGGGTACGGCGTGCGCTCAGGCCCTGGCCGCGCTGAACTTCGATGTGGCGGGGGGGTGGAGCCGTTCGCCCAAAACCCTGGACGGCATCACCTGCCACCACGGCGCGGACGGGTTGGCGGCGGTTCTGGCGCACTCCGAAATCCTGGTGCTGCTTTTGCCTGCCACTCCGGCCACCGAAAACAAGTTGAACGCCCAGACGCTCGCCCTACTGCCAAAGGGCGCACGGGTCATCAATCCGGGGGGGCGCGGCGATTTGATCGACGACTCCGCCCTGCTGGAGGCGCTGAACACCGGCCACATCGCCCATGCCACGCTGGACGTCTTCCGCATTGAACCTCTGCCACGCGACCACGCCTATTGGGCGCATCCAAGTGTCACCGTCACGCCGCATATCGCCTCGGAAACCCGTCCGGGCACCGCCGCCAAGGTGATTGCCGAGAACATTCGCCGTGGCGAGGCGGGTGAACCATACCTCTACCTGGTGGATCGCACTGCCGGGTACTGACCCTTGTCGGGCCGGTACCAACATCTTACATGCAGAAAAACAAATATATAGAGCGGAGAAGCCGGATGGCCGAAAGCGTAAAGATGACCTGCCTGGACTGCGGCGCGGTAAACCGCCTGCCGGTCGTCAAACTGGGGGGGGCCGGTCCGAAATGCGGCACCTGCGGGGGGGCACGCATGAATGACGGCAAGGTGCGCGCGCTGGATCCGGCGGTGCTGGCCAAGGCTGCGAAGATGGATCAGACACCGCTTCTGGTGGATTTCTGGGCTCCGTGGTGCGGCCCCCCCTGCCGCGCCATGGCCCCCCCGGCTTTCGCACAGGCCGCACAAAGCCTCGCGCCCCCCCATGCCCGTTTCGCCAAGATCAACACCGAGGATCACCCGAAAATCTCGCAAAAGAACAACATTCGCGGCATCCCGGCGCTGATCCTGTACCAGAACGGTCGCGAGGTCGCGCGACAGGCCGGGGGGGCCATGCCTGCCAACGCGATCGAGGCCTTCGTCAGATCCAATGCCAAATTGCCTCAATAAGTCACCACAACCGCTTGACTTCCCCCCCGGCCTGCGGGGGGGGCAAATACCATCCCGATGGGGGGGCCGTAGCTCAGTTGGGAGAGCGCGTCGTTCGCAATGACGAGGTCGTCGGTTCGATCCCGATCGGCTCCACCAAATCCCCCCCCGTAAGATGTCCCTCATACGCCTGCTCATTTGCGTTCTTTTCACCTTTGAATCGTGAAGCATTTGACAGGCCCCCATGGGGGGGCCGGGGGGGTTAGGGTGAGGAAAGACGATTTAGATCAACGCATAGCGATTGGGGGGGGCGGATATCCGCCCCCCCGCCCCCCCCGGATTGGGAGGACACATGAAACCTGTTTCGCTCTTGTCCCGCCGCGCCGGGTGCGCGCGCCTTCTGGCCGCCGGATTAACCCTTGTTTGCCTGGCCTCCGCCGCTCAGGCCACCGATGCGGTGGCGCGCGTTGACCTGAACGTGCGCACCGGCCCCCCCGGCACCTCGTTTGGCGTTGTCGATACGCTGACAGCTGGCGAGATGGTCGAAGTTATCGAATGCCAACGTGACCGCTGGTGCTATGTCGATCACGACGGACCCAATGGCTGGGTCAGTTCGGGGGGGTATCTGGATACCGCGCCCGCGGATCGTGGCACCGGGCGAGATTGCCGCCTGGAGTTGCGCTTTGACGATGATCGACCGCGTCTGAGCGTGGTCTGTGATGATCCCGAACCACCGGCGGACCCGCTGCCTGCGCCCAGCACCGATCTGGCCTGTTTCTATGACGGTGCGGGCTTTACCGGCGCGCATTTCTGCCTGGGCGGTGGGCGCTTCGACCAGCTGGACAATGGGTTCAACAATCGCATCAGCGCAATCCGTATCGAAGGCGACGCGCGCGCGCGTGTTTGCACCGAGCCGAACCAGCGCGGTTTCTGCTGGGTGGTCAGTGCGGACGCCAGCAACCTTGGGCCTCTGGCAAACAACAAGATCTCATCCCTCGCCGTCTACACCACCTGGTGGGGGGGCGGTGGCGGCGACGGGGGGGGCGATACGCCCCCCCCTCCTCGCCCCCCCGAACCGGAACCCGTCCGACCGGTGACCTATTCGACCGGTCCCCCCCTGTCGGTGGACGGCACCTGGATGTTCGACCTGGATGAAGGGGGGGAGCTGACCACCGACGGTGCCGATTTCTGGTACCGCGTGGTCAACAGTTCCACCCGCCGCCTTGTCCCGCGCAACGGGGGGGCGCAGGTGGCCCTGGGCGACGGGTCCAACCGCGGCTTCGACGGTTGCCGACGCGCAAGCTTCTCGACCCGACCGGTGGACATGAATCGTCTGACCGTCGGCTCCTATGTCTGTGTGAAGACAAGCGAAGGGCGCATCAGCCAATTCCGCGTCAACGGCTATTCCGGCCGCACCATGCGCATCGGGTATACCACCTGGGAAGGGTGACCCGCCGCCGCCGCGGGGGGGAAATGCGGTATGCCGGGCTCAAACGGCGTGGGGGGGAAACGCCTGACGGAAATGGGCAATCGTGCGGGCAAGGCCCTCCTGCAGCGAGACCTGAGGCGTCCAACCAAGCAGAGCCTGCGCCCGGCTGATGTCCGGGCAGCGCCGGGCCGGGTCGTCCTGTGGCAAGCCTGATTTTCGACGCGCGACTCGGCCCCCCTGTCAGCACACCAATCAAACGCGCCAACTCGGCAATGCTCAGTTCCTCGGGATTGCCCAGATTGACCGGACCGCACACCGCATCCAGCGCCATCAGCCGCAGCAGCCCGTCGACCAGATCGCTATAAAAACAGAAGCTGCGTGACTGGCTGCCATCCCCCCCAAAAAGCGTGATGTCTCGCCCTTCCAGCGCCTGGGTCACGAAATTCGATACCACCCGACCGTCATCGCGATGCATACGCGGCCCATAGGTGTTGAAGATACGCGCCACGCGGACCTCTACCCCCCCGTGATGGCGTGCATAATCGAAAGCCAATGTCTCGGCCACGCGCTTACCTTCGTCATAGCAGGCGCGAGGACCGGTGGTGTTCACATTGCCCAGGTAATCCTCGCTCTGCGGATGAACCAGCGGATCGCCGTAAACTTCCGAGGTCGACGCCAGCAGCACCCGCGCGCCCGTCGCGCGCGCCAGATCCAGCGTGTTCAGCGTGCCCAGGAAACAGATACGTGCCGTTGCAATCGGATCCGCCTGATAGGCGGATGGAGAGGCAGGACACGCCAGGTGGTAGATCCGGTCGAACTGGCCGAAAAAGGGTTCGCATACGTCCTGTTCGACAAAGCGAAATCCGGGTTGCGCCATGGCCCCCCCCGTCAGGTTCTCGCGATGGCCGGACATAAGATTGTCCAACGCCACGACTTCACAGCCCCCCCGCGCCAAAAGCGCATCGCAAAGGTGCGAGCCCAGAAACCCGGCCCCCCCACCCGTTACCAATACCTTCGGTGCGGCAGTAATTTCTGCCCGTGACCGATCCTGTCCCATGGTTATCCTTGAGCAGCCCACAAACGCGACGTAACTTGCAACGTTCCCCCCCCGCCGCAACCTACCGGGCCGCCCCCCCGCTGGAGGCAACACCAACGCCACGCGCTGATGGTCAATCGAGGAATTCCCAACTTTCCGCGCCGTCAAAATGCCGAATGCGCAGATCTTGCAGCGCGGACGGATCGACCATGGCCAAGTTGACCGCGAACCGGTCATTCTTGATGCCGGACCAATGGGTCAGGCAGCCGCAGGTGGCACAGCTGTTGAAGGCCAGCTCCTTGTCGCCCCCCCAAACATAGCTGGTCAGCGCCTCTGGGGGGGCGGCCTCGACCGCGCCTTCGTTGGGTGGGCAATGCGCCCAGAGCGCCCGATATCGGCGGCAGATCGAGCAATTGCAACTGACCGCGAACTCCGGGCGGCTGACGGTGAAACGAACGGCACCGCAATGGCAGGTCCCGGTCAGGCTCTGGGCTACTTCTGTCATGGGCGCAGGTTGACGCGCAGAGCAAGCAAACGCAAGGGCGCATCCTCTGCCCCCCCAACCATATGCAAATCTTCAGATTGTATGATCTTGATCAAGGCCCATGCCTTGCACCTGTGCTTTCCCTCTCGCGAAACCTGTATAGCGAAAGGATCAACGCAATGAGCTGGAACGATAAATTCGACACCCTCAAGAACCAGGTGCGCGGCTGAATGGCGCGAATGCCGAGGCAGCCAAGGCCTTCCAGGGCGTCGGCAAGGCGGTGAAGGAAGGCGGCGTGGTCGATTTCAAGACCAAGGAATTCGTCGCACTTGGCATCGCCGTCGCCACCAAATGCGAGCCCTGCATCATGTTTCACATCGACGCGCTGATCAGGCAGGTGCCACCCGCGACGAAGTCGCCGACGTGCTGGGAATGTGTATCCAGATGGGCGGTGGACCGGGGGGCTGATGTATGCTCCAAGGCGTTGGAATGCTACGACGAATTCTCGGCCAGGGGGCTGATCGGCACCGGCCTGGCGCAACTCGGCCAGTCCAGCCAGAACCGATACCATCTGTCCTGACCGCCGTGCAAACAGCGCGTGGCAGGGCAGGTGCAATTCGGGGGGGGCACCCGCCACGCGGTGGAGCCCGGGCACACCTGCCACCATTGCAGTCGGAAAATAGCCGATCCCACCCCCCCGTTTCAGCAGGTAATCAAGCCCCCCCATGCGTGCCGAGCCCAGCACAATATGCTGACGCGCCCCCCCGGCGGGGGGGACCACCGCCTGCCACCCTGCGGTGTATGCCGCGCCCAGCTCCAGATTGATGAACAAGGGCGCATCCTTGCCCAGGGTGCGCGGCTGGTCCGAAACCAACACGAGCACCTCATCCGTCAGCCGTTCCACGCCCAGCCCGGCGACGGGCTCTGTAGCCAAGGCAATGTCCAGAAGGCCCGCGCGCACCGCCTCGCCCATGTCCTGGCTATGATCGAAATTCAACGTCAGCGGCACCTGCCCCCCCTGCGCCTGTTCGAGCCAGACCGCCAGATCAACCAACAGCCCGTCCCAGATCGACAACTGTGTGCCCAGACGCAGTGCCGCGCGGTTGCCAGCCAGCCCGTTTTGCACCGCCTCCCAACTGCGCAGCATCTGTTCGGCATGCGGCAAAAGCTGCTGCCCCCCCGCCGGGCTGAGCCGCGCGCCCGCCGGGCCACGGTCAAGCAGGCGTGTGCCCAGCGCCCGCTCCAGGTCCGGATACGGGCGGACACGGCAGTCTGGGTCACGTTCAACTGCCGGGCGGCGGCGTGAAAACTGCCACCGCGAGCAATGGCCAGGAAAGTTTCAAGCGCATCAATCTGCATGTGAGCAGTTTTTCTCATCGCAGCAAGCAATTCAATTCTCTTTTCTGCTCACCTCATGCGCCCTACCCTGATCCGATCAACAAGGAGGCACGCATGCTGGACAAGAGCCACAAACCCAAATGGACCAGCTTCGAGGAGGCTACACCGGCCGACTGGATCGCCGTGATGGACTATGAAGAGGCCTATAACGCCGCCCTGCCCGATCGGATCCTCGACGCGATTCGTTCGTTGGACGAGGAGTGGACGCCGTACCCGATCAATCGTTACCGGCACTGTCTGCAAGCCGCGACACGCGCCTGGGCGGATGAGGCGGACGACGAGCTCATCGTCGCAGCCCTGGTGCATGACGTCGGTGACATTCTGTCGCCCTACAACCACGGCGAACTGGCCGCTGCGATGATGAAACCCTATGTCAGCGAACGCACGCACTGGATCCTCAAACATCACTGCGTATTTCAGGGGGGGTGGTATTACAACCACCATCTGGGCGGGGGGGACCGCAACGCACGCGACAAATATCGCGACAGCCCCCCCTATTGGGAGGACTGCCGGTACTTCTGCCACGAATACGATCAATGCGCTTTCGATCCGGACTACCCGACCAAGGATCTTGCCTTTTTCGAACCTATCCTGCGCCGGGTGCTATCAAAGGGCGACGGGCATATGGAGCTGAACGAGACGGCAGAAGAAACCGCTTAGGATTGAACTGACCCCCCCGCGTTATGATGCGCGACGCTGGTTTTTCCCATGCACTGCGCGTCCGCAATCTGCGCCTTATATCGCAACGGTATATTGCGATGAAAGGGGGGGGCGCTTATGTCCATCATGGATCTTTTGAAACAAGCACAGGGCGGCGATGGCCTGGGACAGCTGGCCACGCAGTTCGGTTTGGATGCCGGTAAGGCGGACGAATTGACCGCGCTTCTCGCCCGGTGATCGGCAAGGCGACCCGTCAGCAGGCGGAAGGCGGCGGGCTGGCCTCTGTGCTAGAGGCGCTGAAAGGTGAAGATCAGGCGCGCTTGTTTGATGACGCCGAACAAGCCGCCAGCTCCGAAGGTCAGGCACAGGGGGGGCAAGCGTTCCTTGATGGCATCCTTGGCGGTGGCTCGGCTGGCCTGGCAGAGCAGGCAGCGGAGCGCACAGGTATCGACCTGTCCACCGTACAGGGCTTCCTACCCGCCTTGGCCGCCATGGCCCAAGGTGGACTGCAAAAATCCATCCCTGACAGTACGCTGGCCGGATTTGCCGGATCGGACGCTTCCGGCAGTGGGCTGATGGGCATGGCAAGCGGTCTTCTGGGTGGCCTGATGGGCAAGCAGGGCCAAGAAGGGGGGGGTCAAGGCGGCGATCTGTCGATGCTGACCAGCCTGCTGGACGCCGACGGAGACGGATCAGTCGTCGATGACATTCTGGGCAAGTTTACGACGTAATCAGGTTGGCTCCGCCCCCCCCTCTTGATCGTTGGGGGGGCGGAGTGTTTTTTTCTCGGACCCGCCAGATCAGACGAATTCCGCGCGTTCCTCGACCTCGGGCTTGGCCAGGTCCAACGCCTCGCCCAGGTCAATCGACCGGTCGAACAGGGCCCGCCCAATGATCGTACCCGAGACATAGGCACGTATTTCAGCCGCGAGATATCATCCAACTCGCGGATCGTGCCACGGGCGATCACCGGCGCGTTGGCCTCGCCGGCCAGCTGCGTGACCAGCGCCAGGCTGTCCAGCGCCTCGCCGATATCGGCGCCAATGTCGGTGATCACGATGGCGGCCAGCGGATCACCTGCATAGCTTTTAAGGAAGTCCGACGGGTCCATTGCGGAAGAGCTACGCCAGGCATCCGCAACCACATGGCCTTCCCAGACATCCACGGCCAGTACAATCTGGTCCGGGAAACGCATCGCGGCTTCCTTTACCAGGTCCGGCTGATAGACCGCGACAGAGCCCAGGACGACCCGCGCCACGCCCGCGTCGATCCATTCTTCGATGCGCTCCATGGTGCGGAAACCGCCCCCCCCAGGGTCACCGGCACATGCACCGCACGGATGATCTCGCGGATCAGGTCGGCATTGCGGTCGTCGCCGTCCATGGCGTCGAAATCGGTGACATGGATCGCTTCCGCCCCCCCGGCCTCGACGAATTCCTGGGCGCGCTTCACCGGATCTACGTGCCAGATTTGCGGCTCTTCGGTCCGCCCGCGATGCAGGCTGACGCAACGCCCTTCCTGCAGTTCAATCAGGGGGGGATAGATGATCATTTCGGCCCTCCTTGAGTTCATGGCGGGTCAGGTGACCCGATCCCACAAAGCGCGATTTCCGAACCGTCGTCACAGGCGAAAACGACACAGGAGATGCTGAATCAGACCGTCTAACGCGGTGCGCGGGGGGGAATCGCGGTGGTGCTGGCTTGAACACCCAGACTAACACGATAGCCCCCCCCAAAGCAGGAAAAGCCCCCCCACCGGACGGCAGGGCTTTTCGCAAAGGTTTGGCGGGATCAGCCGTTGACGCGGATGTTCGCGTTGGTCGGATCGTAGGGGGGGCTGTCTTCGACGATTTCGGCATCCCACAGCTGGTTCAGGATCTTCACCTTCAGCTTCTGACCAACATTGGCCAGCTCCGGGGGGGTGACATAACCCATACCGATGGACTTGCCGAAGTGCACCGAATAGCCACCCGAGGTCAGGCGACCCACCTTGGTGTCGCCGTCAAACAGCGCCTCGCGGCCCCCCCAGGGGGGGTCGGCATCGTCCGGCCCGTCGATCAGCAAGGTCACACATTTCGAACGAATGCCCTTCGCGACCATGGCGTCCTTGCCGTGGAAGTCCTTCTCCAGGTCGATGAAACGCGGCAGGTCGGCCTCGGCCGGGGGGGTTGCGTCACGACCCAGTTCGGTGCCGAACGCGCGGTAGGATTTCTCCTGACGCAGCCAGTTCTGGGCACGCGCACCGACCAGCTTCATGCCGTGTTTTTCACCGGCCTTGGTCAGCAGATCCCACAGGTAGTTCTGCATCTCGATCGGGTGGTGCAGCTCCCAACCCAGTTCACCGGTGTAAGCCACGCGGATCGCGTTCACCGGGCACATGCCCAGTTCGATCTGCTTGGCAGACAGCCAGGGGGGGAAGCGCTTGTTGGACAGGGCAGTTTCGCGGTCGGCATCCACGATCACTTCTTTCAGCACGTCACGCGACTTGGGCCCGGCGATGGCAAAGACGCCCCCCCACTGGGTGGTCACGTCCTGGATCTCGATATAGCCGAACTCCTCCATCTTGTCCTCGGCCGCCTTGCGCAGGAAGTCGGCGTCATATTCGGTCCAGGCCCCCCCAGCCGAGACGAGGTAGTAGTTATCCTCGCCATTGCGCACGATGGTGTATTCGGTGCGGGTGGTGCCGGCAGCGGTCAGGGCATAGGTCAGGTTGATGCGACCCACGCGCGGCAGCTTGTTACAGGTGAACCAGTCCAGGAAGGCGGTCGCACCGGGGGGGCCCTTGACCACGTGTTTGGTAAAGGCGGTGGCGTCGATCAGGCCGACACCTTCACGGATCGCCTTGGCTTCCTCAACGGCATATTGCCACCACTCGCCACGGCGGAAGGACCGGCTTTCTTCATCGAAGTTCGCAGGCGCGTCCACGGGACCGTAGTAGTTCGGGCGTTCCCAGCCGTTGACCCAGCCGAATTGCGCACCCTTGGCAGCCTGGCGGTCATAGGCGGGCGAGGTGCGCAGCGGACGGCAGGCCGGGCGCTCTTCATCCGGGTGGTGAAGGATATAAACGTGCTCGTAGCATTCCTCGTTCTTGCGCGCGGCGAACTCGGTGGTCATCCAGTTCGAGCTGTAGCGCTTGGGGGGGTCGAGCGAGGCCATGTCGATCTCGGCCTCACCATCGACCATCATCTGGGCGAGGTAATAGCCGGTGCCGCCAGCAGCGGTGATCCCGAACGAGAAACCTTCAGCCAGCCACATGTTGCGCAGGCCAGGGGGGCAGGACCGACCAGCGGGTTGCCGTCCGGGGGGGTATAACAGATCGGGCCGTTGAAGTCGTCCTTCAGGCCGCTTTCGGCGCAGGACGGCACGCGTTCGGCCATCGCCATATACTGGTCGGCGATGCGGTCCAGGTCCAGCGGGAACAGGTCGGCGCGGAAGCTGTCCGGCACGCCGTGCTCGAACTGTGCAGGCGCGCCGCGCTCATAGATACCCAGGATCCAGCCGCCACGTTCTTCACGGGCATAGCTTTCGTTGTCGGCATCGCGCACAACCGGGTGCTCGGGGGGGTTGCCGGCTTCACGCCATTTGACCAGCTCGGGGGGGTCCTTGTCCATGACGATGAAGGTGTGCTCGACCGGGATCGCCGGCATCTTGATACCCAGCATCTTGGCGGTGCGCTGCGCGTGGTTGCCGGATGCGGTCACGACGTGCTCGGCGGTGATCACCACCTGCTCGTCGGAGGGAACCAGGTTGCCGCCCTTCTCAACCATCTTGGTGCAGGTGACTTCCCAATGAGTGCCGGTCCAGTGGAAGGCATCCGCCTGCAACTTGCGGACAATGTCCACGCCGCGCTGACGGGCACCCTTGGCCATCGCCTGGGTCACGTCGGCCGGGTTAATGTAGCCGTCTTCGGTGTGATACAGCGCGCCTTTCAGGTCATCGGTCTTGATCAGCGGCCAGCGTTCCTTGATCTGGTCGGGGGGGCTCAGGAACTCATAGTTGATGCCCACGGTGTCGGCGGTCGAGGCATAGAGCATATATTCGTCCATGCGTTCGTCGGTCTGCGCCATGCGCAGGTTGCCGACCACGGCAAAACCTGCGTTCAGGCCGGTTTCAGCCTCCAGTTCCTTGTAGAACTTGACCGAGTAGTCGTGGATGTGGGTCGTCGCATAGGACATGTTGAACAGCGGCAACAGGCCTGCGGCATGCCAGGTCGAGCCGGAGGTCAGCTCGTCACGCTCGATCAGCATGACATCGTCCCAGCCCGCTTTGGCCAGGTGATAGGCGATCGAGGCCCCCCCGACGGCACCACCGCCGACGACAAGGGCTTTGACATTGGTTTTCATGGACGACTCCCTCGGGGGGGAAACATGGTGGGAAATTTTGTTCTGCCCAAACATGGAGCATCACGGGCGCGCGCGCAAAACCAGCCCGACCCAAATTCGCGAAAAAAACGACTACCCAGGTCGGTTTCACGCAGACAAAAGCGGCGGTGCGACAACGGGTCCCGCTCGGGCGCAAGCCCGAAGTGGGGGGGAGAATCAAGCGCGCGTCAGCGCCCAATTTGGCACTATCCGCTAACGTCCCAACCGGGCATCGAAGCTGTCCAGAGGAAGTACCGGATTGATCAGGGCGCGCAACTCGGCACGACGTGGGGGGGCATGGGGGGGCGCGAACATTGTATAACAGACATAGTCCTCGATCATCGCCGCCTGCTGTTCGAACCCATAGGTCAGAAACGCCCGGTCGGCCTCGGGCACATACCAATAGGGATCCAGGCTACGCACGCTTTCCGACCCTGAGGACGCAGGATCATAGTCGGTGCGCGCGCGGTTCTGCCATTGCCAGACATGCACCAGCTCATGCGCCATCAAAAGCGCCTGAGGCAATGGCACGGCCTGGGGGGGCCAGCCTTCCATCATGTCTTCACGATAGAAGTCGCGCTTCAAAAACACCTGGTTCCACAACACCAAACCCGCAGGCCACTGGAACCCCCCCTCGCGCGGGCTGGGCACGCGGGTGCAGATGCCCTCTGGCACATGGCGCGGCGGAGGGGGGGGTGCGGTATCGTCGACTGCGGGCGGCGGATCCTTGGGCAATGGCGTCAGCCCGACACCCGTCTGCACCACGATGCGCCCCCCCTGATCCAAACTGTCACCAAACAGCGCCTGCGCAAAATCCGCCTCCCCCCTGGGGGGGCCAGCCCACGGGCACAAGCGGATGCAGACAGACACATCACCGACAAAAGAAACAAACGCAACATGCAGGCAAGCTTTCGTCACGGATCGCCAAAAAGCAAGACCCCCCCGCCGAAGCGGGGGGGTCCAATCACAAGTCGCGCTTCACAGCATTCCGGGAACCACCTGGTCCGGCGGGCGGTGGCCATCGGCGAAGGTCTTGATGTTGATGATCACCTTTTCGCCCATTTCCAGACGGCCTTCATGGGTGGCCGACCCCCCCATATGCGGCAGGGCCACGACATTGGCAGATCGCGCAGGCGTGGGTTGATCTCGGCCCCCCCGTGTTCGTAGACATCCAGCCCAGCCCCCCCGGCGATCTCGCCCGCGCGCAGCATGCGTGTCATCGCATTCTCGTCGATCACTTCGCCGCGCGAGGTGTTCACGATCACCGCGTCAGGTTTCATCAGTTTCAGACGGCGCGCATTCATCAGATGGAAGGTCGAAGGCGTGTGCGGGCAGTTGATTGACAACACGTCCATGCGCGCGACCATCTGGTCGAGGCTTTCCCAATAGGTCGCCTCATACTGGTCCTCGATATCCGCATGGAGCCGCTTGCGGTTGTGATAATGCACCTGCATGCCAAAGGCTCTGGCGCGCGCGGCCACGGCCTGACCGATACGGCCCATGCCCAGAATGCCCAGGCGACGGCCCTGGATGCGGTGGCCCAGCATGCCTGAGGGCGACCACCCGCCCCCCCAGTTGCCTTCCGCCATCAGGCGAATACCTTCCGGGAAGCGGCGGGTTACCGCCAGGATCAGCGCAATTGCCATATCCGCCGTGTCATCGGCTGAAACCCCCCCCGGTGTGTTTGACACCAGCACGCCGCGCTGGCGCGCGGTATGCACATCCACATGGTCCACGCCCGCACCATAGTTTGCGATCAGCTTCAACTTGTCGCCCGCCGCCGCCAGCATGCTCTGGTCGATCTGATCCGTCAGGGTGGGCACCAGCACGTCCGCCCGCTTCATCGCGTCGACCAGTTCGTCACGCGACATTGGCGTGTCATCATCGCGCAATTCGACGTCAAAGAGCTCCTTCATCCGGGTCTCGACCGGTTCCGGCAACCGTCGCGTCACGACAACACTCAGACGTTCAGGGGGGGCCATGCTGCCCTCCCTTCTTCTTTTCTTTCGCGGCTCTCGGTGACAAACTGGCAAGGAACGCGATGCTGCACAAGCACCAACGCACGCGCAGCATGAAAAGAATGACGTTCGAGGGCAGTCAGGTGACGTACGTCGGGTGGACGGAGGAGGCCGCATGCGGTTGATCGGGGGGGCAGTTATGGCCGGGTGCATGGTGTTGTGCGGCCTGTCGGCGCTTGCGGCAGAAGGGGGGGGTGAGCGTGGTTCGGTCACCAATCTGCCGATTCCGCGCTATGTCTCGCTGAAAACCGGCGAGGGCAACGTGCGACGTGGACCATCTCTGACCCACCGCATCGACTGGGTTTTCAAGGCGCGCGGCATGCCGCTGGAGATCACCGGGGGGGAATTCGGCCACTGGCGCCGGGTGCGCGATCGCGACGGTGTGGGCGGCTGGATGCACTATTCACTTCTGTCCGGCGCACGCACGGTGATCATCGAAACCGACCTGACCGCGCTGTTTCAACGCGCCGATCCATCAACCCGCGTGAATGCCTATCTGGAGGCCGGTGTTATTGCCCGCGTCGACGAATGCGCCGATGATTGGTGCCTGTTGCGTGCAGACGGTCATAAGGGCTGGGCTTCAAAGTCCGCGATCTGGGGGGGGTGCGCGACGACGAGGTCATCGAGTAGATGGAACTGATCGGCTCCCTCCGGGCCGCGCGGCGGCTGCGGGTCGGGCGAGCCGTGATCGTCCATGCAGACGAGGCCTGGCTAGAACGGATTGCCGAGGGGGGGCGCGTCGACCTTTTCCACAAGCTTGAAGCCAAAGCCGCTTCCGAAGGTTGGCCCATGCTGCTGGTGGCCGCAGGAGGTCGCGAGGCCGGCGAACTGGACCGCCGGCCCGAGGACATTCGCCTGATTTGCGCGGACGCTCCCGGCTACGCACCGCGCACGCTGCATTTGCAGCCCAGCTACATCTGGGGGGGGTTCTGGCACCTGGATGAGTTGGGGGGGCTGCGCGCCCATAGCTCGCTGCGTTTCGGCGGGTTTTGCGCCGACCGCGTGGATGCGGCCAAGGCGCGATACTTCTTCGATGGGGGGGTCAGTGGCTACATGCTGCGGGAGAACGTCTCGGGCCGCCCGCAAGAAGTGCGCGTTCATGCGCCCCCCCTGCAAGGGGGGGCGCGCGCCACGGTGTTCTGCCAGGAGATCGAAGATCGTCCCGGCGAACCCCCCCTGCATTATCTGACCACCGAAGAGATGATCCGCACCTGCGCCGAACATGATCGCGACGCCCTGATCTATGTAAAGCTGCACCCGGCCACGACAAAGCCCACCCGACGCGTCATCATGGATGTGACGCGGGACTACCCGAATGTGAAGCTCTCCGAGGCCTCGGTGCATGACCTGATCGAGGTGTCGGATCTGGTGGTCACACAGACCTCCGCCGTTGGCTTCGAGGCGCTGATGCAGCGCTGCGCGGTGGTGACCTGTGGCAAGACCGATTACTGGCAAGCCGCCCTGACCGCGCGACGGGTCTCGGACCTGCGCGAAGCGCTGAGCTTCGGCCCGGAAGCGATGGCTGATTTCCCCCCCTTTGATCGGTTCTTTTACTGGTATCTGGGGGGGCAGCGTTGCCTGGAACCCGCCAAGGACGGTGTCGAGACCCGCGCATGGGCACGCATTCGCGACAAGGCGATGTTGTGACCTTGCGGGCCCGGCGGGGGGGAATCGGATAGCGCAGAACCATGGCCGACGCACGCACACGCATGAACCTTTCCGCCGGGATCGCCTCGGCCTCCGTCGCGGTGACGCTGGTGCTGTTGAAGCTCTGGGCCCTGGGCGAGACCAACGCGCTGTCGGTGGCGGCCTCATTGGCGGATTCGGCGATGGATCTGATGGTCTCTCTGGGGGGGGCTCTGGCGGCCATCTGGTATGCGGCGCGGCCCGCAGATGACGACCACACCTTCGGCCATACCTCGGCCGAGGATCTGGCAGCGCTGGGACAGAGCCTGTTCATCCTGGTGTCGGCGGGTATCATCGCCTTTGCCGCTGTCACGCGGCTGTGGTCCGGCGAACCTGCACCGATCCTTTCCCATGGCAAGGGCATCATCGTGATGAGCACGTCAATCGTGCTGACCCTGTCGCTGGTGCTGTGGCAACGCCACGTGGCGGCGCGCACCGGGTCTGCCGTGGTCAAGGCCGACAGCCTGCATTACCTGGGCGACCTCATCCCCCCCAATATCGGCGCGATCCTGTCACTTTGGGCGGCCAGTTGGTTCCAGATGGAAGCGATCGACAGCGCCGTGGCCATTGGGGGGGCGGCAATCCTGTTGGCGGTCGGAGCCCTGCGCATCTTCAAGACCGCCTGGGACGGGCTGATGGACCGCGCTGCGGACCCGGCGATGATCGCCGGGATCGAGGAGATTGCCCGCAACTGGCCGGGCATTCACGGGTTTCACGACCTGAAGACACGGCGGTCAGGCAGCAAGGTTTTCGTCAACCTGCATATCGAGTTGGATGGCGCACAGAGCCTCGATGAGGCCCACGCCACCGGCGCCGCCCTGCGCCGTGCCATCCTGCGTGCCTATCCGCAGACGGACGTGATGCTGCATAAGGACCCGGTGGGGGGGGTGCAGCCTCATCCGGAAGACCCTTCACGCCGATAGTTTCGAATTGCTTCGCAATCCGACCAACTGGGGGGGGCCAGCCCCCCCCAGACCCCCCCCGGGATATTTTTGGAAAGATGAAAGAGAGGTGCCTTGCCCGGCGCGGCGGGGGGGTGGGATGCCACAACATCCCTTTCACCCCCCCCTCATTGCCAGGTGGGAGCCGTGCCGGGCAAGGCGGCTATTCCGCCGCGAGCCCTCTACCCTTCAGAAGCGCCTCAACACCCGGCAAGCGGCCGCGGAAGGCGCGGTAGAGGTCTTCGGCCTCCACCGATCCGCCTGCGGACAGGATATGTTTTTCCAGCAACTGCGCGGTTTCCGCGTGGAACGGATCACCGGCTTCCAAAAAGGCCTCGAAGGCGTCGGCATCCATGACCTCAGACCACATGTAGCTGTAATACCCGGACGAATACCCGTCCCCCCCTGCAAAAACATGCGCGAAATGCGGCGTGGCGTGGCGCATGCGGATCGCCTTGGGCATGCCGATGGCTTCCAGCACCTGCGCCTGGGCCTGCATCGGGTCGGTGGGCGCTGCACCCTCGTGAAAGGCCAGGTCAACCAGGGCCGAGGCCACGAATTCGACCGTCTGGAACCCCCCCATGTCGTGGGTCGCCGCCACCAGCAGCCGGTCCAGCATCGGTTTGGGCATCGGCTGCCCGGTATCCGCGTGGGTTGCGAACTCGCCCAGCACCTCGGGAACCTCCAGCCAGTGTTCGTACAGTTGGCTGGGCAGTTCAACAAAATCACGTGCTACCGATGTGCCCGAGATCGACTCGTAAGTCACGTTCGACAGCATCTGATGCAGCGCATGGCCAAACTCGTGAAACAGCGTGCGCGCGTCGTCCCAGGACAGAAGCGCTGGCTTGCCCGTCTCGGCTTTGGCGAAGTTGCAGACGTTGACCACGATGGGCCGGATGTCCCCCCCTTCGAGTTTCTGTTGGCTGCGCATGGTTGAGCACCAGGCACCTGACCGCTTGGAGCCGCGTGCGAAATAGTCACCGATGAATACCGCCAGATGTTTGCCATCGCGCGTCACCTCCCAGGCGCGCGCGTCTTCGTGGTAGAGCGGCACGTCAAGCGGCGCAAATTCCAGCCCGAACAGGCGATTTGCCACGCTGAACGCCGCCTCGATCATGCGGTCGAGTTGCAGGTAAGGTTTCAGTTCGGCCTCATCCAGGTCGTGTTCCTGCTGGCGACGCCGTTCGGCGTAAAAATGCCAGTCCCAGGGTTCCAGATCGCCGTTGTGCCCATCCGCATGAAGCATCTCGGTCATGGTGGCCGCATCCTTCAACGCCGCCGCCTTGGCCGGTTCCCAGACCTCCATCAGCAGGTCGCGCACGCGGTCGGGGGGGTGGCCGGCCATCTCGGTCTCCAGCTTGAACTGGGCGAAACTGTCATAGCCCAGAAGACGCGCACGTTCCTCACGCAGGGACAGGATTTCGGTGGCAATGGCACGGTTGTCAGTCTCACCGCCATTCGCACCGCGCGCGGTATAGGCCTCGTAGGCCGTCTGGCGCAGGTCTCGGCGCGGGGGGGAGAATTGCAGAAACGGCGTGATCAGCGAGCGCGAGAGGGTCACGACCGGGCCATCCTTGCCCTTCTCGGCCCCCCCGGCAGCGCGGGCGGCATCCAGAACGAAATCGGGCAGACCTTCCAGATCATCACCCGCGATTTCCATATGCCAATCACGCTCATCCGCCAGCAAGTTCTGCATGAACTCGGTGCCCAACACCGCCAGACGTTCCTGCACCTGTTTGTAGCGGTCGCGATCCGCCCCCCCTTGCAGCAGCGCCCCCCCGGCCCGCACGAAACCGCGCCGGGTCAGCATCAGCACGCGGGCCTGTTCGGCGGACAGAGCCAGATCGTCGCGGGCCAGCCACAGGGCTTCGACCCGGCCGAAGAGTTTCGCATTCATCGAAACCTCGGCGGAATAGGCGGCAAGTTTCGGCGAGAAAGCCCGCTGCAGCTCTTCCCGTTTGGGCGTCGCCGCTGCCCCCCCCGCCACGTTGTAAAATACGCCCAGCACACGGTTCAGCGTGGCATCCGCCCGTTCCAGCGCGTCGACCGTATTGGCGAAGGTCGGGGGGGCCTCCGGGTTATCGGCAATCGCGGCCAGATTTGTCCGCGCCTCAGCCAGAGCGGCGTCGAAGGCGGGTTCGAAATGCTCATCCGTGATTGCCCCCCCAAAGGGCGGCAGGTCGAATTGCGTGTCCCAGGTGGACAGAAGCGGATTGGTCATGCGGGTCTCCTTTGAGGTGAACCTAGGGGGGGCCGCCGCAGTGAAATTCCAGCTTGCGTCAGGGGGGGCAATTGCCGCGTTTCCTCGGCGCAAAGGAGAATTCTCATGTCGCATTCAAACCGCCCGCTGGGCCCGATGACCACAGCCATTCACGCGGGCGAAGCGCCCGATCCGGCGACCAAGGCCTCGGCCCCCCCGCCCCCCCTGCATATGTCATCGACCTTCGTGGTCGAAGAGGCGGCAGGCTTTTCCGCCCATGACATTCCCGAAGATGCACCCTGGCTCTATGCGCGTTGGGGGGGCAATCCGACCGTGGATATGCTGGAGCGCAAGATTGCGACGCTGGAAGGGGGGGTTGAGGCCTGCCTGTGCACGGCCTCGGGCATGGCGGCGGCCTCGGCGATTTTCTTTACCTTCCTGTCGGCGGGGGGGGACCATGTGTTGGTCTCCGATGTGTCCTATGCCGGTGTGGCCGAGCTGGTGCGCGATACATTGCCGCGACTGGGTATCGAGGCCACGGTGGTGAACATGTCGGACCTGGCGGCGGTCGCGGGCGCACTGCGCCCCCCCAACACAAAGCTGGTCCATGCCGAGACCCCCCCGGTAAACCCGATCGGGCGGTTGACCGATCTGGCGGCGGTTGCCAAACTGGCGCATGAAGCGGGGGGGGCCATCATGTCGGTGGACAGCACCTTTGCTTCGCCAGTGGCCACGCGCCCGGCGGAGTTCGGCGTGGATCTGGTGATGCATTCAATCACCAAATACATCGGTGGGCATGGCGACGCGGTGGGCGGCGCGGTGGCCGGATCGCGGGAACTGGTTGCCAAGATGCGGGGGGGCGAGGCGTCGATCCACCATGGGGGGGGTATCCTGTCGCCATTCAATGCCTGGCTGATTGCGCGCGGGGGGGCGGCGACCTTGCCCTTGCGCATGCGGGCCCATGAGGTGGGCGCGATGGCGGTGGCACAGTGGTTGCAGGATGACCCACGCGTCAGCGGCGTGATCTACCCTGGTCTTCCGTCGCATCCGCAGCATGAGCTGGCACGGGCGCAGATGGCCAACTTTTCGGGGGGGATGATTTCCTTTCAGGTGGGTAATGCGGCCCGGGGGGGCGAGGCGGTCGTCGAGCGGATGATGGAACAGTTGGAGGTAATCCACTACGCGGTGTCGCTGGGCCATCACCGCTCGCTGATCTTCTGGATGCCCACTGAAGGTTTGATGGAGACGTCCTTCCGTCTGGAGGGGGGGGCCGCGTTGGAGGACTACCGCGCCTTTGCGGGGGGGGACGGGATATTCCGCCTGTCGGTCGGGTTGGAAGATGCAGAAGACCTTATCGCGGATCTTGACCGGGTGCTCTGAGCGACGGCGGGCTCCCGCCGCCCGCCCGCGCCTTCGGCTTGGCACCCGTTGGGCATGGCACGCTTCGCGTGCCGGGGGGCATTGCCCCCCCTCGGCCTGCGGCCTCCCCCCCCAGGATATTTCTGGCAAGATAAAGAGAGAAGGCGCGGGGGGGCGGGGGGGACGGCGGCACCCGGACGAGGACGAAAGGGACGGTGCGCAGCGTGGCAGCCGTGCCGATCTAGTCCGTGTGGCCTTTGTCGCGCAGGTGACGTTCAAGGCGTCTGAGCGCCAGCGACAGGGTCACGGTCATCATCAGGTAGATCAGCGCGACCACGTTATAGGTCTCAAAATACCGGAAATTGCCCGCCGCGGTCACCTTGCCCAGCTGGGTAATATCCGCCACCCCCCCCAGAACCGACACCAACGAGCTGTCCTTCACCATCGCCACGAAATCGTTGCCCAGCGGTGGCAGGATCATGCGAAAGGCCTGCGGCCAGCGGATCAGGCGAAAGCGCTGCCAGCCGTTCAGGCCCAACGCCTGTGCAGCTTCGATCTGGCCTTGATCCACCGCCTGTAGCCCCCCCGCGCGAAACACCTCGGCGATAAAGGCGGAATAGCCGATGGTCAGCGCCAGAACAGCGCGCCACAGAAGCGGGAAATCGCGCGTGCGGATCGGGTCGAGCCCCCCCACCCCCCCTTCTGCCGCCCAGTTCCAGGCCGCCACCATCCCCCCCGGCGCAATCACGAAGGCCACATAGAGCAGAAGCACGATGATCGGCACGCCACGAATGATCTCGATATAGAACCGCGCAAGTTGTCTGAGCACCACGAAACGCGACAGGCTGGCCGCCGCGAGCCCGAGCCCGATCACGCACGCGGACACGAAGCCCACCAGCGTCACCATCACGGTGATGCCGATCCCCCCCTTGGACAGCGTGCCCAGCACCTGCCAATAAAGGTCGTCCACAACGATGCGATACAGGAAAAACGCCCCCCCGATCAGACCGGCAAAGACCAGCCACCAGGGGGGGAAATCCTCGTCCTGTTCGGGAGTTGGGATCATCGGCCGGTCAGTTTCTGCCAGAGGGTCGGTTTGTGCGGAACAAAGGCCCGCAACGGTGCCGCGATATCGTCATGCAATCCGATATGCACAGGCTTTTCAAAGCGCGCCGGAACCGCGTTGCGGATACAATCTGCCAGAAACGGCATAACCAGTGTCCGTTCGACCTGCAGCCCATCGGTAGGCTGTTCCAGCGCGACGACACGCCCGCCATCCTCGGCGTCCTCCCAGACCATGAAACGGTCTGCATCCTCATAGGACAGCACCTCGCCCACGGCACTGATCCCGTCCTGCATTTCAGTCAGTAGCTTCACGGCTTCGAAGTTCTCATTGTTGCCTTCCATGAAGAAGATCATGGCGGGAAAGTTGCCGGAAAGCTCCCCCCCCACGAACACTTCGACATGCACATGGTCGACGGCGTCAGGCAAGCGCGCTTTCCCCCCCAACCGGGCAAACAGCGCCTCAAGGGGGGGCGCGCGCCGGGCTTCCAACCCCCCCGCGAGCACCGCCTGTTCATAGCCTGCACACAGTGCCTGCGCCGCGACGTCAGCCACCGATCTTGTAGTCCAGGAACCAGGTCTTGTTCAGCGCGTCCAGCGTGCCGTCGGCCCGCATCGCCTCAATCGCGGCATTCATCGGTGCGACCAGATCGGAGCCCTTCGGGAAGATGAAACCGAAATCCTCGGTGCCCAGCTTCTCGCCCACGATCTTCAGCCCGCCATCAGAGGCCGCGACATAGCCCTCACCAGCCGTACTGTCGGTCAGCACCAGATCCACATCGCCCGCACGCAGAGCCTGAACGCCCGCGCCGAAGGTCTCGAACTTGACGATGCGCGGGTTGGCCTCGTTGCCGTCCAGCACGTCATAGACGCCGACATAGAAGGGCGTGGTGCCCGGTTGCGCGGCCATCAAGAGGTCGTCATCGGCAGCGAAGGACGCGGCATCGCTGAACCGTTCCTCATCCCCCCCACGCACCATCATGATCATCTCGGACCGCATGTAGGGGGGGGCCGAGAAATCGACCACTTCGGCGCGATCGTCACGGATGGTGATGCCGGTCATGCCCAGGTCGTACTGCCCATCCGACACGGCCGGGATCATCGCATCCCAGCTGATGTTCTCGTATTCCACGGTGATGTTGATGCGCTTGGCGATCTCGGCCATGGCGTCATATTCCCAGCCTACCGCATTGCCGGTGCCCGGTTCGATGAACTGCAGCGGCGGGTAGGCGTTTTCGGTCACCACAACCACGGTTTTCCCGCCCAGATCCGGCAGATCTTCGGCGATGGCGGCACCGGCAAAGGCGGTCAGAGCGACGGCTGCAATAGTGGCAAAAATTTTCATGAGAACCCTCCAGAGAGATCGAAAAGACGGCTCACCCTAGGGCCTAGGTGGGGGGGCTGACTTCAAGCGCGAACTCATAGCGCTATCATCCGGCTGTCAGTCCAGATTGCGACAAAAGAGCCGCATGTCGAGCTCTCCGGCCTGTCGCATCCCGGAGGGGGTGAAAGCCGCATTTCTCCAGCACACGGACCGAGGCCGGGTTGCCCAAAGCCACCCGCGCTTCCACCGCCCAGAGGCCCAGCGCGCGGGCCTCATCCAGGGCAATCGCAACGGCAGCCGAGGCCACGCCCCCCCGCCCAACATGCGCTTCGCCGATCCGATACCCCCCCAGCTGCGCCACGCCCTGTGCGATCCCGGTCAGGTTCACCCGGCCCAGCAGGGTTGCGCCATCCCAGACCAGATACATCGCATCTGGATCCGCCAGCTGCGCCTCGATGAACTTGGTAAGCGATCCCAGTTCCCAATAGGTATCAGGCCGCGGGCCGACCCACCGCTCAAACCAAGCGCGGTTCTCGATCTCGAAATGCCAGAGCACTTCGGCATCCTCGACGCGCAGGGGGGGGTGCAGTTGGACACTCACACAGCGCCTCGGCAGACCGGACAATCGGCGCGTTTCTTCGTTTTGATAACCCGCACCTCGCCGTACATGGCGTCATAGATCAGCATGCGCCCGCGCAGGCCTTCGCCTGCTTGTGAAAGCTCTTTCACCACTTCAATCGCCATCATCGAGCCCATGACGCCGGGCAAGGGTCCGACCACGCCCGCTTCGGAGCACGACGGGGGGGCAAGGCCAGGGGGGGCCGGGGGGGCTTCGGGGGGGAAAACACATTGGTAACAGGGCGCGCCCTTGGCCGGGTCGAAGGTGGAGATCTGTCCTTCCCACTGGCTCAGCGCCGCGCCGATCACCGGTTTGCCCAGCCTGGCGGCCACGCGGTTCACCAGGTAGCGGGTGGCGAAGTTGTCCGTGCCTTCCAGCACCAGGTCATATTCGGCAATGATCGCCTCGGCGCTTTCCTCGTCCAGGCGGCGGTTGTAGGGACGTACCTCGATGGCCGGGTTCTGCGCCTTCATCGCGCGTTCGGCAGAGAACACCTTGGGTGTGCCGATGTCCTGATCACGGTGGATGACCTGGCGTTGCAGGTTCGAATTGTCGACCTCGTCATCATCCACCACGCCGATGGTGCCGATCCCGGCGGCGGCCAGATACAGGAGCGCGGGCGAGCCCAGCCCCCCCCGGCGCCGACCACAAGCACCTTGGCGTGTTTCATGGCGAGCTGCCCCCCCGGTCCGCCAACCTCTCGCAGCACGATATGGCGGGCGTAACGGTTCAGCTCGGTATCCGTGAACGGCCCTTCTTCAGCTTTCGGGGGGGCCTCCGGTGCACGCGCTTTCAGCCAGGCCACACCGCGCCCATAAAGCGCACACAGCGCCACGAAGCCGATCACCACCAGCCAGCCACCCAGCGTACCGCCGATCGCCACCACCAGCGGGTTGTTCGCAGGCAGGGTCGCATGGATCGCCAGCACGGCCGCCAACACGATCCCGGTCAGGAACCACAATCGTGCGCGGGGGGGCATGTCAAAGGCCCAACCCAGCCCCCCCCAGATCAACGCCAAGATGGCCAGAACCCACAGCATGTTTTGCTCCTACTTCCGTCCGGTTGACCCAAAGCCTCCGGACCCACGCCCGGTCTCACCCAGGCTGTCCACAATCTGAAACCCGGCCTGGATCACGGGGGGGGCGATCACGGCCTGGGCAATGCGCTCACCATGACCCACGATAAAAGGCTCTGCACTGAGATTGATCAAGATCACTCCCAAAGGACCACGATAATCGCTATCAATCGTGCCGGGTGTGTTGGGCAGGGAAATCCCGTGTTTCAAGGCCAGGCCAGACCGGGGGGGGCGGATCTGCATTTCGAACCCCCCCTCGGGAATTTCCACACGCAGGCCAGTGGGGGGGATCAGCTGCCGTTCCATCGGCGCAAGGGTAATGCCCGCCGGACGGTCGAGCTCTGCCAGATTGGCACGCAGGTCTGCGCCCGCCGAGCCGGGTGTCTCATAGCTGGGCAAAGGCAGGGCCTGATCCGCGCCCTCGTCCCAGATCATGCGAATAACAGGCATCTTTCATCTTTCCCCCCCAAATATCCCCCCCGCCGGAGGCAAGAAAACTACTGTGCCAGCACCTCGGCCACCCGCGCGGCCAGTTTGCGCGCGACCTCGTCCTTGCTCATGCGCGGCCAGGCGTCGGCCCCCCCTTCGGCGCTGATAACGGTCACGGCATTTTCAGACCCACCCATGATCCCCCCGTCTCTGGGCTGACATCATTGGCAACGATCCAGTCGCAGCCCTTGCGGCCGCGCTTGGCGGTGGCGTGGGCGATCACGTCATCGGTCTCGGCGGCAAAGCCCACCACCAGACCGGGGGGGCGTCCTTCGCTCATCTGGCTGACCGTGGCCAGGATGTCCGGGTTCTCGGCAAACTCCAGCACCGGCAGGCTGCCGGTGCCGTCCTTCTTGATCTTCGACCCGCTTTCCGACGCCACGTGCCAATCGGCCACGGCGGCGGCAAAGATCCCTCCATCCGCCGGCAGCGCACCCTGCACCGCCTGCAACATCTCGCGCGCGGTCTGAACCTTGATGACCTTTACGCCCGCAGGCGGCGGTACATCCGCAGGGCCGGTCACGAATGTCACATCTGCCCCCCCCAACGCCGCCAATGCCGCAGCGATGGCCGTACCCTGCGCACCAGACGAGCGGTTGGCAATATAGCGTACCGGATCAATCGGCTCATGGGTGGGTCCGGAAGTCACCAGAACATGTCTGCCCTTCAAGGGGGGGCCGTCGGCCAGCGCCGCCTCGACCCCCCTGCGACAATCTCCAACGGCTCCGCCATGCGTCCGGGCCCGTATTCGCCACAGGCCATGTCGCCTTCATTCGGGCCGACGAACAGCACACCGTCGCCTTTCAGAGTGTCAACATTGCGCTGACAGGCCGGATGTTCCCACATGCGCACATTCATCGCAGGAGCCACCAGCACCCGCTTGTCAGTTGCCATCAGAAGCGTGGACGCCAGATCATTGGCCAGCCCCCCCCTGCCATCTTTCCCAACAGGTCCGCCGTGGCCGGGGGGGCCACCACGACCAGATCCGCCGCGCGGGACAGCTCAATATGTCCCATCTCGGCCTCGTCGGTCAGATCGAACAGGTCAGTATAGACTTTCTGGGCGGCCAGACCCGAGGCGCTGAGTGGTGTCACGAACTCCTGCCCCCCCGCGCGGGTCAGAACCGGTACGACCGAAGCACCCCCCCGTTCACGCAGACGCCGGATCAGGTCGAGCGATTTGAACGCCGCGATCCCGCCGCCGATGATCAGAAGAATGCGTTTGCCTGCGAGCATATGCGCCCCCCCCTTTCGGTGTCAGGCCCGAGTGTTACGGAGTGCACGGGCAAACTGCAAGCCAAAGGGCTTGGCCGATGCGGCGGGGGGGCGGGAAAGGCAAACCCAGCCGCACCCGCAACGCATGACGGGTGGGAGCCGTAGCGGACAAGCCCTATTCGCGGTTCAGAAATGCCTCGCAGGGGGGGTCCGGACGTTCGACCGACGGCGCGTCCAGCACCAAATCAAAGCCCCCCCCGTCAGGCACCACGCCGTCTTCGGCTTGCCCCCCCAGTACAAAAACCGGCACCGTCGGCACCACACGCGCCAGATACGAGGGCACGCCCCCCCAGTCCCGCCGCGCATGTCCGTTGCCTGTGATCACCACGACCGGCGGCCCAACCTCCTCCAGCGCTTGAACCACGGTCCGCGCCAGGGTCGCATCGCGCAGCCTCTGGATTTCGACCATGCCACCCAACGCATCACGCGGCATGGCCTCGCAATGGGCATCGAATTGCAGATCGAGCCGCGAGGAAAGCTGTGCCTCGGGCAGGGCCACGTCCAGACCGAAGGTATCAGCCCCCCCCGGCCCGAACAAGGCCATCACATCCCCCCCGCCGAACGCCGCACGCACTGTCTCGCGCGGAACAGCCGCGCCATAAAAAGCGGCGTCACTGGCCGCAAATATGGGGGGGTAATACATGTCGAAATCCGGCCAGCCGCTGTCGGCCCAGCCCAGCGCGTCCTCCAACACCGCGTGGTCCGCCCGCAACCCGGGCGCGTCAGCCGCAGCCTGTTCAGCGGTCAGCATTTCAAACACCACCGCCTTAGGCTGGATCGCCGTAACCCAAGCCGCCTGCACCTGATGGTGCACCGGGTTGTCATGGGTCTCGCCCAAAATGATCACGCTGGCCTGCATCGCCTCTTTGGGCAATGTGCTGGGTACCGCGACCTCATCGCTCCAAGCCACGGAGGCAGCCATTGCGCCCCCCCGAACCCAATACCTGACAAAATCACTTTCATGCGCACAGCCTGCCATCCGTGGCCCTGGGACGCAACCCGATTGCGCCAATGCGTCGCAGGCGTTAGGCAGGGCGCATGACCAACGCCTCTCTACCCCCCCAGTTCAGCCTCGTCATCGGCGGTGCCAACTCCGGCAAATCCGCCCATGCGGAACGCCTGTTGACCGACAGCGGCCGCCCGCTGCTCTACATCGCTACAGGCCAGGCATACGACGAGGAGATGAAACGCAAGATCAAGCTTCACCAGGATCGGCGCGGGTCCGTTTGGCGCACGATCGAAGCCCCCCCACTGGACGTGCCCGCAGCCCTTACCCAGGCCCGCCCGACCGAAGCAGTTCTGCTTGACTGCGCAACCCTGTGGCTGACCAACCACCTATTCGCCGAAAGCGACCTAGAAGCCGAAGAAACCCAGCTGATCAGGGCCATTGAGACCTGCCCCCCCGCGCCCGTTGTCGTTGTCACCAACGAGGTCGGCACGGGGGGGATCGTCCCGGAAAACGCACTCGCCCGCCGGTTTCGCAACGCTCAGGCGCGCTGAACCAACGCCTCGCCGCCGCTGCCGACAGTGTCGTGGCGGTCATGGCCGGGCTGCCCTTGGTATTGAGATGACCACAACCAGCTTCTGGTGGGTCCGCCATGGCCCCCCCACCCATGCCAAGACCATGGTTGGATGGAGCGACCTGCCCGCCGACCTGTCGGATACCCCCCCGCAGCTGGATCGCCTGTCCGCCTACCTGCCCGATGGCGCGCCAGTGATTTCATCCGACCTTATCCGCAGCCGCGCCACCGCCGATGCCATCGCCCAGGGCCGTCCCCCCCGCCTGCCCGACGATCCCCCCCGCCTGCGTGAAATCCACTTCGGCGACTGGGAGTTGAAGACCTTTGATGAGATCGACGCCACCCACGGCGCGCTTTCGCGCCAGTTCTGGGACGAGCCCGGCCACATCACCGCCCCCCCGAATGGCGAAAGCTGGTACCAGGCCGAGTCCCGCGTAAGCGCCGCCGTTGCGGCTTTGCGAGGCCCCCCCGCAAACATCGTCATCGTCGCCCATTTCGGCGTGATCCTCACGCAGCTGGCCCTGGCCCTGCAAAAAGCCCCCCCGGCTGATATTCTGGCCCAGCGCATCGACAACCTGTCGCTTACACGCATTACCCTGGGACCGGAGGGGGGGGCGAAGGTTGGGGGGGAAATCAATCACCTCCCGTGATGGGTTCTCACAAAATTCATGACTTTGCGTGATAGGACACAGCCTCTACCCTGCTCCCATGACTTATGATCTTTATATCGGCGACCAGATGTTTTCCTCCTGGTCCCTACGTGGCTGGCTGATGTTTGAACGGTTCGACATCCCCCCCGCGCGCACCCACCTTGTCGGCCTTTACACCGGAACACTGAAACAGGACCTGGAGCTGCTCGCCCCCCCAGCACGTCTGGTGCCCGTCCTGCGCACGCCCGAGGGCACGGTGGTCGGCGACACCCTTGCCATGGCCGAGACCCTTGCCGAGCGCCATCCCGACGCCGGGCTCTGGCCCTCCGATCCTGACGCCCGCGCGCTGGCGCGCTGGCTGGTCGCCGAAATGCACTCCGGTTTCCCCCCCGCGCTTCGTGACGCCTGCCCGATGCAGTTGCACAGCGGCTACACGGATTTCGCGCCATCAGACGCGGTGCGCGCCGACCTTGCCCGGATCGAGGACCTCTGGTCTCTCGCCCGCCACCGCCACGGGGGGGCGGATGGCCCCCCTGGCTCTTTGGTCGCTATTCACTGGCCGATGTCTTCTACGCGCCCGTCGCGGCCCGCATCGCGGGGGGGTATGGCTTGCCTGTCGGGGGGGACGCAGCTACCGCCTATGTTACCGGGCACCTTGCCGACCCTGCATTCCGCCGCTGGCGTGCCCTTGGCCTGACCGAAAGCTACGACCCGATGCCCTATGCGATGGATGTCAGCCATGGCCCTTGGCCCGGCCCTGCCCCCCCTCGTGCGGCACAAGCGGTCGCTGCGGGACCCTCCCAGAACACCGCCTGCCCCCCCTATTCCGGCAAACCGGTTACCGACTTCCTTGAACTCGATGGGCGTGTGTTTGGGTTCTGCAATCCGACCTGTCGGGACAAAACGGCCAACGATCCCGAGGCATGGCCAGCTTCATGGCGCTGCTCTGACACGGCTCGCACGTCCCCCCCGACTGCTGCGGCTGGGGGGGGCTCCTGGGGGGGCGCGTTAACCATTTTTAAACCATGCCTGCGTTAACCATTGTGAACGAATTGAACGCAGTGGTTAACGGAGCCCCCCCCAATGGTCGCGCGCGCCTATACGGTCGCCTTCGAAGGCATCGAAGCCCGCCGGGTCGAGGTGCAATGTGCCTTCTCGCCCGGCATGCCCTCATTCTCCATTGTGGGGGGGCTGCCGGACAAGGCCGTGTCCGAAGCACGCGAAAGGGTCCGCGCGGCGTTGAGCGCGATGGCCATATCCCTGCCCGCACGCAAGGTCACGATCAACATGTCGCCTGCGGACCTGCCCAAGGAAGGCTCGCATTTCGACCTGCCGATTGCCCTGGCCGTGCTCGCCGCGCTTGAGATTATCCCCCCCGCCGAAGAGGTCGAAAACACGCTGGCCCTGGGCGAGCTGTCGCTGGACGGCTCCCTGGTGCCGGTCATCGGTGCCCTGCCCGCCGCCATGGCCGCCGCCGAGGATGATCGCGCCTGATCTGCCCCCCCAAGGCCTGCGGGGGGGCTGAAGCCGCCTGGGTCGGTGCTGCCAAGGTGCTGGCCGCGCGCACCCTGCCCGCCGTGATCCAGCATTTCACCGGTCAATCGCCGCTTGACCCTGCCGCACCGGGCGAAGTTTCCACCAATACCAGCGGGCGCGATCTGCTGGACGTGAAAGGCCAGGAACGCGCAAAACGTGCGCTGGAGATCGCCGCCGCAGGTCGCCACCACTTGATGATGGTCGGCAGCCCCCCCGGCGCAGGAAAATCCATGCTGGCGGCCCGCCTGCCCTCGATCCTGCCGCCTCTTTCCCCCCCTTCCGAAGCGCTGGAAACCTCAATGATCCAATCACTTGCGGGGGGGCATCTGGATGACGGTGGCATCTCTCGCACGCGACCATTTCGTGAACCGCATCACACCGCGTCCATGGCCGCCATCGTCGGCGGCGGGCGCGGCGCAAAACCGGGCGAGATCAGCCTGGCGCACCACGGCGTGCTGTTCATGGACGAGTTTCCCGAGTTCAACCGCACCGTTCTGGAAACCCTGCGCCAACCGATTGAAACCGGTGAAGTCGTGGTTGCCCGCGCCAACGCCCGCGTGCGTTACCCCCCCTGCCGTTTCATGCTGATCGCCGCCGCCAACCCATGCAAATGCGGATATCTGTCCGACGCGAACCAGGCATGTTCAAAGGCACCGAATTGCGGAGCGGATTATATGGGCCGCATTTCAGGCCCGCTGATGGACCGGTTCGACCTGCGCCTTGAAGTGCCTCCGGTCGAGTTCACCGACCTGGACATGCCCACAGCCGGCGACTGCTCTGCCATCGTCGCCGCCCGCGTGGCCGAAGCACGCGCCATCCAGGCGACCCGTTTCGAGGGGGGGCAAAACAGCATGCGCGTGAACGCGGATGCCGAAGGCGCAAAGCTGGAGGAAATTGCCACACCAGACACCGAGGGACGTGAGTTCCTGACCAAGGTCGCCAACCGTTTCGGCCTGACCGCGCGCGGGTATCACCGGGTGTTGCGGGTCGCGCGCACGATTGCCGATCTGGAGGGCGCATCGGAGGTGCGCAAACCACATCTGGCCGAGGCGGCAAGCTATCGGCTGGCCTTCTCGCAGCCGAATTGAGCGTTAACGAAGCCTGCTACGCGGGTAAGGGCCACCCGCGCTTCCGGCAGTAGACCATCCATCAACGCCCAGACGTGAGGGCAGTCGGCCCACTCGTCACAGGTGACATCGCCACCCGCAGCGCGCAAACGGTCCGCCATGCGGCGGCTGTCATCGCGCAGGATTTCCGTGTCCCCCCCGAATTGCAGGAAGACCGGCGGAGGGCTGTGAAACGCTGCGAAAAGCGGTGAGATACACGGATCTGCGGGATCTTTCCCGCCCAGAACCCAATCCGACAACAGCCCTGACCGGCTGGCTGGCAGGACCGGATCAGCGACCGCATTCTCCTGAAAGGATGCACCGCTGAAACTCATGTCAGTAAGTGGTGAAAGGGCAAAAAGCGCGCGGGGGGGCGGGCGACCCTCGGCCGTCAGGTTGGCCAGAAGCGCCAGGGCAAGCGATCCACCCGCACTATCCCCCCCTCCAAGGATAATGTCATCGGGCACATGACCACGCGCCAGAAGCACGTCAAACGCGGCGCAGGCATCCTCGAAGGCGGCTGGAAAAGGATGTTCCGGGGGGGCAAGGCGGTATTTGGGCGCGACAACTTCAATCCGCGTCATGCGAGACAGGCGGGCCAGCATGTGGCGGTGGGTCAACGGGCTGCCTGCGATGAAGCCACCGCCGTGAAAGTACAGCACCACCTTGTCTCGACGGGGGGGCGGGTAAGAACCGGGGGGGCGGTTGCTGATCCGAAGCGCCCGCAGGTCAGACGTCATGCGTTCCCAGCGATAAAGCGACAGGGGGGGCGGCGCGCGAAACAGCGTCGGGGGGGCGACCCGATCCAACAGCCCACGCGCCAGCCGCACTTGGTGCATGTGTGCGAGCACAGGTTTGACCCCCCCCACGCGCATCCAGGCGTTGGCAAGGGCCAGTTGCCAGCTCATCCTCGGCGTCCGTCCAGACGCGCCTCAATGGCCTGCCAGATCTTTTCGGCGATGTTCACGCCGTCGAAGCGTTCCAGCTCCTGAATGCCGGTGGGTGAGGTCACGTTGATCTCGGTCAGCCAATCGCCGATCACGTCAATGCCAACAAAGATCTGCCCCCCCTTCTCGCGCAGAAGCGGGCCGATGGCGGCGCAGATTTCCAGGTCGCGGTCTGTCAGACCGACCTTTTCGGGCCGCCCGCCAACATGCATGTTCGACCGTGTCTCGCCAGCCTGGGGGGGCACGCGGTTGATTGCACCGACAGGTTCACCATCCACCAGGATCACGCGCTTGTCGCCAGCGCTGACGGCGGGCAGGAACTTCTGCGCAATCAGCGGCTCGCGATTGATGCCGGCAAAGAGCTCGTGCAGTGACGTGAGGTTGCGATCGTCCGGCCCCCCCAGGCGAAACACGCCCGCGCCGCCGTTCCCGTAGAGGGGGGGTTTCAGGATCATGTCGCCGTGCGCCTCCTTGAAGGCGCGCAGGGTATCTAGGTCGCGGGCGATCATGGTCGGCGGCGTGAGCTCGGGGGGGAACTGCAGGACCAGCAGTTTTTCCGGGTAGTTGCGCACCCAGAACGGGTCATTCACCACCAACGTGTCCGGGTGGATCATGTCCAACAAATGCGTGGTGGTGATATAGCCCATGTCGAAGGGCGGATCCTGACGCAGCCAAACCACGTCGACTTCGGAGAGGTCCTGTTCAACCTCGTCGCCCAATGAAAAGTGATTGCCCGTCTCACGACGGACTTCCAGCGGCCAGCCCCCCCGCGCCAGAACGCGCCCCCCCTCGCGATAAAACAGTTTGTCCGGTGTGTAGTAGAACAGGCTGTGGCCCCCCCGCGCCTGGGCCTCTTCGGCGATACGAAAGCTGCTGTCGGCGTCAATGTCGATCGCGTCGATCGGATCCATCTGGAAGGCAATGGTCAGGGTCATGGTCGGGCTCCTGCTGATTTCCCCCCCCTATTTGGCGCAGGGCGCGGCCGGGTTCAATGGGCAGAGCCTCAGGCGTAGGCGTTTTCCAGGATCCGCAGTTCCCCCCCGCGTTCGTTGACCAGGGCCACGTCGAAGCGCATTTCCGACAGCAATCCCTTGGGTTCCGAGCCCGCGAATTCCTGTGCCGCGCCCCCCCAGATGCGGGCAATCTGGGTTGGGCTGAGACGGGCAACAGCCCGGTCGAATCGCGCGCTTTCTTGACCTCGACAAAGATCAGCCCGTCGCCATCACGAAACACCAGGTCCAGCTCGCCACCCGAACCACGCCAACGCCGGGCGGCCACGGGGGTATCCCCCCCGACGCACATAGTCCGCTTCGACCGCATATTCCGCCGACTGCCCGGCGAGATATGAGGTCATCCCGCTCACTTCGAAAGCTCCAAAGCGGCCTGATAGACCTTGCGTTTTGGCAAACCATGGGCAGCGGCCACTGTCGCGGCGGCGTCCTTGACGCTCATGGTCTTCATCGCCTTCACAAGGGCTTCCTCCATCGTTTCGTCGCTCACGGCGGCTGTGCCGCGGTCCAGGACCAGCACGATTTCACCTTTCAGCGCCCGCTCAGACAGCTGATCGCGTAACTCGACCAGAGAGCCGCGAATGACCTCTTCGAACTTCTTGGTCAATTCACGCGCCACGGCGGCCTGACGGGTATCATCGGCAGTCTCGCAAAGGTCGGCTAACAGTTGGTTAATGCGCTTGGGGGGGCTTTCATAGATCACAAGGGTGGCGGGGGGGATGTTCACCAGTTCCTGCAGCCAGGCCCGGCGGGCGGATTTGGCATTGGGGGGGGCAAAGCCTGCAAACAGGAACCTGTCACTGGGCAGGGCCGACAGGCTGAGCGCGGTCAGAACAGCCGAAGCCCCCCCGGGCGCGGCCGTCACCAGATGCCCCCCCGCACCGCCCACCTCCCGCGCCAGCGCATAACCGGGGGGGTCGGCCACCAGAGGCGTGCCCGCCTCGCTGATATAAGCCACGGACCGCCCTTCATTGATCAGTTTGAGGATGCCCGCCCGCCCATTGGGCCCGGAATGGTCGTGATAGGGGGGGATCAGCGGGCGCTTGCCGACAGCAAGCCCATGAAGCTCCATCAACTTGCGCGCAGTGCGCGTGTCCTCGGCGGCGATCACATCGGCGGAGGACAGAATATCCAGCGCCCTCAGGGTGATATCGCGAGCATTTCCAATGGGCGTGGCAACCAGGTATAGCCCCCCCGGATCGAGCGGTTTGATTTCGGGTTTCAAGGCTGGACCTGTCCGATGTGGCGTTTATGATGGGGGGGCCCGAGTGACCGTGTGGCAAACCTGCCGATGCGGACCCGGGAACGAGGATTGTATCATGTTTGCTGTTTTGGCTGTCGCCCGCAAGGTGTCGGGTGTGTGGATTGCTATGTTGTCGCTGCTGGCGCTGGCCGCCTGTGGGCTGACCCTGCCGTCAGGCGGGCCCTCGGTCAACACCTCGCGTCCGATCCCGGTGGCCCTGCTGGTGCCTGGCGGGTCGGACAATGCCGCCGACAGCACGCTTGCGACCTCGCTGGAAAATGCCGCACGCCTTGCCATGGCCGAGCTGGACGGGGGGGTCGAGATCGACCTGCGCGTCTACAACACCGCAGCGGACGCCGCGACCGCCAGCGCGATGGCCTCGAAAGCGGTCAGCGAGGGGGGGGCCAAGATCATCCTGGGCCCGGTCTATGCGGGCAATGCCAATGCAGCGGGCCTGGCCGTGGCCAACCGGAACATCAACGTTCTGGCGTTTTCGAACAACACCGATATCGCGGGCGGTAATGTCTTCGTGCTGGGCCATACCTTCCAATCCACCGCGAACCGTCTGGTCAGCTACGCCGCCAATCAGGGCAAGGGCAACATTTTGGTGGTGCACGCCCAAAGCCCGGCCGAGAATGCCGGTCGCGCGGCCATCGAGCGGGCCATTGCCAATACCCCCCCGGCCACCTTGGCCGGGATCGCCAGTTTCGAGCTGAGTCAGACCGGCATCATCAACGCCCTGCCCGAGATCAGCGCCCAGGTGCGCAGTACCGGCGCGCAGTCGATCTTCCTGACCTCCGGCACGGATGGGGGGGCCATCCCGTTCCTGGCGGGCCTGCTGCCGGAAAACGGCGTGAAGCGGGGGGGGATATCCAGTATATCGGGTTGCAGCGTTTCGACATCCCGGCGACCGCCATGTCGCTGCCCGGTCTGCAGGGCGGGTGGTTCGCCATGCCCGACCAGACCCTGAACGCGCAGTTCCTGGCCCGCTACGAGGCCCGCTATGGCAGTCAGCCGCATCCGATCGCAGGCCTGGCCTATGACGGGATTGCCGCCATCGGCGCGCTGGCCAGCACCGGCCAGTCCGATGCGCTGACCACGGTGGCGCTGACCCAGCCGCAGGGCTTTGCCGGTGTGAACGGCGTCTTCCGCCTGCGCGGTGACGGCACCAACGAACGCGGCCTGGCCGTGGCCACCATTCAGGAGGGTCAGGTCGTGATCCTCGACCCTGCCCCCCGCGCAGCTTTGCCGGCGCCGGGTTCTGAGCATTTTCAAGGCCTGACGAAAGACCCGAATGACCCTGCCCCCCCAAGACCTGATCTGCCCGGCCGAGGAGATCCTCGATCCGGTCGCCCTCAGCGCCCACCTGAAAGAGTCATTCGAAGACGCGAAGGACGCCGCAGAGGTGCGCAGCGCCACCGTGGCAACCCTGCGTGCGGCAATGAAGGCGGGGGGGCGGGCCACCATCGCGGGGGGGGCATTCGAAGCCGACCCGCACAAGGCCCATGCGGCCACACGTTCCTACGCCTGGCTGACCGATTGCATGGTGCGGGCGGTCCATGAAGTCGCGACCGTCACGCTACACCCGCTGCCCAACCCGACCACCTCGGAAAGCCTGGCGGTGCTGGCGGTCGGTGGATACGGCCGGTTCGAGATGGCACCGCACAGCGACGTCGACCTGTTGTTCCTGACGCCTTACAAGATCACCCCCCCCTGGGCCGAGAGCGTGATCGAAAGCATGCTCTATATGCTCTGGGATCTGCGCCTGAAGGTCGGGCACTCATCCCGCACCGTGAAAGACTGCCTGCGGCTGGGGGGGCGCGAGGATTACACGATCCGCACCGCCATGCTGGAACACCGCCCGGTCTGCGGTGACGCCCAGCTGGCTGGCGAGTTGACCGAACAGCTCTGGTCCGACCTGTTCAAAGGCACCGAGGCCGAGTTCATCGAGGCCAAGCTGGCAGAGCGGTCTGAACGCCACAAGAAACAGGGCGGCCAACGCTATATGGTCGAACCCAACGTGAAAGAGGGAAAGGGTGGCTTGCGCGACCTGCAAACCCTGTTTTGGGCCGCAAAATACGTACATGGTGTCAGCACCAAGACCGACTTGGTCGGTCTGGACATGTTCACTGACGAGGAATTCGGGACCTTTCAGCAGGCCGATGAATTTCTCTGGGCCGTGCGTTGCCACCTGCACCTGATAACCAACCGCGCCGCCGATCAACTGACCTTCGATTTGCAGGTCGAGGTTGCCGAACGCATGGGGGGGTACACCGATCACGGCGGACGCCGGGCGGTAGAGCATTTCATGCAGGCTTACTTCCGCCATGCAACAGTGGTGGGCGATCTGACGCGCATTTACCTGACGGGGGGGTTGGAGAAACAGCACCTCAAGAAAGAACCGCTGCTGATCGGTCTTCTGCGCCGCCGTCGCCGGGTCAAGGCCCCCCCGTTCATCATCAGGCAGGGACGCCTGACCGTGAAAGACGAAAGCGTGTTTCACGACGACAAGCTGAACCTCCTGCGCCTGTTCGAGGAAGGCCTGCGCACCGGCGTGCTGATCCATCCGGACGCGATGCGGCTTGTGTCGGCCAATCTGGACCTGATCGACGACGACATGCGTACAAACAAGGAAGCCGTGCGCATTTTCCTGGATCTTCTGCTGAAACACGGCAACCCGGAACGCGCGCTTCGCCGGATGAACGAACTGGGCGTGTTATCGGCCTTTATCCCCCCCGAATTTGAACCGATCGTGGCGATGATGCAGTTCAACATGTACCACTCCTACACGGTGGACGAACACACGATCCAGGTGATCTCGAACTTCGCGCAGATCGAACGGCACGAGCTGGAGGACGAACTGCCGATCAGCTCGGAAATCATCGCCAAGGGGGGGGTCAATCGCAAGACCCTGATGGTAGCGATGCTGTGCCATGACATCGCCAAGGGACGTCCGCAGGATCACTCGATCCTGGGGGGGGCCAAGATGTCGCGCCCGATCACCCAGCGTCTGCGACTGACCACCAAGGAATGCGAAACCGTCGAATGGCTGGTACGCCACCACCTGTTGATGAGCGATATGGCCCAGAAGCGCGACATCGCCGACCCGCGCACGGTACGCGATTTTGCCAAGGCGGTAAAAAGCGTGCGGCGGCTGGATCTGCTGACGGTCCTGACCGTCTGCGACATTCGCGGTGTCGGCCCGAACGTGTGGAACAACTGGAAAGCCACGCTGATCCGCACGCTCTACAACCAGACCCGCCGCGCGTTGGAGAACGGCATGGAGGATCTGAACCGCGAAAACCGCGGTGCGGAGGCGAAACGCGCCCTGCGCGCGGCACTTTCCGATTGGGATACCAAGGCTCTCAAAAAAAGAGACCGCCCGCCATTATGACTCCTATTGGCAGGGGGGGCTGCATGTGACTGCACACAAGTCTTTGCCGAACTTCTGCGCGACATTGGCGATGACGAGATCCGGTTGGAACTGGAGCTGGACGAAGAACGCGACGTGACCCGCGTGCATATTGTCATGGCCGACCATCCCGGCATCTTTTCGCGCCTCTCGGGCGCATTGACCCTGGTCGGGGGGGCCAATATCGTCGATGCGCGTACCTATACCTCGAAGGACGGCTATGCGACCGCGATCTTCTGGGTGCAGGACGGCGACGGCAACCCTTATGACGCTTCGAAACTGCCACGCCTGCGCAGATGATCCAGAAGACGCTCTATGGCGAGGTCATCGCCCGCGACGCCATCGCCGGGCGCGACAAGATCAAGAAACGCGAACGCGCCTTCCGGGTGCCGACCCATATCACCTTCGACAATGACGGGTCCGAGATTTACACGATCATCGAGGTCGACACCCGCGACCGCCCCCCCGGCCTGCTGTTCGACCTGACCCGCACGCTGGCCGATGCGAATGTCTACATCGCGTCGGCGGTGATCGCGACCTATGGCGAACAGGCCGTCGACACCTTCTATGTGAAGGACATGTTCGGGTTGAAATTCCACTCAGAGTCCAAGCAGAAGACCCTGGAGAAGCGCCTGCGCGAGGCGATCGTCAAAGGCACCGAAAGGGCCACGGCCTGATGGCGGCCCCCCCACGCCTTTTGCGGGCCTTTGCCACCGTGGGGGGGGCTGGACCATGGCCAGCCGTATCCTGGGGGGGTTCGTGCGCGATATACTAATCGGGGGGGCCTATCTGGGATCGTCGGCGGTGGCCGAAGCCTTCCTGGCCGCCTTTTCCCTACCCAACATGTTTCGCCGTTTCTTTGCCGAGGGCACGTTGAACGTCGCTTTCGTGCCGATGTTCGCCAAGAAGGTCGAAGGCGGTGAGAACGCCCATGATTTCGCCCGCGACGCGCTGTCGGGGGGGCTGTTGTTCGTGCTGGTGATCTTCACCATACTGGGTCAAACCCTCATGCCCTGGTTGGTCTATGCGATGGCCTCGGGCTTTTCAGGCGGCGAACGGTTCGACCTCGCCGTGATCTACGGACGCATCGCCTTTCCCTATATCCTGTTCATCTCAGTGGCTGCGCTGCTGTCGGGCGTTTTGAACGCTCTGGGCCGCTTTGCCGCCGCCGCTGCCGCACCCGTGCTTCTGAACGTGATCTTCATTGCTGCGATGACGGGCGGCGCAGTGCTGGGCTGGGACATGGGGGGGTTGACGCTTGCGTGGATCGTGCCACTGGCGGGGGGGCTCGCACAGGTCGCCCTTGTCTGGGTCGCGGCGTCGCGCGCGGGCTACCGCCTGATCCCACGCCGCCCGGTCATGACACCCGAGCTGAAGCGCCTCGCCGTGATCGCCGCCCCCCCGGCGGCCTTGGCAGGCGGGGGGGTCACCCAGGTGAACCTATTGGTCGGCCGCCAGGTGTCCAGCTTCTTCGAAGGGGGGGCCTTTGCCTGGCTCTACTACGCCGACCGCCTGTACCAGCTGCCCCCCCTGGGCGTGGTCGGAATTGCTATCGGCATCGTGCTGCTGCCTGACCTTTCACGCCGCCTGCGCGCGGGTGACACCGCAGGCTCGCGCGAGGCGTTGAGCCGCGCAGGCGAGCTGTCGCTGGCCCTGACCATCCCGGCTTCGGTCGCGCTGATCGTCATTCCCGGTCCGCTGGTCGAGGTGCTGTTTCAGCGCGGTGCCTTTACCTCGGATGACACCGCCCACACGGCCCTGGCATGCGCGGTCTATGGGCTAGGCCTGCCCGCCTTCGTGCTCACGAAGGTGCTACAACCGGTCTATTTCGCCCGCGAGGATACCCGCACGCCCTTCCGCTTTGCGCTGGTAGCCATGGTGGTGAACGCGGTGCTGGCCGTCGGCCTGAGCTATTGGATCGGCTTCATCGCCGCCGCCGTGGGCACCACCGTCGCGGGGGGGTGGGCCATGACCGGCCTTCTGTGGTGGGGGGGCAGCTGGCGCATGGGCGAGGACACCCGGTTCGACCGCCGTTTCTGGCACCGCTTCTGGCGTATTGCCGCCGCCAGTTGGCTAATGGGTGCCGTTCTTTGGGTCGCGTCATCGCCCTGGGTCCATTGTTCGGCGCAGGTGCCCTGCGCTATCTCGCGCTGGGGGGGTTGCTGGTTGCCTGGGCATGGCCGCCTATGGCATGATCGGCCAAATGCTGGGTGCCTTCCGACTGGGTGAATTCAAGGCGGCAATGCGGCGGGGGGGATGACGCCCCCCCGGCGCGGGCGGGGGGGTGGGAGGCCACAGGTCCGGCCCCCCCTCATGCAACATCTGCCAGGGTGGGAGCCCGTGCCGGGGGGGCCTGTCCGAGTTGCTCAGCGCCGCCGCACCAGTCCAACGCGCGTTTGAACCCGCCCGGCGCCACCAGGAACGAAAGGGCAAACCCGGCCACGAAGCCGGAGATGTCGGCCACCCAGTTCAGGCTGCCCCCCCAATTGAACAGGGAGAACACCAGCTGGATGCCCATCAGGAAGGCGATCAGACGAAAGGCCAGAAGTCGGTTCTGATCCGTGCCCGCCAATTGCACCCACAACAGAAAGCTATAGGCACCGATCAACCCGTAGACCGCCGGGTACCCCCCCCGATCAGCGGCACGCGCGTGTCCCAGACAAGCCCATAGACCAGCGCGCCCAGAATGGCGGAGCCGAAGAAAACCACCAGCACGGCCAGGGCTGAAAACACCTCTCCCACCATCTTCCCCCCCAACGCCAATAGGAACACGAGCACGAACAGAAGATGCGTGAAGTTGCCGTGAATGAACGGGTAGGTCACAAATCGCGCGGCATAGTCCCACCGGAAGATGCGGTTGCTGACCATCCAGTCGAAGAGCGGCTCGAAAAAACTCCATTTCTCAAGCGCGGCCAGACGCCAGCCCACGGCACCCGCGCCCCCCCCGGCCAGCCCGTTCTCGCCAGCCTGAAACACCAGTTCGACACCAACAAGAAACACCGCCAGCGCCACCACGACGGGCGGAAGCGGGTTGACCGGCGAGGCATTGGGGGGGTCACTCGACATGGCGCAAGGCTCCTGAAACCGCCCGTTTCCTTGACGGGACTTCGCCACATGGGTAAGCGACCCCCCCGGACAGGAAATCCAGACGGGAGCGTCCCATGACCACCCATACCCCCCCGCGCGTCTTCTCGGGCATCAAGCCTCGGGCGGCCTGACCCTTGGCAACTACCTCGGCGCAATCAAGCGTTTCGTGGACATGCAGGGCCCGGCGTTCGAGACCATCTATTGCGTCGTCGATCTGCATGCGATCACCGTCTGGCAGGACCCGACCGAGCTGAAGGATGCGACCCGCGAAGTGGCCGCAGGCTTCATCGCGTCCGGCATTGATCCCACCAAGTCGATCCTGTTCAACCAAAGCCAGGTGCCCGCCCATGCGGAACTGGGCTGGATCTTCAACTGTGTCGCCCGTGTCGGTTGGATGAACCGCATGACCCAGTTCAAGGACAAGGCTGGCAAGAACGCAGAAAAGGTCTCGTTGGGTCTTTATGCCTATCCGTCGCTGATGGCTGCCGACATTCTGGTCTATCACGCGACCCATGTGCCGGTGGGCGAGGATCAGAAACAGCATGTCGAACTGACCCGCGACATTGCGTCAAAGTTCAACCACGACTTCAAGGCCGACGATTTCTTCCCGCTGTGCGAGCCGATCATCGAAGGCCCTGCCACCCGCGTGATGAACCTGCGCGATGGCACCAAGAAGATGTCGAAGTCGGGCGAAAGCGACATGGAACGCATCAACATGACCGATGATGCAGACAAGATCGCCAAGAAGTTCAAGAAGGCGCGCACCGATCCGGACGCGCTGCCCGACACGCTGGACGGGCTCAAGGACCGGCCCGAGGCACGCAACCTCGTGGACATCTATGCCGCCCTGTCCGAGGTCACACCAGAGGCCGTGATTACCGAATATGCCGGAGCCGGCTGGGGGGGCCGGTTCAAACCCGCATTGGCCGATCTTGCGGTCGAAAAACTGGCACCCATAAGCGAGGAAATGGCCCGCCTGATGAAGGAACCGGACGAGATCGACGCAATCCTGGCCAAGGGGGGGGCCGAGAAAGCCGATGCGATTGCCCAGCCAATCCTGCAAAAGACCTATGACATCGTGGGCCTGGTACGCTCGCGCTGAGGGTCTGGACAGGCCGAACATCGAAGCGCGCGGCGGGGGGGGAACCTGCCGCGCGTTTTTTTGTTTTGCAGCCCCCCCGCAGCGCTCCCCCCCGCTTGCCCCCCCAACCGCGCGCGCGCGCTATCGGTGCGACATGCCCAGATACGCCCTGAAAGTCGAATACAACGGCGCGCCCTTCGTCGGGTGGCAGCGTCAGAAGGATCAGCCTCGGTACAGGGCGCGATCGAGGCCGCCCTGGCCCGTCTGGAGCCGGGCGACCACACTATTGCCGCTGCCGGGCGCACCGATGCGGGTGTGCACGGGATCGGCCAGGTGGCCCATTGCGACATGGCAAAAGACTGGGACCCGTTCCGCCTGTCCGAAGCACTGAATTTCCACCTGAAACCCGCGCCGGTCGCAATCACAGCCTGCGCGCGCGTTGATGACGCGTTTCACGCGCGCTTTTCGGCGACCGAACGGCGTTACCTGTTTCGCCTGATCTCCCGCCGTGCGCCGCTGACCCACGACAAGGGTCTTGCCTGGCGCACCGCGCGCAAGCTGGACTTGGGTGCCATGCAGGAGGGCGCGCAGCACCTGCTGGGTCGTCATGACTTTACCACCTTCCGATCAACCTACTGCCAAGCCGACAGCCCGGTGAAAACACTGGACGAGCTGAGCATCGTTGCAAACGATTACCCGCACGGAACCGAATACCGTTTCACCATCCGCGCGCGCAGTTTCCTGCACAATCAGGTGCGCAGCTTCGTAGGCTCGCTGGAACAGGTCGGTGGCGGCACCTGGCACCGGACGACATCCGCAAGGCACTGGACGCCCGCAACCGCGCCGCCTGCGGCCCGGTCTGCCCGCCGGAGGGGGGGTTGTATCTTGCTCATGTAACCTATCCGGTTGATCCGTTCGGACCTGCGAAATGATCGGTGCAATTGCCGGGGGGGATGTGATCGGGTCGACCTATGAACACGCCAATCTGCGCCACATGGGATTTGACCTGTTCCCGGACGGTCGAGGTTCACGGATGACACGGTCCTCACCCTCGCACTGGCCGACGCATTGCTGCATGGGCACGACGTTGCCGCCAACTACCGGCGGTTCCATGACTGGTATCCCAATGCAGGCTACGGCTTCATGTTTAAAGCCTGGGCAACGGACCCGGATCGTGGCCCCCCCTATGGCAGTTACGGCAATGGCGCGCCAATGCGGGTGTCCCCCCCGGTCATTGCCGTCGCCTCAACGCAGGACGAAGCGCTTTCGTTGGCCGCAGCAAGCGCCGCGCCAACCCATGATCATCCCGAGGGGGGACCAAGGGGGGGGCACAGGTGATTGCCCTGGCTGGGTTCATGGCGCGTCACGGAGCAAGCAAGGAGGCAATCCTGCACGAGGTGACCGACCTGTCCGGCTATGACCTCGACTTTGACTTGGACGATATTCGGGACAGCTATCGGTTTGACGCAACCTGTCAGGGATCCGTCCCGCAGGCCCTGGTCGCCTTCCGTGAAGGCACGGATTTCGAGGGCACGATCCGTCGCGCAATTTCCATTGGGGGGGGCGACAGCGACACGATTGCCTGCATGGCTGGCGCGATTGCCGGTCCTTTCTTTGGCGTCCCGCCCGAGATCGACGCACAAGTCCGCGCCCGCCTGGACAGCCGTCTTTCGGGGGGGATCCTTGCGAACTTCGAGGCCCGTTTTCCCCCCCTTTAAGCTTTTCCACTAGCCCTTCCTCCTGCGCCACGCTACCAATCCTGAAAAGAGGATTTGTTGATGAATTCCGAAAGTGTTCTGTTCGAGTTTCGCGGCCCCCCTGGGGGGGTGTACCTATCCAGATAGGCTCCTCCGCGCCGATGCTGGCGCTGCTGATCGTCATGCTGAATGCCTCGCGCGGAGGCCTGTCCGACGGGCTGATCTTCGTGGCAGTCCTGTTCGGCTCAATCCTGCTGCATGAGCTTGGCCACGCCTGGGGGGGCTGCCACGTGCAAGGTGTGCCGGTGCGGCGTGTCATGATCTACGGGGGGGGCGGCGGGTTCTGCGAACACGCCCGCTCGACCACCCGGCGCGAGGACGAACTGATCGTGGCCATGGGGGGGCCGATCGTCAACCTGGTGATCTGGGCCGTATCCTCCCTGGCCTTCATGAACCTCTACCTCTCGCTGCCCCCCCTGTCCGCCTTGGTTCTTCTGTCGCAGGTTGCCTGGCTGAATCTGTTCCTGGCCGTTTTCAACCTGTTGCCCGTGCAGCCGCTGGATGGCGGGCGATTGCTTCAACTGACCCTGATGCGTTTCATGGAACCCCCCCGCAGCGCCACCAGGATTGCGGGCGGGATCGGCGTGGCGCTCTGCGTGCTCTGGTTACCGCTTCTGTTCTTTAGCTTCACCATGCTGGGCTTCGTGCTGTTCTTCTTCCCGTCCTTTCGCCTGCACCTGGAGATGGCACGGCAATAGACCTGTTCCGGCAAAACTGGCTTGAACCCCCCCATAACCGCGCTAAGCTTTCCCTAAGGTAAACAGACGTGGGGGGGGAACAGACATGCACATCATTGCGCACGGCATGGTCACGGGGGGGTTGATCATCTTCATCGGGATGATGCCGGCCCAGGCACAGGACCTGCGACCGAGTTAAACACGACGCTCGACACACTTGGCGGCACCTTCCCGGACGGCGAAGCGGCAGGTTTCACCCAGACCCTTGCACAAGCCCCCCCCGCCGGGGGGGTGACCGGCGACACTTTTGGCCATCTGCTGTACACCCGACGGCATTTCGACAAGGCCGCCTGGTTCTTCGGCAGCGATGCTGTGGCCGATCCCACCGATCCTGTCTCGTTGAACAACTTCGCCGCGCTGGTAACAGAGCTTCACGCGTCAGGCGAAGTACCCGCCAACTGGATCGACACCGCAAGACTGGCGGCGCAAGCGGCGATCGAGATGGCGCCGGACATCGCCGCCTTCCACAACACCTTGGCCAACGCCGAACGCGCGGCGGGCAATGCCCAGGCCGCTGTGGCCGCCGCCACCCGCGCGACAGAACTGGCCCCCCCGGATGAGCCGCTTTTCTGGACCAACCTCGCGCGCGCTCTGGACGCGGCAGGCGACAGCGACGCGGCCGGCGCGGCGCTTGCCCGCGCCCATGCGCTGCGCCCCCCCAACGGGATGGCGCTGCTGACCGCGTTGGGCAGCCTTCCCGCCAGCCAGGGCAGCTATCAATCCAACGTCGCCCCCCCCACCTGCGACGTCAATTTCCACTGTCAGGAGATCTGCCCGAAAAGCATCATCGGCGGCATCCAATCGGTGACCTGCGAGATCGAAAACTCATCGGCCCAGTTGGCCTGTCAGGAGGGCAGGCCCTATCCGACCGCCTATGATTGCAGCGAGGACTTCCCGGAATACGGTATCATGATCCCTGGTCTGAACGCGGGCTTCTCCATCGGTGTGCCGGGCTTTTCGGCCCATGTGAAGGTCAACGGTGACGGCTCTGTCGATGTGCGGGTCGAGGCGGGGGGGCCCTCAATCGGCCCTGTGACCCCCCCCTACGTGCGCGGCGACGGTCACTGGTCACCCTCGGGCGGGGGGGCGAGCTTTGACAATTTCGGCGGCGGGGGGGTGCGTGTGAACCTGTTGCCGGGCGGCGGCGGCGCGGCCGGTGAAATGGCCAGCGGCCTGGGTCATCCCCCCCCTGCGCATATCGAGCTGGAACAGGTCGGCGACGGCCCCCCCACGCAAGTCAACCTGGAAACCTATAACGCGGGCGTCTGTCCTTCTGAGATTGGCCTCTGGCGGTTTCATGCATTGCACCCCCCCACCACCCGGTCGGGGGGCATAATACCCCCCCTCAACCAACGACAAGCGACGAGCAGCCTGCATGAACGACCTCCTGACGCCCGCCGGGGGGGCCGACACTTATGACGCCTCCTCGATTGAACACCTGGACGGCATGGAGGCCGTGCGCAAACGTCCCGGCATGTATATCGGCGGCACCGATGAACGCGCCCTGCACCACATGGCGGCCGAGATCATCGACAACTCGATGGACGAGGCCGTCGCAGGGTTTGCCAACCGGATCGAGGTCACGCTGCACGCGGACTATTCGCTGACTGTGACGGACAACGGGCGTGGCATTCCGATTGATCCACACCCGAAATTCCCGGAAAAATCCGCGCTGGAGGTGATCTTTACCGAACTGCATGCGGGCGGAAAGTTCTCGGGCAAGGCCTATCAGACTTCGGGCGGCCTGCATGGGGGGGTCGGCTCGACCGTTGTCAATGCGCTGTCCGACAGTCTTGTGGTCCAGGTTGCCAAGAACAAGGAACTCTACGAACAGCGCTTTGCGCGCGGCATTCCACAAGGCAAGCTGGCCAAGATCGGCGCGGCCCCCCCCAACCGGCGCGGCACCGAGGTCACCTTTCATGTGGACGAGGAAATCTTTGGCCACCATCGGTTCAAACCGAAGCGGTTGTTCACCTTGGTGCGGTCGAAGGCCTACCTGTTCTCGGGCGTCGAGATTCGCTGGAAATCCGCCATCGACGACGGCGAGACGCCGACCGAGGCCACCTTCCACTTCCCCCCCGGCGGGTTGTCCGACTACCTCAAGGAAACCCTGGGAAGCGCGACGACCTATGCGACCAGCCCTTCGGCGGCAAGGTCGAGTTTCGTGAGAAGTTCGGCGAGGCGGGCTATGTCGAATGGTCGATCAACTGGACACCCTCGCGCGACGGTTCATCCAGAGCTACTGCAACACCGTGCCCACGCCGGAGGGCGGCACCCATGTGACCGGTTTCTGGGCCGCGATCCTGAAAGGCATCAAGGCTTACGGCGATCTGGTGGGCAACAAGAAGGCCGGTCAGATCACCCGCGACGACCTGATGACCGGCGGCTGCGCCCTGGTCAGCTGCTTCATCGCCGACCCGGCCTTTGTCGGCCAGACCAAGGACCGGTTGTCGACCGAGGCGGCGGCGAAGATGGTCGAAGGGTCCGTGCGCGACCATTTCGACAACTGGCTGGCGGCGGATAACAAATCCGCCGGCGCGATCCTCGACTTCCTGGTCCTGCGGTCCGAGGAACGCCTGCGCCGCAAGCAGGAGAAAGAGACCCAACGCAAGACCGCCACCAAGAAGCTACGCCTGCCCGGCAAACTGACCGATTGCTCCGCCACCAACCGCGAGGGCACTGAACTGTTCATCGTCGAGGGCGACAGCGCCGGTGGATCGGCCAAGATGGCGCGCAACCGCAAGACCCAGGCGCTGCTGCCCCCCCTGCGCGGCAAGATCCTGAACGTGCTGGGCGCGGCGTCCTCCAAGCTGGGGGGGTCGAACGCCGAGATCAACGACCTGACCCAGGCGCTTGGCGTCGGACTGGGCACCAAGTTCAACGTCGACGACCTGCGCTATGACAAGATCATCATCATGACCGACGCCGACGTCGACGGTGCCCACATTGCCGCACTGTTGATGACCTTCTTCTACACCCAGATGCGCCCGATGATCGACGCGGGCCACCTGTATCTGGCCTGCCCGCCCCCCCTGTTCCGCCTGACCCAGGGCGCGCGCCGGGTCTACTGCGTGGACGAGGCCGAACGGGATGAATGGCTGGAGAAAGGCCTGGGCGGCAAGGGCAAGGTCGACGTCAGCCGCTTCAAGGGTCTGGGCGAAATGGACGCCAAGGACCTGAAAGAGACCACCATGGACCCGAGCTCGCGGACTTTGATTAGGGTCACCATCGACGAGGACGAACCCGGCGAAACCGGCGCCTGGTCGAGCAGCTCATGGGCAAGAAACCCGAACTGCGCTTCCAGTACATCCAAGAGAACGCGCGGTTTGTGGAGGAGTTGGATGTTTGAGGCGATCCCCCCCAGTTTCTATTCGGAGCATCAAGATTTCCTCAACGGCGTCGCTACCACGTTAACCTTACTTGGCACAGGCATTGGCGTAGTTTCGTACTTAAAAGCACGACAAAGACGAGTATACTACCATTGGGACCGGGTTGACCTGACACCAGAAAACATCCCCCCCGAGGCTTCTCCGTTACCATAACTGGCCCAGCGGGAGAGGCTCAGGGCCTAGTTATTGACGCGGTGAAAATATCCAACCGTTCAAACGTAACGCTCACCGAAGTAGATTTTGTTCAACCAATCCGCTTCAAAGTAAGGGAAGGAAAAACAGTATTCCAAGCTGCGGTATTTGACGCAAAAAAATGGCTCATCTGGTCTGTTGAAGCGTAGTGGGCCGGAGTTTGAGCTGAGCGACCTGACAATTCCTAGAAATGAAACTCTTTCAATACTCTTCTCGCACGACTCCGCAGTCGAAAAGGGCTTTACAGCAACACTAAAATCTCTTCCTGATTTTAAGGAGCGAGAGTTCGTGGGAGCTTCAAACCATTTCATAGCCATTCTGGCATCTTTCGGGATATTCTTTGGTGCCGCCATCACTTTTTTTAGCACTCTTCGAGCTAAACTACCCCCCCGACGCGTCCACCCCCCCTGGATGGGTGAAAGGCCTCATTGCCGTTCTTCTCCTATCTGTGGGGGGGTCCGTCTTGTCGGAAAAACTGTTTCCGAAGTTTCTTGGCGGTCTCTTACGGCCCATACTTGGAATTTCGAAGGGGGGGGAAGAAGTTCTTTCTGCTTTACCTCCCACGCTTTTGTCAGAGCAAGTATCTAAGCAAATCTCACTAACTCAACTAAGTGAACCACAAAAGAGCCAAGCGGATAAGTAGTGCGGCGTTTCACCAAGAACGGGCGCGTCTCCGCTGCTTCTGTTGCGCTTGAACCGCCTACCCCCCCTCGGTAATCACCCCCCCATTCTCCAACCGCAGCACGCGGTCCATTCGCGCCGCCAGCTCCAGGTTGTGGGTGGCAATGAGGGCGGAGAGGCCGGTATCCCGGACCAGCTCCATGAGGCTTCGAACACGGTGTCGGAGGTCTCGGGATCCAGGTTCCCGGTGGGTTCATCCGCCAGCAGCAGCGCGGGCTTGTTGGCAAGTGCACGGCAGAAGCCACACGTTGTTGTTCGCCGCCAGACAGCTCGGCCGGGCGGTGGGTGGCGCGTTTGGCGACATCTACACGCCCCCCCAGCAGGTCCAGCGCGCGGGTGTTTGCCTCGCCCTGCCCCCCCACGCCGTTCGCCAGCTGCGGCAGCACCACGTTTTCGGCCGCCGTGAACTCGGGCAGCAGGTGGTGGAATTGGTAGACGAAACCGACCTCTTCGCGGCGCACGGCGGTGCGGCGGCGGTCGCTTTTATGGGTCATGTCCTGGCCCGCAATGGCGACCTGCCCGGCATCTGCCGTGTCCAGCAGCCCCCCCGCAATGTGCAAAAGCGTCGATTTCCCCCCCGCGCCGGAGGGGGGGGCGACCAGCGCCACGACCTCGCCTCGCGCAAGCGACAGCGACGCGCCGCGCAGCACGGCGACCTCGCCAGGTTGACCGGGGGGTTATAGACCTTCTCGATCCCCCCCTCAAGGCTCAGCACGGTGTCATTCATAGCGCAGGGCCTCCACAGGGTTCATGCGGGCGGCGCGACGGGCCGGGAAAATGGTGACGACGAAGCTGAGGAAGAGCGAGAGCGAGATGGCTGACACCACGTCCCAGAATTCAAGCTTTGCGGGCAGGCGGTAGATGCCGCGGATCTGCGGGTCCCAGACACCGCCGCCGGACAGGTAGTTCACCAGGGAAAATATGCTGTCGATGTTGACGGCAAAGAGACAGCCAAGGATCACGCCCATCACCGTACCGACCACGCCCGTGACCGCGCCGCAAAGGAAGAAGACGCGCAGGACAGAGCCTTCGGTCAGGCCCATGGTGCGCAGGATGCCAATGTCACGCCCCCCCTTGTTTTTCACCAGCATGATCAGACCCGAAATGATGTTCATCGAGGCAATCAGCACGAGGATCGACAGGATGATGAACATCACGTTATCCTCCATATCCAGCGCCCGCAGGAAGGCGCCGGAGCGGTCGCGCCAGGTCCAGACTGTGGCCAGCGGATCGGCGGCGCGCATGATCGGCATCAGCAGCAGGTCGATGCCCTCGGGATCAGTGACCATGACCTCGATCTCGTCGGCAGCGCCCTCGCGATTGAAAAAGGCCTGCGCCTCAGCGAAGGGCAGATAGACGCGGGTGCGGTCGATATCCCAGCGTCCGGCGGAAAAGATATAGGTCACCTCGTATGCATTCACGCGGGGGGGGCTGGTGCCAAAGGCGGTCTTGACTCCGTTGGGCGAGATTACCTTGATCTTGTCGCCCACGGTCACGCCCAGCGCCTGGGCCACACCGGAGCCGATGGCGATGCCCTTGTCAAAATCGCGGATATCCCCCCCCACCGCGCGTTCCGGCCGGGCAATGCGCGGGATGGTCAAAAGGTCGTCATAGGCGATGCCATAGACCTCGACCCCCCCGGCATTGGTCTGGCCCTTGTTGACCATGACCTGCCCCCCCTTGATCAGGGGGGCGCGGCGCGGGTGACGCCGGGCACTTCGGCGATGCGTTCTGCCCAGCCTGAAAGTCGGGAATAGTGCGTTCCGTCACCCCCCCAGCTTCGGTCACATAAGTCTGTGAATAGACCGTGACATGGGCATTGGCCCCCCCCAGGATCGTATCTACGAATTCCTCGCGAAACCCCCCCGTGCGTACGGCAAGGGTGATGATCAGGCAGCGACGGCGAGCGTAATGCCAATGAGGCTGATCCAGGTCATCGTGCTGACCCCCCCGCCTTCGGCCTTGCGGGCGCGCAGGTAGCGCCAGGCGATCATCCACTCGAAGCGGGAAAAGGGGGGGGCTGTGCTGCGGGCCATTTCTGCTCCTTGCCTCGTTGCGGGCAAAGTGGGGGGGCTTGCGCGCGGGAAGGTCAAGGAGAAGGGCAGTTGTGACAGGTGGATGGGCGGGATAGCGTGCTTCGACATGGATCAAGTGTCGGCCTGCGTAGTGGACATGCATTGATAGGAGACAAGATGTTTTTCACACGGTTTGGGTTCTGGATAGCGTCCTTGCTGGTCGTGCTTGGCGTGTTGCGCGTGACAACGAGCCATTTCTTTGCCTTCGGGTCCGATGATCCCGAACAAGCTGCGCGCCACATCCTTGCAGCCGCATCTACTGGACAGGCGATCAACGAGGGGGGGATGCGTGCCATTCTTGGCGGAGTGGTCCTGGGCATCCTTGCAGAGATCAGCCAGAACATCCGGAAACGGCGGTCAGAAAATGAAAGTTGAGTCTCTCGTAGGAAAAATCCTAAGCCCCCCCGCCCATGTTCTCACCGGTCCCGACATGGCCCCCCCCTGGGCCACGGACTGGATCGGCAAATACAAAGGTGCCCCCCCTCTCTGCGTGGTGCGGCCCGGCTCCACGGACGAGGTCAGCCGCATCATGGCCTTGGCGCATGAGACCGGCACGCCGGTGGTACCAGTTGGGGGGGGAAATACGGGCCTGTCCGGCGGAGCTTTGGCCCAGGACGCGATTGCCCTGTCGCTCGACCGGATGCGGACCATTCGCGAGGTCCGACCTGCCGCTCGGTTGGCGGTCGTCGAGGCAGGCGTGGTGTTGGAACAGCTGCACGGGGGGGCCGTCGCCGAACACGGGTTGAGCTTTCCGATGACATTCGGTGCCAAGGGATCCTGCACACTTGGTGGCATGCTGGCCACCAATGCCGGTGGGTCGAACGTATTGCGCTATGGCAATACCCGCGACTTGTGTTTGGGGGGGCTTGAGGTGGTGCTGCCGGATGGCGAGGTGCTGAACCTGATGAGCGAACTGCACAAGGACAATACGGGCTATGACCTGAAGGACCTGTTCATTGGGGGGGCCGAGGGCACCTTGGGCGTGATTACCGGGGGGGCGGTTCTG